>ENA-OQJS01000018-OQJS01000018.1-human-gut-metagenome-genome-assembly--contig:-NODE-18-length-32220-cov-1.380114_pt1 | contig 32220 bp, 39 predicted proteins | sample MGYA00242598_ERZ504764 | MGnify/ENA primary metagenome ERZ504764 (study PRJEB26092, sample SAMD00036368) | human gut metagenome | host: Homo sapiens | study: EMG produced TPA metagenomics assembly of...
GTGGTTCGGTAAAGACGCAGGCCGGCACTACGACACGCACCAACCACCTGAAGGCTGACGGCCAGACCCTGCACGGCGACCACGCTACGTGTCGTATCAAGTCCCAGTCGATGCTCGCAGAATCCACTCGTATTCCTGCACGGAGCCGGGCAATCCGCCAAGACGTGGGAAAGTACGCCTGACGGCCGCGAGGGATTTTCTACAATTTTCTTGCGTCGGGGATTCAGTACCTACCTGATAGACCAACCTCGCCGTGGACGTGCCGGACGCAGTACGGTAGACGAAACCATCAAAGCAACGACAGACGACCAGTTCTGGTTTGAGAATTTCCGTATGGGTGTATGGCCGGAGTATTATGACGGCAGCCAGTTTCCACAGTCGACAGAGGCATTGGAACAGTTCTTCCGTCAAATCACCCCAAACACGGGAGCTTACGATGAGCAACTGATAGCTACCGATGTGGCTAATCTGATAGACAAGATTGGTGGTGGCATCCTCGTCACCCACTCACAAGGTGGCGGACCGGGCTGGCATACTGCCATCAAGAGCGACAAGGTGCGTGCCATTGTCTCTTACGAACCGGGCAGCGGCTTTGTCTTCCCCGAAGGCGAAACACCCGAACCTTTGCAGACCATCAGCCCGTTTGGGGCATTAGGTGCTACATCCATTCCCTTGGTTGATTTCGAGAAACTGACCCGTTTCCCCATCATCATTTACTACGGCGACTACATTCCCGATGATCCGAGCGACAACTGGGCAATGGACAGTTGGCGTGTCCGTCTGCAAATGGCGCGTCTGTTTGCCGAATGTATCAACATTCACGGCGGCGATGCCACAGTGATACATCTGCCTGAACAAGGCATCAAAGGCAACTCGCACTTCCTGTTTGCTGAGAAAAACAACGTGCAGCTTGCCGACCTCTTGTCCGCTTGGTTAAAAGAAAAAGGACTTGACTAACTACTCTTCTTAGTCACATAATATATATAAGTGTGAAGCATCTTCGGGACGAAAGTTTCGGGGATGCTTTCCTTTTTGAACACATATAGCATTTGAGCCTCCTCATACGCCGTTAGAGATAGTCTTATACGCCTATGAGGTATGCCTGAAATACATTCGTTGATATTGGTGCTTCTATCTGTAATCTGTGTATGGACGGGCGACGGCTTGCGCATTAACTTTGCAACAAATAATTTAAAGCAGAAAACTTTATGAGAACAATTATCCTATCCTTTACAATGATTGTACTAAGTATTTACCAGTCTGCACAGGCACAACAGGTGGACACGCTGAGCATCCGTCAGCAACGTATTGTCGCCATTGCCGCTACGACGGCACGGGGCGATTTGGAGAACTTGAAAACATCTCTCGACCGTGGCTTGGACGATGGGATGACGGTAAATGAAATAAAAAGAGGTGCTGGTACACGCATACGCCTATTGCGGATTTCCCCGCAGCCTGCGTGCCTTACAGACTTTTATGGAAGTCTTGGACGAGCGTAAGGCACAAGGAATTACCGACACCGTAGGCCGTGAAGCATCACCTGTAGCCGATGAGCGGGACAAGTACACCCGTGGAGCAGAACTTCTTGAAAAGTTGAGCGGTGCGCCAAAAGATGCACCTAAACAGGATATTCTGCTTTTGCTCCAGTTATTGAGCAATACCTGAAGGAACATCTGTTCTACGACATTTTTGAACGCGACCTTTTGACATGGCAGGAACGCGAGCTAGCTACCGTATCCATTCTTTCAGCTATGGGAACGGGGGTAGAACCGATGTTAAAGTCCCATTCCGCTATTTGTTTACGTCAGGGTATTACCGAAAGCCAGCTTCAGCAAATGACGGCTATCGTGAACAGTCTTAAAAAAGGTGACGACCCGTTCGCACTCGGTACGCTAATGCCAGACAATCCGAACTTTACGGACAAGGCTTGGTTGCAAGGCTATGTCGCACCACAAGATGGTTTTGGATGTACTGTGGCCAATGTGACTTTTGCTCCCGGATGCCGAAACAGCTGGCACAGCCATAAAGGCGGACAAATCCTGCTCTGCACTTCCGGCAAAGGATATTATCAGGAAAAAGGAAAACCTATCCAACTGCTGTTGCCTGGAAACGTAGTGAAGATTGCCCCCGATGTCATCCATTGGCACGGTGCGGCTCCTGACAGTGAGTTTACACACATCGCCATAGGTACCCAACTGGACAAAGGGGGCGTAACGTGGCTGGAACCTGTGACAGAAGAGGAATACAACAGTTATGAAGAAAAATAACCCATAAAAACATAGAAACAATGAAAAAGTATTTAGTTTACCTGATGATGGTACTTTCAGCCTTTACTTTCAACGCTTGCGGGAATGATGATCCCATAATGGAAGATCCTGGAACAGAACAACCCGAAACACCGGGCGATTCCACAGACAATCCAGATGACCCGGCCAATCCGGATGAACCGTCGGGAGACAGCAATATTCTTATTGCCTACTTTACTCGTACCAATAATACAGGTACAGTAGCCCAAGCCATTGCCGATCTGACTGGAGGCACTTTATACCGCATTGAGACAGTTGTTCCGTATCCGGAAGATTATACGGAATGTACCGAGGTGGCACGTGAAGAACTGGAAAACAGTATACGTCCGGAATTGAGCGGAACAGTTGAGAATATGGAGCAATACGACACCATTTTTGTAGGATGTCCCGTCTGGTGGGGTGACGCACCAATGCCGATATGGTCGTTTTTAGAAAGTGAGGAGTACAACTTCACGGGAAAGACCGTCATACCATTCTGCACATATGCTTCGACAGGTCGTGACGCGACATTGCAGCGCATAGTAGCTCTCACACCAGACTCAGAACATTTGGAAGGCTTCGGTACAAGCGGACGTAACATCAACGGCGTGGAAGCGTGGTTGCGGAAAATAGGAATCATCAAGTAACATAACCAGTAAATAAGAACAAATATGAGAACAAAGATTATTATCCTTATCGCCTTATCCTATAGGAGGAATGAATCTGTACGCACAAAATGCAAAACATTAATTGCTTATTTCAGTTGGAGTGGCAACACGCAGCATGTGGCAGAGTATATTGCCGGACAGACCGGCGGCACACTTTTCCGTATCGATCCGGTAAAGCCATATCCTACAGACTATAAACCTTGTACAGAGGTAGCAAAGAAAGAAAAGGAACAGAATGCCCGCCCTGCTATCAAGAACAAGGTGGAAGATTGGAACAGTTATGATACAATCTTTATCGGTTGTCCTGTATGGTGGTGGACTGCACCAATGATTATCAATACTTTTACCGAAAGTTATAATTTTAAGGGCAAGACGGTCATTCCTTTCTGTACCTACGCATCTACCTACCGTGACGAGACCCTTGCCAAGATTGCAGAACTCACACCTGATGCCAAACACTTGAAAGGATTCGGTGCCATTAGCAGAAATACGGACGGTATCACAGAATGGTTAAAAGAAATCAGAGTTATCAAATAATGGAGGATAAAAAATGAGAATATACACATATTTCGCATTGTTCTGCGTATCGTTAATACTTGCTTCGTGCAGTGACAATGAAGATAACAATATCAGTTCCCCGACTGAAGAAGTGGTACCTGGAACAAATCATCATGTACTTATAGCTTATTTTTCTGAGCCCCTACCGGATGGGGTGGATGCCAACACTTCCGCCAGCCGTGTGATTGTAAACGGAGATTTGTATGGAAGTGTGGAATATATGGCTACCGTGATAGGCGAAGCTACTGGAGCTGATATGGTAAGAATACAGACAGCAACACCTTATCCGGGTAATTTCGATGATTTGGCTTCACAAGCCGACAATGAGCGGCAGAATAATATACATCCGGCTCTTGCTACCGATATAGAAAACTTTGATGATTATGATGTCATCTTTGTGGGCTATCCCATTTGGTGGTATCAGATGCCTATGGCTATGTATTCATTCTTTGACGAATACGACTTTGCAGGTAAAACAATTATTCCTTTCTCCTCACATGGAGGTAGTGGCTGGTCAGGAACAGTGGATGACATTGCTGGAATGGAACCTAATGCCACAATGGTAAATGGATATAGCATTTCACGTAGCAGTGTGGCCGGCTCGGAAGAAGGCATCCGCCAATGGCTGGAACGGATAGGAATGTTGGAACAACAAAATTAAGGAGGCATTATGAAACAATAGTTATCTGTTGGTAAGCCTGTTTTTGCTTTGTTCCTGTGCTCAGGAACAAAGCAAAGTGGTCAGCTTGACAAGCGGTCAGGCACAAGGTGTATATGCGGACAGCATCTACAGCTTCAAAGGCATTCCATACGCCAAGGCTGCACGCTTTATGCCACCTGAACAGCCCGATATTTGGGATACGGTACGGATATTTAATACATATGGAGATATATGTCCGCAGGCTCCCATACCACAAGGAAACGACTTTATCGCCATGCGTGAGCACCCTGCTGAGGGAGAGGATTGCCTGAACCTGAACGTATGGACTCCAGGCATCAACGACGGCAAGAAAGGTCCGGTAATGGTGTGGTTGCACGGAGGTGGGTTTCAGACTGGTTCTGCCATCGAGCAACTGGTTTATGATGGAGCAAACCTGAGTCGCAAAGGAGATGTTGTGATAGTGTCGGTTAACCATCGGCTGAATATGCTCGGCTTTCTTGATTTGTCCGCTTACAGTGAAAAATATAAATACTCCGGTAATGTCGGTACGATGGATATGGTAACAGCCCTGCAATGGATACAGAAGAACATTGCTGTCTTTGGAGGTGATCCAAACAATGTCACTCTATTCGGACAATCAGGTGGAGGTGCCAAAGTATTGGTACTGATGACAGTTCCGGCTGCACAGGGACTGTTCCATAAGGCCATCGTTCAGAGCGGAGCTGTAGAAGCTTGTGGAATGACCAATGTTACGCAAAAGACAGCACACCGGGTAGCAGAACTGATGCTTGACTCATTAGGAATCTCACCGCAAAATGCCGACAAGTTACAAACCATTCCCTACAGCCAATTGATAGCAGCAGGAAATAAGGCAATGGCTCAAACCGCTCAAGAGGAAAACAGCATAGACAGTTGGGGTAATCCTGGACTGCTATGGACCCCCGTGGTAGACGGTGACTATCTGCCATATCAGCCGGTCATAGATTCCATTGCTTCACAGGCAAAGGATATTCCGTTGCTTATCGGTTCGTGTATGACCGAATGGACTACAATGCCGATGTTGGGAAATCCGGATAAATTTGCCCATGACAATATGCACACATGGAATAAGGAAGAGACAATGAAAAAGTTGCAAGCACGATTCGGAAACCGTACAGACTCGGTTATTGCTGCCTTCACGTCTGCCTATCCCGGTCGTTCCATCAGCGAAGCACTTTACATAGATACAATGTTGAGACTGCCTGCTTGAAGACAGCCCGCTTGAAAGCCGACCAGCATGGGGCTCCTGTATATAATTATTTGTTTGCCTGGGACACACCTATTCACGGAGGTTTTGCCATGTCATATCATTGTTCGGAAATACCGTTTGTATTCAGCAACACCAGTCTGTCACCTGCAGCCTCTGCTGGAGGCTCGGAAGTCAAGGAGTTGGAAGAGCGCATCAGCAAAGCATGGATAAATTTCGCCCGTACCGGCAATCCCAATCACGAAGGACTTCCTTCATGGCCTGCTTTTACCCGTGAAAACGGAAACACGATGATATTTGGGAACAAATGTGAGGTAAGGAAAGATTTCGACTATAAGCTGTTGTCACTGTTACGACCCAACTATAAATTTTAAACAAAATGACACACAAAATAATATCATTCCTTAGCATCCTGCTGCTTTCCCTACCGCTTGTGGCTTGTAGTACAGATGACTCTGAAGTTGAAACACCAATTAATCCAGACAACGGAGAAGAAAATTCTTCGTCTGATGACGTGGCAATGATCAGCTTCACACATGCTGTACCAGACGGTTATGAGCAGGAAGCCGAAAAAAGAGGCAGCATAGTCCGCATCGATTATGCCACACGGGACTATGCAGAAGGCACTGGTGCGAAACGTACCAATACGGCATACGTCTATCTACCTTATGGATATAATGAAAGCCAACGGTACAATATCCTCTATTTTGTACACGGTCATTACAGTACGGCGACATCTACCTTTGAAGATGAAAATGGTGTGGTACGCAAACTGCTCGACCAAATGATAGCTCACGGTGATATCGACCGATGATTGTGGTCACACCCAGCTACAACTACGGACAGCCTACACCTGACTATGTGGATGCAGCCCCTTACTGCAGGGCCTTGCCCATAGAATTGGTAAACGACCTGATTCCTGCTGTAGAAGGCCGTTACCACACGTATGCGGAAACAACCGACAGGGAGGGTATTGAAGTATCACGCAGTCACCGTGCCATCGGAGGTTTTTCAATGGGAGCAGTCACCACTTGGTATGCCTTTGATGAAACATTGAACGCATTCCGATACTTTATGCCAGTCAGTGGCGATTGCTGGTCTTTGGGACGGTTTGCCGGGATGAATCGTCCTGACGATACAGCAGCTTATTTGGCAGAAAGGGTACAACAGTCACCTTATGCCGGAACAGGTTTCTATATCTGGGCGGCAAGTGGGACAAATGACTCCGCTTATAGAGAGATACTTCTTCAAATAGAAGGTATGGCACGTTTGAACAACATGTTCAATACGGCTAATATGACCTTTCATCAGAAAGAAGGGGCACGGCATGAGTTCCGTCCTATTCCGGAATATCTGTACAATGCTTTGCCGTTCTTCTTTCCGAAAAGTGATGAATAAACAGAAAAAAACAAAGACATTTATGAATAGTTTTACTTATCGATACCCTGTCCGTCAACATTTTGGCAAAGGGTGCGCAGAGAACGCAATCAAGGAAGAATTAGACCGTATAGGACAGAATGTGCTGCTGGCATACGGCGGCAGCTCGCTGAAACGCACAGGGCTGTATGACAAAATTATAAGCTGGCTGCACGAACGTGGCAAGAACGTGGTGGACTTCGGAGGCATTATGCCCAATCCTACTTACGACAAGGTACAGGAAGGTGCACGACTGGTGCGTGAACATGACATAGACTTCATCCTTGCTGTGGGCGGCGGATCGGTTATCGACTGCTGCAAGGTAGTATCAGCACAAGTAAAATTAGACGAGGATATTTGGGAGATGCAGTACACGAAGCACCAGTATCCTACTGAATTTGTGCCTATGGGCGCTATCGTAACAGCATCAGGAACGGGTGCCGAGCAGAACAACGGGGCGGTTATCACCCACACCGAAAAGAAACTGAAACAGCCGTTGACAGGCGCTTACTACAGTTTTGCTATACTGGACAGCGACTTGACACGGACTCTTCCAATGGGGCAAGTCGTCAGTGGTGCATTCGACACGTTGAGTCATTGTATGGAAATCTATATGGGCAAACCTCAAACGGACAATCTCTCCGATGAAATCAATGAAGCGGTCATGCGTAACGTCATCAAAAACCTCCGTGACTGATAGCCGATCCGGACAATGATTTTGCCCGTGGAGAACTGATGTGGGATTCTGCCCTTGCGGAAAACAGTCTGCTAAAACTCGGCAAGCAGACCGATTTTCAATGCCATATGCTGGAACATGCCGTAGGAGCCTATACCGACTGCAACCACGGAAAGGCATTGGCGGTTATCCATCCGGTTCTCTATCGCCATTTGCTAAATGAGGGCAAAGAAAAACTGGCTCGTATGGCGGAACGGGTATGGAATGTAAAGGGTGATACGTAGAACAGACTGCTATACTTAGTATCGAAGCGTTGGAGGATTTTATAAAGGAAATCGGCTTGCCATCGCACTGGAGCGAAATGGGCATTAAGGACGAAAGTATCCTCCGTGCCGCTGTAGATACCTGTTTACTGATGCCGGGATGCTGCAAGCAGTTTTCCCGTGATGAACTGTTTGAGATATTGAAAGAATGCATGTAACAAACTTCTAAAAGAAAAAAATTATGAATACCTTATTAAAGACAATGTTGTGCGGTGTTACTGCACTTTTGTTCGCCGGAGCTTCAGCCGCTCAAAACAAACAACCATTTATTTCAGAGGATTTCTCTGCTATCCAAAGTCCTAACGACAATCCTTTCGGACTGGTTTATCGGGGAGCTATCACCAAGAATGAAATGGGCAAAGTTAATATCCATCGCATTACTTACGACTTGAGTGGCTTGAAGATTGTCGCCAACGTTTATACTCCAGCCGGATATGAAGTTTCAAGAAGCTATCCCGCTCTTGTCGTTGCACATCCAAACGGTGGATGTAAGGAACAGGTGGCAGGATTGTACAGCCAGCGGATGGCGGAACAGGGTTACATTTGTCTGGCATTTGATGCCGCCTATCAAGGTGGAAGCGAGGGTGAACCGCGCAATGTAGACAAGCCGGCCAGCCGTATCGAAGATATCCATCGTGCAGCCGATATACTGGCACAATATCCCGGAGTGGATGCAAATCGTATCGGTATACTCGGTATATGTGGCGGAGGTGGCTATACGCTTAAAGCTGCACAGACTGACAAACGTTTCAAGGCAGTTGCCACACTCAGTATGTTCAACTCCGGACTGGTACGTCGTAATGGCTTCCTTGATTCACAGATCGGCGATGTGCAACAACGACTTGCAGACGCCTGTGTTGCACGTCAGAAAGAAGCAACGGAGAAGCTCCTGAGTATGTAGGTGATATGAGTGGAATGACGCCGGAACAGGCCAAACAGCTTCCGTTCGATCTCTATCGTGACGGTTATGAGTATTACCTTCAATCTCACGCGCACCCGGTTCTACCTTCCGTTATACAAAGAGCAGTCTGATCGATCTGATGGCATTTGATGCCAGTGAGGGAATGTATCTCATCAACCAACCGTTGTTAATGATGGCGGGTAGTCTTGCCGACACGTTCTATATGACCGAACAATGTTTCAGCAAAGCTACTGGAACGAATGACAAGGAATTGTATCTAATCCCTGGTGCAAGACACATCCAGACGTATTGGGTACCGGAATATGTAGATAAGGCTGTAAACAAACTAACTGATTTCTTTGGTAAACATTTGTAATGAATCCATCTCATCCAATACTTGAGATGCTTTCATTGGAACTCATACCGTTTTCGTTGATTTTGGTGTTTCAATCCGTAATCTGTGTATAGACGCACCACGACGGAAACGGTATTTTTGTATCAGCACATAAAAACAAAATAATAGTAATGAACGATATACAGTCACTCACTATAGACGAGTTCAACAAACAGATGCGTCAACCGACACTACATCCTCAAGTAGCGGTTATTGATCCGGGACAACTTGAAGATGATACTACGTTGTGTTTTACAGGTAACTTCTATGCAGTCCGTTTTGTAAGGACACGGTGTGGAGAAGTACGCTATGGCAGGCAATGTGTCGATTTTCAATACGGCACACTTACATTCACAAAACCGGGAGATACAATCTGTATCAGTCACGAAGATGCGATAGACGGTAGTATATCGGGACTCCTGTTACATCCGGAACTGTTTAGTACCAAGAGCCTTGTATTCAAGAAAGCGGACTATACTTTCTTTGATTATCGGGAGAATGAATCACTGCATCTTTCCTTGCAGGAAATGCATATCGTACAAGACTGTTTGGATCATATCCATGAAGAACTGCAGCGGGACATAGACCCTTACAGTCTACGATTGGTATCTGTGGGTGTAGAATTATTGTTGGACTATTGCCTCCGCTTCTATGAACGTCAGTTTGCCTGTCGTTCTGACATTTGTCAAGAATACCTAGCAACAGTAAACAAGACACTCTACCGCTATTTTTCCCTATGTGGACAGAAATCTCTGGAAGATGGAATCTGCCGGGTCGAATCTGCACTTTCCACCCTTTCGCCAGCTTATCTGAACGAAGTAGTACGGATAGAAACAGGAAAGATGCTTGCTGAGTATATTCGCCTAAAGATGATGGAATATATTAAGAAACGTGTTCGCAAGGATGATTGCCCATTAGAGCAAATAGCTGGAGAGTTCGGCTTTTATCAACCGCACATATTAGCCTTATTGTATCGGCAACTCTTCGGTCATCAGTCCGAATATTCTATTTTGACGTCTGATTATAAACTAAATTGATAACACTATGTATCCACAAATCATTTGTCATGTAATGGGCTCCGTAGATGGCCACCTGCTGACCGACCATTGGACGGAACCATTCAATGGAAAGAAGAACGAATTAATTGGTATATACGCAGCAATTGGTCGTAAACTGAATACCGATGCTTGGATGTTCGGAAAGCATACATTATGTGAAGGTTATTTCCCAAAAACCTTTCATACAGGGGATAGCACACCACTTGGTCATCCTGTACCTTATATTGCCGGAAGTACTTCTGAACGTCTTTTTGTGATAGCCGATCCGGACGCAAATATTCTCTATGAATCTTCCACTGTAAGAGGGGACAGCATTGTAGCCATCCTGCCTGAAACAGCTCCGGCATTTTATTTAGAGTACCTTCAGAAAAAGGGTATTTCCTACCTGTTTGCTGGAACAAAAGGTGATAACCTCAACATTGCCATGCAGACATTGGCGGAAACATTTGGTGTGGAGTCTCTCTCTTTACAGGGCGGCGGCATCATTGACGGAGCATTTCTGCAAGCCGGACTGATAGATGAACTGAGCCTTGTTATTTATCCCGGTATTGACGGCTCGACTAATTCAACATCTATTTTCCATTATATCGGTAAAGGAAATCCCTCACAAGGACAATCGCTTGAATTATTGTCTGTACAAACAATGGAGAACGGAGTGATTTGGTTAAGGTATAAATTCCATAAAAACAGTTGAATAGTATGCTACGTAAAATCAGATTGACACTTGCCGTTCTGTGTTTCGCCACTGTGACGTTGCTATTCCTCGACTTCACGGGAACGCTGCACGCTTGGTTGGGCTGGACGGCCAAAATACAGTTCCTGCCCGCGCTCTTGGCGTTGAATGTGGGGGTTGTGGGGTTCGTTCGTGTTGCTGACACTTGTCTTCGGACGGGTGTACTGCTCAGTCATCTGTCCGCTGGGCGTGATGCAGGACATCATCGCTTGGATGGGCAAAAAACAGAAGAAGAACCGTTACTGCTATTCTCCGGTCAAATCATGGCTGCGGTATGGGGTGTTGGCTGTTTTCGTTGTAGCGATAATAGCCGGAATCGGCTCGCTGGTGGCATTGCTCGCGCCATACAGTTCATACGGACGGATCGCAAGCAATCTGTTCGCCCCGATATACGCTTGGGGAAACAACTTGCTCGCTTACTTTGCGGAACGGGCTGATTGTTACGCCTTCTATAAAACGGAGGTATGGTTGAAAAGTCTGCCGACATTCCTCATCGCCTTGCTTACCTTTATTATAATAGGAGTATTGGCGTGGCGGAACGGACGGACTTACTGCAATACCGTATGCCCGGTAGGTACGGTGTTAAGCTTACTTGCCCGTTTCTCGTGGTTGAAACCTGTGATTGATACGGATAAATGCGTGAATTGCAAGCTGTGTACCCAGAATTGTAAGGCGGCATGTATTGATATCGCCAAACATCGGATTGATTACAGCCGTTGTGTCACTTGCATGGATTGTATCAGTAAATGCCATAAGAGAGCTATCAATTACAAACATCCTACAAAAAAAGAAGCCACACAGCCAATAACAAATACATCCAAAATTTTAACTGATCAAATCAATGATACCCGTCGTTCATTTCTGACTGTTGTAGCTACGATTGCTACGACTGGCATATTGAAAGCACAGGAAAAGAAAGTAGATGGAGGCTTGGCTGTTATAGAGGATAAGAAAATTCCCAATCGTTTTACTTCAATTGTACCTCCGGGAGCACGGAGTGCACGGAGTTTTTTTTCAACATTGTACCGCCTGCCAACTCTGTGTATCAACCTGTCCAAACGGAGTGCTTCGTCCGTCCACAGATCTGACCAAATTAATGCAGCCCGAAATGAGTTATGAGCGAGGATATTGTCGGCCTGAATGTACAAAATGCAGTGAAGTTTGTCCTGCTGGAGCTATACATTTAATATCAGTAGCAGAAAAATCCGCTACTCAGATAGGACATGCTGTATGGGTAAAGGAGAACTGTGTGCCATTGGCTGACGGTGTAGAATGCGGGAACTGTGCCCGTCATTGTCCTACCGGAGCTATTCAAATGATACATTCTATTGCTGATAATCCAGAATCTGCTAAAATTCCGGCAATCAATGTAGAGCGTTGTATCGGTTGCGGAGCTTGCGAGAATCTTTGTCCGGCACGTCCTTTCAGTGCCATTTATGTAGAAGGCAACGAAATACACAGAATGATATGAAAAGAGTTCAAAAAATAAAATAGATACTAAATATTTACTGCATATGGATAAAGAGAATGGAAAATCAATTTCCCGCCGTGATTTTTTCAAGATAGCAGGAGCCGCAGGAATGGTAACTGCCGGATTGGTAGGTTGTAATGAACAAAGCAAGTCATCATTTAATGTTATCGGAGAACCTGATGGCGATATGACTTACCGGATATTGACGGGCGACCGCGTGTCATTGCTTAGTTATGGTTGTATGCGATGGCCGATGATATCTAATCCAGATGGTGAAGGACAAATAGTTGACCAGGAAGAAGTGAACCGGCTGGTGGATTATGCTTTGGCACATGGCATAAACTATTTCGATACCGCTCCGCCATATTGTCAAGGTTTATCGGAAGAGGCTACTGGCATTGCACTCAGTCGGCACCCCCGTGATTCGTATTTCATTGCCACGAAAATGTCCAATCACCGTCTTTATGGAGCTGGACTTCGCGGTAAAGAACTACAAGAGGCAAGCGTAAAGATGTATCAGGATTCTTTTAAGCACCTGCGTACGGATTACTTCGATTATTACCTGTTTCATATTCTAGGTACAGGTAAGGGAATGGAAGAAATGCGCGGAAGACTGTATGATTGTGGTATCGCAGATTTTATCCTCAAGGAGAAAGAAGCCGGACGTATCCGTAAACTGGGGTTCTCGTTTCATGGGGATGTACGGGTATTTGACTATATGTTACAGGAATCGGGCATACCGTGGGACTTTGTACAAATACAGCTCAATTACCTTGACTGGCGGCACGCATCAGCATCAACGTTAATGCAGAATACCTATATAGCGAACTGGCGAAGCGAATATTCCAGCCGTGATTATGGAACCGTTGCTTGGTGGACGACTTTCCAAAGTTCATGATCACATTGTTAATAAATTAAAGCAACGAGAACCAGAACAGAGCGTAGCATCATGGGCGTTCCGTTTTGCTGGAAGTTTCCCTAATGTTTTGACTGTACTCAGCGGAATGACCTACATGGAACACTTGCAAGACAACCTGTGTACCTATTCGCCACTGCATCCGCTTTCTGATGATGAATTTGTATTCTTGCAAGAAACAGCAGACCTGATGGTACAATATCAGACAATCCCTTGTAATGACTGCAAATATTGTATGCCATGTCCTTATGGAATAGATATTCCTGCTATTCTTCTACATTATAATAAATGTATCAATGAGGGAAATATGCCACGAAACGGACATGATGAAAATTACCACAAGGCACGACAAGCTTTCTTGATTGGTTATGACCGCAGTGTACCAAGACTGAGGCAAGCCAGCCATTGCATCGGTGCAATCAATGTTCGCCCGATTGCCCGCAAGGTATCAACATCCCTAAGGAGATGCAACGCATCGATCATTTTGTAGAACGATTGAAACAAAATTTAATGTACAAATTATAATTAATAGCATAGAAAAAGAAAGCTTACCAAAAGATTGGTAAACTTATAAAAATAAGTCATAAATAAAATAGTAACAAAAGGTACAATAAAATATATTGGTTCAGTTTCGTATTCCTTGTTTAAGTTTAGAATATACAGACTAAACCGATTTCTCTTTATGTCCAAGAAGAAGAGCTGTGCCATAGCCATGTGTAGCAGCTCTTTTATGTGATTCCTTAAGTAACATTCCTCCTATGCCTCTGTTCTGGTATTCAGGTAGAACGGCAAGTGGTGCTAGAGCCAAAGATGTATGGATTTCATTTTCTGAAACGATTTCCACTTTTGTCAGCAAAATATATCCTACAATTTCTCCTTTTTCAGTTTTTGCGACTAGTGACAATTCCGGTATATATGTATCGGAATATGCAGTCTGTCTACTAAATGGTGTTCCTGATGGTCGCTTTCCGGCATATCTGCAAAAGCTTTTTCTATCAGGTTGCAGATAACAGACAATTCCGTACTATTTTCTTGCCTTATTATAATGCCCATAACTTGTTAAACTGAATTGATGCGCAAAGATAATATTTATAACACAATATAAAGAAAAGCAGTGTTTCTATGCAGTAAATCTGTGTTTTATATCATTGACAATAATCTGCAATACTGACAAATTACACCATCTGTGAATCTGTGAAATTATTCTGTGTTTTGTATAACTATCAGTAAAATAGTAAAAGGATAATTTTGCAATAGGAATCAATATAATATATGCGATATGGAAAAAGAAGTAATGATACTTACAGGTGCCGGACAAATCGGTATGGCGATAGCCGACGGATGGGATATGGAATGAAGATTGTAGTCGGTGACAAACGAATGGAGAATGCACAGTCCATGGCCGATACGATGAACCGTGCCGGATTTGATGTGCTTCCGGTGGAGATGGACTTATCATCCGCGAGTCCATTCTACATCTAATTGACACGGCACAGCAATATGGAGAAATAGCCATGCTGGTCAATGCTGCGGGAGTTTCTCCTTCACAAGCATCAATAGAAACTATTCTGAAAGTCGACCTGTATGGCACGGCTGTATTGTTGGAAGAGGTCGGAAAAGTCATCATGTGGGGAGGTACAGGCGTTACAATCTCCAGTCAATCCGGACATCGTCTGCCAGCACTTGGTGCGGAAACCGATGAGCTGCTGGCTTGTACACCAACTGAAAGACTATTGGATCTCGAAGTTTTGCAACCACAACATATCAATGATACACTCCATGCATACCAGTTGGCTAAACGTTGTAATGTAAAACGTGTTATGTCGGAAGCCGTAAAATGGGGTAGAAGAGGAGCGCGCATTAATTCTATTTCTCCGGGCATCATTGTTACCCCATTGGCTCTTGATGAGTTTAACGGTGTACGTGGAGAATTTTATAAGAAGATGTTTGCCCAATGTCCGGCACATCGTCCGGGAACAGCAGATGAAGTGGCAAATGTTGCCGAATTGTTGATGAGTAATCGGGGAGCCTTTATTACCGGAGCTGATTTCCTTGTAGATGGAGGAGCTACAGCTGCTTATTTTTATGGCCAGAAATGAGTATTCTATTTCTATGAGGTAAAACTTTTGTGACAATATTCTATAAACGATACTTTGTCTTCTGTCAAGAAATTGTATCTTTGTTAAATCCTTATAATCTGATGGCGGAAAAGATAGGAAGATATAAGTATTCTGAAATACTTGACCTCCATTAGATAAATAAGGGTTTTGATACAAAAAAAATATTAACATTGTAATATTAAGGGAAACACACATGAAGACATTTTATCTCATGACCATGGGATTTTGCCTGGCTCTAAATCTCCATGCACAGCGAAGCGAATATCTGCTGGAAAAAGGATGGAAATTTACCAAAGGAGAGGTTAGCAATGCTGAAATGCCAGCATTCAATGATGCTAAATGGGAAACTGTAGACATTCCACATGACTGGGCTATTTTCGGACCTTTCGATAAGAACAACGACTTACAAAATGTAGCTGTCACACAGAATTTTGAAACTCAGGCTAGCTTAAAAACCGGACGTACGGGTGGTTTGCCATACGTAGGCATAGGATGGTATCGTACAACATTTCATTCTACTCCAGGAAAACAGACAACCCTGATCTTTGACGGAGCAATGAGCGAGGCTCGTGTGTTTGTCAACGGAAAAGAAGCCTGTTTCTGGCCCTGTGGCTATAACTCTTTCTATTGTGACGTTACCTCTCTAGTAAATGAAGATGGTAAAAATAACACACTTGCCGTACGATTGGAAAATCGTCCACAATCATCACGTTGGTATCCGGGAGCGGGACTTTATCGAAACGTACATGTAGTAACTACAGAAAAAATCCATGTTCCGGTATGGGGAACTCAGATTACTACTCCGTACGTGAAGGACGAATATGCTTCTGTTTGTCTTCGTACAACGATTTTAAATGCGGGAAAAACAGAGCTGACTGTAGTAACGGACATTATGGATGCTGACGGACAGGTGGTTTCAACCAAAACGAACAAAGGAGTCATCAATCACGGCCAACCTTTTACTCAGAATTTTATCGTAGAACGACCTAAGCTTTGGTCGCCCGAAACTCCAGTCCTATATAAGGCTGTATCAAAAATCTATTCAGGTGATACGCTTCTCGATACTTATTCCACACGTTTCGGGATTCGTACAATTGAATATATAGCCGACAAAGGTTTTTATCTGAACGGAAAGCGACGTAAATTTCAAGGAGTATGCAATCATCATGACCTGGGACCTTTGGGAGCAGCAATTAACGTTGCAGCGCTCCGCCATCAGTTGACGTTACTCAAAGAAATGGGATGTGACGCCATCCGTACATCGCATAATATGCCTGCTCCCGAACTAGTCGAACTTTGCGACGAAATGGGATTCATGATGATGCTTGAGCCGTTCGACGAATGGGATATCGCCAAGTGTGACAACGGATACCACCGCTTCTTTAATGAATGGGCGGAAAAGGATATGGTAAACATGCTTCGACAGTATCGGAACAATCCATGTGTGGTAATGTGGAGTATCGGCAACGAGGTTCCTACCCAATGGAGTCCGGAAGGATATAAAGTAGCAAAGTTCTTACAGGATATCTGTCATCGGGAAGACCCTACACGTCCGGTAACCTGTGGTATGGATCAAGTGAAAAGTGTACTAGCAAATGGATTTGCTGCAATGCTTGATATTCCGGGGCTGAATTATCGTGCTCACCTATATGATGAAGCTTACGAACGTTTACCACAAAACATTATTTTAGGTTCGGAGACATCGTCTACTGTCAGCTCTCGTGGAGTATATAAGTTCCCGGTGGAACGTAAGGCCGGAGCTATGTATGATGATCATCAGTCTTCTTCATATGTCTGGAATATTGCAACTGGTCTAATATTCCTGATATTGATTTTGCGCGTGCCGAAGATCATGAATGGACAATCGGACAGTTTGTGTGGACTGGATTCGACTATCTAGGCGAGCCGAGCCCGTATGACACCAATGCATGGCCGAATCATAGTTCAATGTTCGGTATCATCGACCTGGCATCTATCCCCAAAGACCGTTATTATCTGTACCGAAGTGTATGGAATAAAGAAGCAGAAACACTGCATATCCTGCCGCACTGGAATTGGGAAGGACGTGAAGGTGAAAAGACTCCTGTTTTTGTTTATACAAACTATCCTTCGGCAGAATTGTTTATCAACGGAAAAAGCTATGGACGTCAGACTAAACACAAGAACGGAACAGTAGAAAACCGTTATCGTCTGATGTGGCATGACGCAGTTTATCAGCCGGGCGAGGTGAGAGTAGTGGCATACGACGAACAGGGGAATCCTGTTGCAGAAAAGACTGTTCGTACTGCAGGCAAGCCGCATCATATAGAACTTGTTACAGATCGCAGCTCTCTTCAGGCAGACGGAAAGGATCTGGCATATGTTACACTCCGCATTGTTGATAAGGACGGCAACTTGTGCCCGAATGACGGACGTCTGGTAAGTTTCAAAGTAAAAGGGGCAGGTAAGTACCGTGCTTCTGCAAACGGAGATCCTACTTGTCTGGATTTATTCCACAAGCCGGAAATGCATGCGTTCGGAGGTATGCTCACTGTTATAGTCCAGTCAGGAGAAAAAACTGGTGAGATAGAACTTCAGGCTACTGCCAAGGGAATAAAAACTGGAACCATCCGTATTCCGGTAAAATAAGCTTATTTGCATAAAATAATATCATCATATGGAAAGTATTTTAAATTTGGGAAATCAATGTAAAAGCGATAACGCTTTTACTAAAAAAGCTAGATTGCTTCAGTCGATGTACCGAGTGAAAATAGGAGAAGAGGAGGGTGTTGGACCGACAAAAACTTCCAAACGAAAATATGGTAATATGATTAGTGGTGGTGAAATTTCCGGAAAGAATTTTCTGATGAAAGAAACTTTTGAGTATGCTAAGAAAAGGGTTAAAAATCGAAAGGATAATGAAACGATAGATGAATTTCGATTATTCAACAATCTGCTTTCGAGTATGCCAATGGCATTCAACCTATTTCATCCTCTGATGTTACTTTTAGAAGAAAACCCTGAAAAGGTGACACTTGCTATAAGATCTATCTTTAAAAATATCCCAGTATTTGTAGTAACAAAAATCGGATTGGAATTTATACCGACACCAATTGAGAAATACGCAAAAGATAAGTCGGCCATGGATGCCTATATCCAATTTCAAGATAACAATGGCGAGAAACATATAATCGCTATTGAAACGAAATATACAGATAATACTCGGATTAAATGAAGACACATAATTGCGAAGAACAAAAACAAATGCTTATTGATACCGGACTGTTCTGTGCGGAATTTGAAGGGCTATTGATAGCAAATAAAAATAAAATTAACACAGATCTAACAGAAATCTTTTACTTACAGAACGGTACAGAGAAGTCGAAAACTTGAAGGACTCATATTCTGTGGTACTTTCTCCGAAGGAGCATCCGTCAACAGAAAAGGAGATCAGATCAGTTACAGAGTATCTGAAGCCAGAGTATGCTTACAAGTTAAGTGCAGTAACTCTTGAGGACTTTGTGGATACGATGATACAATGTCTGCCAGAGTATTATGCTCAAGTTTATGAGAGGTTTAGAGAAAGGTATTTGGAGTTTGAATAGTACATTCAAATTCTTCAGTAAAAAACTTCAGCATCTTTTAGGAAATTATTCTCGATGTTTTTTTAAAATTCGTACGAAAAAAATTTTTTCTTCAGCATGTTTTTTTGAGCGACTGCAAGTATGAATAGTTGCTCGACAAGTCTTATTATTCTGAAGAGAATATAAAGTGAATTATGGCAGAAGTAAGGGAAAGAGAAAGCTCTTTATACAAAAACAAGAAAGGAGGAAAATATCCGTTGCATGAGCGGATATTTTTCCTCCTCTTATGGAATTTCTAACAATTAATTACAGAATAGATTTTACTGTTTCCAGCATGCCTTTAGCCTGAATACTGTCCAAGTCAGCTTTTACAGCAGCAGTCAGTCCCGGGATGTTGTTCAGGTTTTCGCCCCAGATAAATTCGGCAGCCAAAACTCCTTCAGCTACTTTCTGAGTATCACCTGTAGCCCAAAGCTGTTTCAACAAGTCCATGATATCCTGTGCATCGTTTGGAACAATTTCTGCGCCGTCTTCACGTACACCGCCTTTGTAGTAAGTAATGATAGCAGCAAGACCCAATACCAGTCCCTTCGGAAGTTCGCCTTTGCGTTCCAAGTATACTTTCAAACCTGGAAGGTCACGAGTCTGGAATTTAGGGAATGAATTCAGCATGATAGAAGTAACCTGATGGTCAACAAACGGATTGTTGAAGCGTTCCAAAACATCATGAGCAAATTTTTCAAGCTCTTCTTTCGGAAGGTTCAAAGTTTCCATCAATTCGTCAAACATTACTTTATTGATATATTTGCCGATAACCGGATGCTGACAAGCATCGCGAACAATGTTTACACCTGACAGGTAAGCAACCGGTGAAAGTACAGTGTGAGGACCGTTCAACAGAGTTACTTTTCTTTCGTGGTAAGGAGCTTCAGAAGGTACAAACAATACATTCAGACCAGCCTTGTCTGCTGGGAATTCCTTAGCAACTTCCTGCGGAGCTTCGATAACCCACAAATGGAAGATTTCTCCCTGAACTACCAAGTTATCATCGTATTGCAGTTTTTCTTTGATTTCAGCAATTTCCTTACGTGGGAATCCCGGTACGATACGGTCTACCAATGTAGCATATACACCACAAGCCTTTTCAAACCAGTTCTTGAAATCGTCACCCAAGTTCCACAATTCAATGTACTGGTAAATAGTTTCTTTCAGTTTGTGTCCGTTCAGGAAGATCAACTCACAAGGGAAAATGATCAAACCTTTTGACATATCGCCATTGAATGTTTTATAACGGTGATACAGCAACTGAGTCAATTTTCCTGGATATGAAGAAGCAGGAGCATCTTCAAGCTTGCAAGAAGGATCGAAAGCGATACCAGCTTCGGTTGTATTTGAGATTACGAAACGCATTTCAGGCTGTTCTGCCAGTTTCATAAATTCAGCGTTCTGAGTGTAAGGATTCAAGGCACGACTGATAACATCGATCATAGTCAGGCTGTTTACAGTTTCACCTTTGTCGAGTCCCTGCAAGTTTACGTGATACAAACAGTCTTGTGCATTCAGCATGTCTACCATACCTTTATCGATAGGCTGTACTACTACAACACTGCTGTTGAAATCTGTTTTCTGGTCCATATTATAGATTATCCAATCTACAAATGCACGTAAAAAATTACCTTCACCAAACTGAATGATTCTTTCTGGACGAACTGTCTTGTTTGCAGTTTCTTTGTTTAATGCTTTCATACTTGTATATTTTAAGTTCCGTATTTTTACAATTTTGCTTCTCTCTTTATAAGAAAGGTATAAAGGTGAAAAAACTAGTTGATAAAACAGTAATATATATTTACAAATAACATTTTCTTCCTCTTTTTCAGAGATTAATTTTACTAAATATTCGCTGCAAATATACGAAATATTTTGTTATTCCAAATAAAATTTCTACTTTCGTGTTCGATAACGACAAATAAAACGAAAATACATGTTAAGCAACATAAATTCCTTTTGCGGGATTTGCTTTTTATGAAAATACATAACAAAAAACATAAACCTAAAAACGAAGCTTTATGAAAAAATTTATGGATGAAAACTTCCTGCTGAAAACAGAAACAGCGCAGGAATTGTACCACAACCATGCAGCTAAAATGCCTATTATCGACTACCACTGTCACTTGATTCCGAAAATGGTAGCAGACGATTACCAGTTCAAGTCAATTACAGAAATATGGTTGGGTGGCGACCACTATAAATGGCGTGCAATGCGTAGCAACGGTGTAGACGAACGCTATTGTACCGGTAAGGATACTACCGATTGGGAAAAATTCGAAAAATGGGCTGAAACAGTTCCTTATACATTCCGTAACCCATTATATCACTGGACTCATCTGGAATTGAAAACTTGTTTCGGTATTGACAAGATTTTGAATCCGTCTACAGCTCGTGAAATTTTTGACGAATGTAATGCTAAGCTGGCAACTCCTGAATATACTGCCCGCAACCTGATGCGCCGTTATCACGTTGAAACAGTTTGTACTACCGATGATCCTGTTGACTCACTGGAATATCATATCGCTACTCGTGAAAGCGGATTCGAAATCAAGATGTTGCCTACATGGCGTCCTGACAAGGCTATGGCAGTAGAAGTACCTGCTGATTTCCGTGCTTACATGGAAAAACTGTCTGAAGTGAGTGGAGTAACAATTTCTTCATTCGACGATATGGTTGCTGCACTGCGTAAACGTCACGAGTTCTTTGCAGAACAAGGATGTAAGTTGTCTGACCACGGTATCGAAGAGTTCTATGCAGAAGATTATACAGATGCAGAAATCAGAGCTATCTTCAATAAAGTATATGGCGGTACTGAACTGACAAAAGAAGAAATCCTGAAGTTCAAGTCGGCTATGCTGATTGTATTTGCAGAAATGGATTGGGAAACTGGCTGGACTCAGCAGTTCCACTACGGTGCTATCCGTAACAACAACACTAAGATGTTTAAGCTTTTAGGCCCTGATACAGGTTTCGATTCTATCGGTGAATTTACTACTGCAAAAGCTATGGCTAAATTCTTGGATAAGCTGAATACTTCAGGCAAGCTGACTAAGACTATCCTTTACAACTTGAATCCATGTGCTAACGAAGTTATCGCTACTATGTTGGGTAACTTCCAGGATGGTTCTATACCAGGAAAGATTCAGTTCGGTTCAGGATGGTGGTTCCTCGATCAGAAAGATGGTATGGAAAAACAGATGAATGCGTTGTCACTGTTGGGCTTGTTAAGCCGTTTCGTAGGTATGCTTACCGACTCTCGTTCATTCCTGTCTTATCCGCGTCATGAATATTTCCGCCGTACATTGTGTAACTTGCTGGGTAATGATGTTGAAAATGGAGAAATCCCAGCATGCGAAATGGAACGTGTACAACAAATGGTAGAAGACATCTGCTACAATAACGCAAAGAAATTCTTCGAATTCTAATTTGTATAAAGAGCATCATTTTGTGGAAAGGAGTTTGCCTGCTATATTGGCAAGCTCCTTTCTTTTTTGTACTTTTGTGTTCCTTTTTAAAAATAAGAAACACATATATGGAAGTACGATTTCTGAGTTTGGGCAGTGGTAGCAGTGGCAACTGTTATTATCTGGCAACAAAGACTTGTGGGATACTAATAGATGCAGGTATCGGCATACGAAGCATAAAGAAGATTTTCAAAGATTATGCACTGAACCTGGATACAATACGCGCCGTCTTGATTACCCACGATCATGCCGACCATATTAAAGCTGTCGGACATTTGGCAAAAAAGCATAGCATACCCATTTATTCTACACCGGAAGTGCACGCAGGCATCAATCGGAGTTATTGCATGACCGAAAAACTGGATAATGCCCACCGGCGTTTTATCAACAAGGAAGAAACTATCCAGATAGAAGATTTCAGCATTACTTGTTTCGAAGTGCCTCACGATGCAACGGACAACGTAGGATATTGCATCAGCGTGGGAGATAAGACCTTTTCTTTCATAACCGATATCGGACATATTACGGACACTGCTGCTGCATATATTGAGCGCTCCAATTATCTGATTCTCGAAGCAAACTATGATGAAACCATGTTGCAGATGGGACCTTATCCTCAACATCTGAAAGCCCGTATAGCCAGTCCTAACGGACATATGAGTAACAGCGAGATGGCTAATTATCTTGCTGAACATTTTCCGGCTGGTTTAAAATATCTCTGGCTTTGTCATTTGAGCAAAGACAACAATCATCCGGAGCTGGCATATAAGACGGTTGAAACTGCTTTTAAACAGCATGGAATCGCTTTTGATGAGAATGGGGTACAAGTTATTCCATTGAAACGAACTACTCCTTCAGAGCTGTATTCTTTCGAATAAAGCAAAACAAAAAAAAGATCGCCGGTAAATTGAAGATAATTGAATTATCCCGATTTACCGGCGATCTTTTTATTATGTACAGGAATTGTATTATTTCTTATTCATACGTTCCTGACGTTCTTTCTGAAGACGTTCTTGCTCTTTTTGCAGCGCTTCAAGCTTAGCCATCAATCCGCTAGTCTTTCTTTCTGAAGGAGCTTTCTTATTGGCTTCAAGCTGTGCCAATAATTTTTTCTCATCGGTCATACGACGCATAATCCACATGGTAATAATACCGATCAAACCAGAAATGAAATAATAGTAGCTCAAACCTGATGCATATTCGTTGAAAATAAAGAAGAACATTACAGGCATGATATACATCATCCACTTCATGGCAGCCATCTGAGGATTATTACCCATGTCTTGCTGTTTCATCATAATAATCTGGTTCAGAACTGTTGTCACACTAAACAACAAACAGAACAGACTTAAATGATTTCCCAACAAAGGAATATGAGTACTCCAGCTTATAAGATCATCGTATGCAGAAAGGTCGCTTGCCCACAAGAAACTCTGCTGACGTAACTCAATTGCATTAGGCACAAAGAAGAATAAAGCCATAAACACCGGAGTCTGGATGAGCATAGGCAAACATCCTCCATAGGGCTTACTCCATATTGGCTATACAAAGCCATAGTTTCTTGCTGTTTCTTCAATGCATCTTCCTGCTTCGGGTATTTAGCATTAATCTTATCTACATAAGGCTTTAACGCACGCATTTTTGCTGAAGAGATAAATGATTTCCAAGTAGTAGGCAATACCAGAATCTTGACAATGATAGTCATCAGCAAAATAACAATACCCATACTCAGTCCCCAGCTTGATAACCAGTCCGAAAAGATTAATAGTAAACCAGCGGTTAATCAGACGAATGATAGGCCAACCTAAATATACCAAATCCTCCAGTTCCTGATCTTTATCCTTGAAAGATAAATCATTAGTTGCCAACAAAGTCTTGAAATGATTAGGACCAAAATAGAACTGGAAACGACTAGGTTGCGCACCTGTCGGGTCGAAAGCAGTTTTCATTTCGGCAGTATAGTTCTTCATGTAACTGCTTCCTTTCTGTTCCATCTTCGATTCAAGCGTTGCATTTTCAAAGTTTTTCTCTGCCATAAATACACATGAGAAATACTGATTCTTAAATGCAACCCAATCAAGCACTTCTGGAATAGTTTCTTTTTCGTCTTTTGTTTCGCTCAAATAATCGAAACTGTCGTCTACCGGTTTATAAGTAAGCGAAGTATAACGTTGTTCGAACGTATATCCTTTTTCCATCTGTCGTGCACGCTGTTTCCAGTCAACACTCATCGTTTTGACAGAAGGAGAGAAGAAGTTTTGCAATCCGCTTGCCTGGACAGTAAAGTCTACAACGTATGAGTTTGGTAACAGTTTATAGATGAAGTCCAAATGTCCACCATTTGCAGCATTTAGTCGCATTGTTACCGTACTATCTGTTACATTGGTAGTCTGAAAATACATCTGATTGCTCAGAATATTTTCATTTTTACCTTCAAATCCTAAACTTAACGAAGCATCTTTACCATCGAACAGAACCAAAGGCTGCTGTTGCTGATCATTATATTCTTTCAGCATAGCCTTGCATACTCGTCCTCCTTTATTAGAAAAAGTAAGTTGCAGTACATCGTTCTCTAACGTAGTAAACTCTTCAGAACCTTGCGATGCTTGGAAAAATAAAGAAGTAGAATCCGGAACAACAGGCAATGAAGCAGCTATTTCTTGAGCTTTCTGCATCTGCTCTTGCTTTTGAGCCACTGCCTGTATCGAATCCTGATAATGCTGTGCACGTGCCATTTCCTCCTGACTGGGGCGATTATATATGCCGAATCCGACTATAACCGCACCAATCAGAGCAAATCCCACTAACGTGTTTTTATCCATTTCTTTTTATTTACAAATTAATATCTATTATTTATCAATAGCTGCTTTGATGAATGATAAGAAAAGAGGATGGGGTTTCAATACCGTACTGCTATATTCCGGATGGAACTGAGTTCCAATGAACCATTTCAGAGTAGGTATTTCTACTATTTCTACCAAATCCGATTCAGGATTGATACCCACGCATTTCATTCCAGCCTTTTCAAATTCAGCCTTATAGTCATTGTTGAACTCATAACGATGACGATGACGTTCCTGAATATGTTGGGTCTGATATGCCTGATATACTTTTGAATTTGGATCAAGAACACATTCGTAAGCACCCAAACGCATAGTACCTCCCATGTTTGTGATAGATTTCTGCTCTTCCATAATGTCGATTACATTATGTGGAGTTTTTTCATCCATCTCACGGCTATTAGCATCAGTATAGCCTAATACATTACGAGCGAACTCTATAGCCATACATTGCATACCCAGACAGATACCAAATGTAGGAACATTGTGTGTACGGCAATATTTCAATGCTACAAACTTGCCTTCGATACCACGCTGGCCAAATCCCGGACAGATAATAATACCATCCATTTCTTTCAGGCTTTCTTCTACATTCTCATCTGTCAACTTTTCGCTATTGATAAAGTGAATATCAGCTTTGCGGTCGTTATAAGTTGCAGCCTGTGACAATGCTTCCAATATAGATTTATAAGCATCCTGCAAATCATATTTACCGACCAATCCGATTTTAACCTTTTCTGTAGCGTTATGACGACGGTTCAAGAAGTCTTTCCATGGACCTAATTCCGGAGTTTCACCCACCGGCAATCCCATCTTTTCAAGAATTGTTACATCCAGTTTTTGTTCCTGCATGCGAAGAGGAACTTCATAGATTGTCGGCATATCCATTGACTGCACAACTGCACTTTCATCTACATTACAGAATAGCGCAACTTTCTTTTTCAGGTTTGTGCTAAGGTTATGTTCGGTACGCAATACCAGAATATCTGGTTGAATACCCACAGACTGTAATTCCTTTACTGAGTGCTGAGTAGGTTTAGTCTTCAATTCACCAGCAGCAGCCAGATAAGGCACATAAGTCAGATGCACGCATAGAGCATTTCTACCCAACTCCCATTTCAGCTGGCGAATACTTTCCAAATAAGGCAACGATTCGATATCACCTACAGTACCACCAATTTCTGTAATAACGAAATCGAATTTATACTTATTCCCTAACAGTTTTACATTACGTTTGATTTCATCAGTAATGTGAGGAATGATTTGGATTGTTTTTCCCAAATAGTCACCACGACGTTCCTTGTCGATTACACTCTTATAAATGCGACCGGTTGTAATGTTGTTCGCTTTTGTTGTCTGAATACCGAGAAAACGTTCATAATGTCCTAAGTCAAGATCGGCTTCATGACCGTCTACTGTTACGTAGCACTCACCATGTTCATAAGGATTAAGTGTTCCCGGGTCGATGTTAATGTACGGGTCGAACTTCTGTATAGTTACGCTGTAGCCTCTAGCCTGCAGCAACTTACCGATAGATGATGAAATAATGCCCTTACCCAATGAAGAAGCTACACCACCTGTTACGAAAATGTACTTTGTTTCTGCCACAATATGATTATTTTAAAGTGATTTATTATCTAACACTACTATTCAAAGTTGCAAAATTATAAAAAAAAGCCAAATCACACACAAGGAAAGTGACAAAACATTGCAAAGAGTAAAATCTTCAATATCTGCTCTAAACAAAAACTAAGATGTAATTTGTTATAATATCATTATAATAAGACTAAATTAAATTGTAATTTTGCATAGAAAATAGGCAAATTAGAAAAATGAAAGCACTAGGTACGTTTATTACAATGTTCCTCCTGACAAATGAAGCCGTTCAGGCAATTGAACAGCAGGACTTAACTTTAACAAAAGACACTATCGCCGCCCAAGATACGATGCCGGCAGATACGTTGAAACAATTTTCTGCCGTCGATACCATACGACAGAAAAAAACAGTAGAAACCATTAAAGTAAAGAACATACAACAAGCTTATACTCCGAAAATCAATCCGGCAGTGAAAAACTTCCAATCCTTTTGTATAGTTTCCGACAAGATTATCAGAAAATGCTAGACAGATGGGAAGATATTTATCTGCCCGAAGCTCCATCATGGATACGTTCGAACCCGGATTTCTATAAGCTTATTGTTCCTGCTACATATTATTCGGAACCAATTGCACAAGCATTCTCTATTGATAATTGGGAACCAGTAATTCCTTTTGTGAAAGAAAATGCCATAAAGGATTCTGTTTTCCAAGTTCCGAACCTTGCACATTCGGTTGATGTGAATAAAGGTGTAAACAAGCAATTACTGGCTTTTTATTTGCAATATCCTAGTCTGGTTTCTAAAAATGAAAACGAGCTGAAAGGTATAGAACCTTTATCCGACAAGATGAAAATAAAAAAACCAAAGAAAGAAAAAAGTTTTCTATTTAATAGGAGCTGCCTCTCAGACAGGTCAGGTTAGAGAAAAAGACTTATTGGTAATGAAACCTAATTTCTGGGCTATCAGCGGAAACGGATATGCGCAGTTCTCACAGAATTATATATCCGACAACTGGTATAAAGGAGGAGAGAGTACAGTATCTTTACTTTCAGGAGCTGTATTGCAGTTCAACTATGATGACAAGCAAAAAGTTCAATTTGAAAACAAAATAGAATGGAAGCTTGGTTTTATTTCTGCTCCTTCTGATACAGTCCACCAATATAAGACAAGTGAAGACTTGCTCCGTTTAAGTTCAAAATTTGGATACAAGGCTATCACAAACTGGTATTATACCATTTCGGCCGAGTTCAAGACCCAGTTCTTCTCTAATTATGAAACGAACTCCGATAAGATGGTATCTTCATGGCTTTCACCTTCAGAGTTGAATATCGGTATCGGTATGGACTATAAATATGTGAAAGATGCAATATGTAATTTGTCAGTATTGATCAATCCGTTCAACTACACCCGTTACAGTGTAGCCAGCGATAAAGTAGATCCAACCAAATTCAACATTGATGCAGGAAAAAAATCGAAGGATCAGCTAGGTTCTCGTGTGGAAGCAACATTAAAATGGATTATCATTAATAATCTAACTTGGGAATCACGTTTTTCTTATACGACAAACTATGAAAAAGTCTTGTCAGAATGGGAAAACACCTTCACTTTTGCTTTCAACAAGTACTTCTCGACGAAGTTATTTGTTCATACCCGTTTTGATGATTCTGTTTCTAAAGAAGAACCGGATGACAGCTATTTCCAGCTTCAGGAACTCTTAAGTTTTGGAGTTAGCTACACTTGGTAAATTAATTGTTTCATTTAAATTGAAAAGAAAATGCCTTCATTTGTTCAGATACTTGACTTTATAGGAACATTTGCTTTTGCCATCAGTGGAATTCGTTTGGCATCGGCCAAACGTTTCGACTGGTTTGGTGCATATATTGTAGGACTGGCTACTGCCATTGGTGGGGGAACGTTACGCGATGTCATGCTGAATGTTACTCCTGTATGGATGACAGATCCTATTTACCTGATTTGTACAGCATTTGCTATGTTTTTTGTTATTATCTTCGGGAAATATCTTATTCATCTGAATAATACATTCTTCCTTTTCGACAGTATCGGACTGGCATTGTTTACTGTTGTAGGTTTTGGGAAAAGTATTTCTTTAGGATATCCTTTCTGGGTAGCTATCATTATGGGTAGTATAACCGGAGCAGCAGGAGGTGTTATTCGAGATGTTTTTATTAATGAAATTCCGTTGATCTTCCGAAAAGAAATTTATGCCATGGCATGTGTCATCGGCGGGCTGGTATATTGGATATGTCTTAAAACAGGCATGGAATCGTATATGTCACAAATTCTAGGTGGAGTGACTGTTTTCATTGTCCGTATCCTCGCAGTAAAATATCAAATTACATTGCCGATACTTAAAGGTGATGAAGAGAATTCAAAAGAATAACGTACATAACACATAAAAAAATCCGCTAAATCCTCTTTCTACAAAGATTCGATTTAGCGGATTTTTTATATTAAATTTTATCCTTTATTTCAAAGTTCCTGCTTCAGCCTGCTGAATCATTTCCTGACTTGCATACATATATACTTCTACACGACGATTTTCCTTACGTCCTGCTTCTGTGCTATTGTCGGCAACCGGATTACTTTCTCCCATACCTTCTACAGTCTTAATTTGTGAAGCTGAAACTCCACATCCTAGCAAATAGCTTGATACGCTTTGAGCACGTGCCTGAGACACTCCATGATTTTCTGAGATACGCTCTGTTCTGCAGTACTGTTTTTCCATCCTGTATTGTCCGTATATCCATAGATTGCTACATCCATGTCACGGTTTTGATTTAATACATTGTTTGCAAATTTACTCAATGATGATTTTGCAGAAGTACTTAATGAAGAGCTGCTAGTACTAAACAAAATACCAGAATCGAAAGTCACTTTTACAGCTTGCAAACCATTGTTGTCTGTTACTTGCTCAACTTCAGCACCTTGTATCTGGGCAGCCTGTTCGGCAGCTTTATCCATTTTCTTTCCAATCAGGACACCAGCTCCTGTTCCCACAGCTGCGCCCACAGCAGCACCGATAGCAGCTCCCTTACCATGACCGGCAATACCACCGATTAAAGCTCCTAAAGCAGCACCACTACCGCCACCAATCATACCGCCTTTTGCTGTATTGTTCAAAGAACCACAACCGCTAAATACCAAGCATGCGCTTAATAAAATAGCCATAAAACTCGTTTTTTTCATATTTCTCAAATTTATATTGTTACTTTTTGAAGAAACAATCCATCGCAACTTTTGTTTAATAAACCTTCAGAATTATGTATTTCTACATGAATTCCAAAGGCTTATTGTTTATCCATTAATATGCAAAAATAGGATATTTCTTCATTGTTTCATTTACACGTGCACGTACAGAAGCAATAACCTCTTCATTGTCTACATTTGACAAAACAGTTTCTATCATTTCTGCAATTTCGTACATCAAATCTTCTTTTGCTCCACGTGTTGTAATAGCTGGAGTACCCAGTCGGATACCTGAGGTCTGGAATGCAGAACGGGTATCAAACGGAACCATATTCTTGTTTACTGTTATATCGGCAGAAACCAATGCCTTTTCAGCAACCTTACCTGTAAGTTCAGGATATTTGCTGCGCAAATCAACCAGCATAGAGTGATTATCTGTACCTCCTGAAACAATTGTAAAGCCACGGTCCATTAATGCCTGAGCAAGCACAGCTGCATTTTTCTTTACCTGCATTTGATATTCTTTATATTCAGGCTGCAAACATTCACCAAATGCAACAGCTTTAGCAGCAATAACATGTTCCAACGGACCACCTTGGATACCTGGGAAAACAGCTGAATCAAGTAACTGTGACATCATCTTGATTTCACCTTTCGGTGTCTTTTTACCCCAAGGGTTAGGGAAGTCTTTACCCATTAAAATAACACCACCACGAGGACCACGTAATGTCTTATGAGTAGTAGAAGTAACGATATGAGCATATTTCACAGGATTATCCAGCAGTCCTGCTGCAATTAAACCTGCAGGATGTGCCATATCGACCATAAAAATAGCACCTACTTTGTCTGCAATTTCACGCATACGCTTGTAATCCCATTCACGAGAATAAGCAGATCCACCACCAATAATCATCTTAGGATGTTCACGCAAGGCAATTTCTTCCATCTGATCATAATCTACGCGTCCTGTTTCCTTATTCAAATTATATTCGCATGGAGTATAGATGATACCAGATGTATTTACAGCCGAACCATGAGAAAGATGACCACCATGTGCCAAGTTCAATCCCATGAACTTATCTCCAGGATTCAGCACTGCCAGAAAAACAGCAGCATTTGCTTGTGCTCCCGAATGAGGTTGTACATTTGCCCATTCAGCACCAAAGATTTGCTTCAACCGGTCGATTGCAATTTGTTCACTCTGATCCACAACTTCGCAACCACCATAATAACGCTTACCAGGATAACCTTCTGCATACTTATTTGTAAGACATGAACCCATGGTCTGCATTACTTGATCGCTTACGAAATTTTCAGATGCAATCAGTTCTATACCTTTCAGCTGACGCTGATGTTCTTTCTCAATAATGTCAAAAATCAAATCATCTCTTTTCATATGTAGTTTTTTAAAAAGGTAATATTATGTGTTTAAAAATCACTCCAACTGAGAAACTTAATACGTTTCTACGACGTTTGATATATATATACTGATCGCAATAAGGAGACTCCGTTATTCTTTTATCAAAAGAAACCGATTCTACCATATTATGAAGAACTCCTTCATAGCGAAAATCAAAAAATATATTTGAAACATTAACGGCCAATCCGACCACAGCGTTAAAACATAATGGACGGAGATTTTCTGTTATATTTTGCTGATAAAATCCAGAGTATTCATTCTGAGTATGCTTTTCCCACGTATAAGCTACTTTAGGTCCTAGAAAAAATGCCATTCCATACGGACGGGCATCAACAAATTTATACCCATACAATACAGGCAGATCGATGGAGTGTATGGATGTTTTAACCAATGCATTATCGAATAAGATATCTTTATTTTCTACTGTATTGGCTATTGAAATACTTCCTTTAGAAACATTGTAAGAAAGTTCTGTCTGAAGATAGTGATGTTTCTTCAAATTGAAACGGCAGAAAAAAGCTCCGAAATAACCAACCTTATAGTTATTCTGGATATCATTCAATTCTTTCCCGACCTATAGAAAAAATGATCTAATAAAAAACATAAGAATGAAATTAAAACCTTAGCTTTTAATAACCCACCATTAACACGCCGA
>ENA-OQJS01000019-OQJS01000019.1-human-gut-metagenome-genome-assembly--contig:-NODE-19-length-31868-cov-1.747897_pt1 | contig 31868 bp, 29 predicted proteins | sample MGYA00242598_ERZ504764 | MGnify/ENA primary metagenome ERZ504764 (study PRJEB26092, sample SAMD00036368) | human gut metagenome | host: Homo sapiens | study: EMG produced TPA metagenomics assembly of...
TAAAAACTTCATCGATATTTTTCTATTTTTTGTATCGAATACTCTAGGGATGTTTGATACAAAAATGAGCAAGATTTCAGCATGTTTTTCTTGTTAGTTTCCGCGACTTATTTTTGATATCTGTCGAAAGAGATTGTTTGACTACTGTTGTTTGCGGTAACTATGTATCGCCCAGCCGTATAAGATTGTTGCAAAGCAGGATAATACACAAAGTTGTTGCACGATATCGCCGATACCGCTCCCTTTTAGATATACCATACGCATCATTTCCATGAAGTAGCGTAGTGGATTGATATAAGTGATGTACTGTGCCCAGTCGGGCATACTGCTGATGGGTGTGAACAGGCCACTCATCAGAATAAAAATAAGCATGCAGAACCACATGACGAACATGGCCTGTTGCATGGTAGACGAATAATTGGAAATGACCAGTCCGAGTCCTGACATGACCAGTACAAATATGAGTGTTGCCAGATAGATGGTGAATATGCTTCCTACAGGTGTCAGGCCATATACGGCCCATGCAAGCAGCATGCACAGATTCAATACAATAAAGCCTATAAGCCAATAAGGAAGCAGCTTGGAAAGAGTAAAGGTAAAGCGGCTTACCGGAGTGACATTAATTTGCTCAATGGTACCGGCTTCTTTTTCACCAACTACATTCAAGGCAGGCAGAAATCCGCAAAGCATAACCAGCAGCATAGTCATCAGGGCAGGAACCATAAAGGTTTTATAGTCCAGGTGTGGATTGAAACGGTACCGGATTGAAGCTACCGATGTAGATTGTGGGTTAAGTATCTGTTGCAGATATGTATTCCCTAATCCTCCTTTTGTTCCATTTACGGCATTAATGGCTACCAAAGCCGATGCCGGACGTCCGTTGACTTGTTCTTTTTCAAATCCTTTAGGAATTTCCAATAACATGTCAGCCTGATTTCTTTCGATGCATTCCACCGCTTTGTGATAAGTATCCGGAAGTGCAACTAACTTGAAATAGGGAGAAGATTCTATCCGGTGTGTCAGTCGGAGAGAAGAAGGGGTATGGTCATTGTCTATGATGGCTATACGTAAGTCTTCTATTTCCAGCGTAGCAGCCCATGGCATCACCAGCATGATCATACATGGGAATATCAGAATCAGGCGGGGCAGGAAACTGTTCCGTATAAGCTGCTTGAACTCTTTTTCTATGAGGTATCGTAATATCATATTCTTTATTTACTCTAAGCGGTTTTTAAATATTTTAGAGGTAATACCTATTAGTATCACAGCCATAAACAGGAGTACACATACTTCTTTCCATACATAAGATAGCGGTACTCCTTCTATCATCAGTTGTCTTACCAGTGATACATACCAGCGGGCAGGAATGGCACAGGAAATCCATTGTAGTATAGCTGGCATACTTTCTATTGGGAAGATGATTCCTGATAAAATGATAGTAGGTATCATCAGTACCATTGCCGAGGCTAGCAGGGCAGCTACCTGCGTGTGAGTGATGCACGATATGAGCAGTCCAAGAGCAAGGGAAACAAAAATAAACAAGAGAGATACAGCCAACAGGCTAAATAGACTACCGGCTATTGGTACGTCGAGTACATAAACAGAAAGCAGCAGGATTGTAGTCAGATTCACTACTGATAAAACAAAGTAGGGAACTGCTTTCGACAGAATGACTGCCAGCGGGTTCATTGGAGAAACCAATAGAATTTCCATTGTTCCGGTTTCTTTTTCTCTTACGATGGATATGGATGTCATCATTGCACAAATCAGCATCAGGATCAGCCCCATCACTCCCGGTACAAAATTGTATGCGCTTTTCATTTGTGGATTATATAGCAGTTTACTTGATACAATAATTTTTCCGTCAGAAAGGCTTTGTCCCATTGCTGCCAGTGCCTTCGAAAGTACTCCATTTGCATACGCTCCACGTGTGACTGCGAGATTGGGATCGGTTGCATCGGCTATAATCTGTATCTGTTCGGAGTCGAAACGCTGTCTGTTTAAATCGTCAGCAAAGGCAACGGCTAGTTCTATCTTATTCTTTGCAAACAAGTCTTCTATTTCTGTAGGAGAATGAACAACATATTTCACATTGAAATATTCGCTGGCATCCAGTTGGTCTACTATGCGTTGAATATCTGTATTTGCAGAGTTTATCAGTACAGCTGTCTGTACGTTGCGTACTTCCGTAGAGATAGCAAAGCCGAACAATATGATCTGTACGACAGGCATTCCAATAAGAATCAGCATCGTACGCTTGTCGCGCAATATATGGTAAAACTCTTTCTTTATGAAAGCAATGAATTGTTTCATATTTTTTCTGTTTATATTGAGTGAAAGTGCTTGTTAATCACTGCTTCGTTTGGCTTCCCGTGCCAGCATCTGGAAAACCTCATCCATGTCTTTTGCATGGAAATGCGATTTCAGGGCTTCCGGCGTATCAAGTGCACGAATGCGTCCGTCTACCATCATCGAGATACGGTCGCAATACTCTGCCTCGTCCATGTAATGCGTTGTGACAAAAACCGTTATACCTTGGTCGGCAGCCTGATAAATTAGTTGCCAGAACTGTCTTCGGGTTGCAGGGTCTACCCCTCCTGTCGGTTCGTCGAGAAAAACGACTTGAGGCCGGTGGAATATGGCAGCCGAAAATGCCAGACGCTGTTTCCACCCTAACGGCAGTTCACGGACTAACGTATCACGCTCGTTATATAGTCCGATGCGGTTCAGCATCTCCTCCGCTCTAACTGGGATTTCTTTTTCACGGATACCATAAATTCCGCCGAACAAACGTAAGTTCTCCCATACTGTCAGATCTTCGTATAGTGAAAATTTCTGGCTCATATATCCTATATTCCGTTTGATATCTTCGCTTTGGGTACTGACATCGTAGCCCATTACCTCAGCATATCCGGCACTAGGAAGGCTTAATCCGCATAAAATGCGCATAGCTGTTGTTTTTCCAGCACCGTTTGCTCCCAGAAATCCGAATATTTCTCCCCGTTTTACTTCGAAAGAAATATGGTCGACTGCCGTGAATGTACCAAACTGCTTTACCAGTTCATGAACCCGAATAACTGGTGGGCAATCGTTGTCTGTATTATTACGCTTCAGCTTGGGCGGACAAAGGATATCTTTAAACTTTTCCAAAATAATGTCAGGAGTATCAATGCCTTTTATTTTTCCCTCATATAAAAAAAGCTATTCGGTCGCATTTACAGGCTTCGTCCATAAAAGGAGTAGATACCATGATTGTTATTCCTTGGTCACGGAGTCTTCCGAGCATTTGCCAGAATTCCTTTCTCGAAACGGGGTCTACTCCTGTAGTGGGCTCATCCAGAAAAAGAACTTCGGGTGAGTGTATCAGCGCGCAACAAAGAGCAAGTTTCTGCTTCATACCTCCCGACAATGCTCCGGCACGACGATTTCGAAAAGGAGCAATTTGTTCGTAAATATCTTTAATCTGATGATAATGCTCGGTTACGGTAGTTTGAAAAATAGTTGCGAAAAAGTTGAGATTCTCCTCTACTGTCAGGTCCTGATAAAGTGAGAAACGTCCGGGCATATATCCGATTGTCTGCCTGATAGTCCGAAAATCGTGGCATACGTCGTAATTCAGAACACTTGCCTTTCCCGAGTCAGCATTCAGTAGAGTGGTAAGAATACGAAACAACGTACTCTTTCCAGCGCCATCGGGACCTATCAGGCCGAAAAGTTCTCCACGTTGTACCGTAAAAGATACATCGTGTAAGGCTTCGGTTTTGCCGTAACGTTTGCTGATATGCTCTATTTCGATTACAGGGGTCATAGTTTTAATAGTGTTACTGTTCTTCACTGAACCTGACTTCTCCATACATGCCGAGCTTAATGAAACCGTCATTTTTGACAGCTATTTTCACTGCATAAACCTGATTGGCACGTTCATCGTCGGTTAATATTGTTTTCGGTGTGAATTCGGCTTCATCTGCTATCCAGCTTACAGTTCCCTGATATTCTTTCCGGTTCTTGTCTCCAAAGTCGGCAAAGACTTTTACCTGTGATCCCAGTTTCACCTCTTCCAGCTGGGATGAAGTGACATATGCGCGCAGGAATATATTTTCTGTGTCCGCTATTTTGAAAAGTGGCTTGCCGGTTGAGGCAAGTTCTCCCGGTTCGGCATATTTGGCAAGTACTGTTCCGTTGATAGGAGAGAGAATATGGCATTTATTCAACTGGTCTTCTGTTTGTAGTATCTGAATAGCTACAGATGAACTTTGTTCGTTCAGGCTTTGTGTACTATTGGTTAAAGAAGATATTTGTGCTTCAAGCTGACTCTGCAATACCGCAATCTGAGAATCCCAGTCGTCTAGCTGCTTGCGATTGGCTGCATTGGCTTTCAACAGATTTTCTACTCGTGTACGTTCGCGCCGTGCTGTGGAAAGTTGTTCTTTGGTCGCAGCTATTTGCTTACGGACGTCAGGGCGTTGTTTGTCTACCGATTTCATAGTTGCTTCCAACTGGAGTTTTTTTAAGTAAAGCTGGACGGTATCTATGAGTCCGACTTTTTCTCCTTGTGTAAGATGGGTACCTTCTTCAGCATCGAGACGGAATAATTTACCGTTTGACTCGGCCGAAACAATGATTTCTGTCGCTTCAAATGTACCGGTCGCATCAAAATCACTGTTATCGCTACAAGCTGAGAGTATACTCAGCAGAATGATAAATGGGAAATATTGTTTTTTCATATGGCTGAAACGAATTAATGTGTGTGAGTATTGGTAAGATGTTTCTTTTGGTACATGTTCATAAGTAGTTCTATTTTATGAAGAGCCTGTGTCTGACGTGCCAGACTTTCGGCAGTTACTTCACGTAGCATTTCGGTAACCGTCAGCGTTCCGTTGGCAACCTTTGCTTCGGCAGCCTGACGAATATTGGTCCGTAGCCGGATAATTTCGTCGTCTTCTTTCATTTGCTGTTGCAAAGCGTTGATTTTTCCGTCTTGTTCTGCCAGTTTCAAGTGAGTGTTGAAAAGAAATAAATTGCGGTTGCTCTCTATTTGTTGTCTTTGAGTATCCAGTTTTTGTTTATCGTTTTTTAGCGTATACAGGCTTCCAAAATTCCACGTCAGGCGTGCGCCTATAATATAATAGGCGGTAAATTTATCTTTTAGCATATCCAGTCCGGGATTCCCATATCCTCCTTGTGCAAAAAGTCCGAACTTCGGCATATAACCGGCACGAAGTGCATGCCGACGGATATCTACTGTTTGTTTCTGCGATTCGTATAGCCAAAGTTCCGGCCGGTTGATTATGTCGCCAGATATTTCATTCTTCCATATCCGGCACGACAAGTTGTATCTGTTCATCCATCTGTTTGCCTGTCAGCAGAGAGAGCATACGTAAATAAGCCTTGCGGTTTTCCGAGAGTTGTATACGCTGTTGCTTTGTGTTTAGTATTTCTACTTTTACAGCATCCACATCGGCATCATTGGCTATACCGTTATTTCGGTAAGCTTCTATATTCTTTAAGTTTCTTTGTAAGTTATCATGGAGCAGAGCGTTCTGATGCAACTGTTCGTTTAAGAGTAATATCCCGAAGAATACCTGATTGACCTGTTCGTTCAGTGCATACATGCTTACGTCCAGTTGATACTTGTTTTCTTGCGAAACGGCTTTGATCTCTTTTTTCTGGTGATGAATCTGTCCGCCGTCCCAAATGTTTTGCTGGACTTCTATCAGTGCCTGATACTGGTCTTTGGGCAATCCTTTGATACCTATTCCCGGAATATCTATTGGGAATGTAGTTGCATCGCTCTGGTAAGATGCTTTGCCGCTGATATTGATTTGTGGAAGGTTACCTTTGGATGCATTCGAAAGATTATATTGTTCAGCAAGTTGAATGAGGTTATATTGTCTGACCAAGGGATAATTCTCTTGTGCAGCATGCCTGCATTCGTCTAGTGTAACTTGTGCCCTTGTGGATATGGCAACTGTAAAAAACATAATGAAGAAAAGAATCCGTTTCATTGTTTGTCGTTTTTATTGTTCTGATACAAAGTTAAATGCTTTCAGTATATACATAAGGCTCCATTGGTTGTTGTAAATGTTCTAATTGTTCGATAATGTGCGAAAAATAGCTTCTTATAGGGCTATATTATTATCTTTGCGGGAAATGAGAATGTTATCATGGAACAGAATAATTCTTTTACTCTTTAGCTTTAAAGCAGATATTTGAACTTTCCGCTATACCTTGTAATAAATATCGGTTTGTTTCTGCCGAACTGGGTTTTGTCCGTTCAATGAGAGGAGTATTGGAAATTTCAGAGCAGATATTTGCTTTCGGCCAGCCTTATCGTCTGACGGAAGGTCGTGTCTTGTTTATGCATGCCGGGTGTATTCGTGTGCGAGCGAATCTTATAGAATTGACACTTAAACCTCATCAGTTGATTGTAGCTTCACCAGGTACAATACTTCAGGTAATTGAAATATCGAAAGATTGTGAATTGGAGATGTTTGCCTTTACCAATGGCCTCATGGAAGGTTGGCAAAAAGAAGTATTGTTGCAGACCTTTTTGCAAGGAAGACTTTATGTACAGCTTGATTTACCGGAAAAGGAAGAAAAACGGATTGCTGCCTTTTTCGATTTATTGTGGGATATCGTACACGATAAGCCTTTCCCTCGAGATATGGTAAGAAGTCTTATTTCGGCTTTGTTTCATCAGATAAATATATATCGTATGAGGGAAATATCGGAAGAAAGCGGTCGGCTCACGCGTCAGGAAGAAGTTTTCAACAGATTTTTGTCGCTTGTTAATAAGTATGCCATACACGAAAGAAGTGTAGTGTTTTATGCCGACAGGCTGTACCTGACTCCCCGTTATCTGAGTACATTGATAAAACAGACAAGTGGCCGTACAGTGATGGACTGGGTGAATGAGGCTGTAGTGCAAGAAGCAAAATTGTTACTTCGTCATTCTGATAAACTGGTTTATCAGATAGCTGATGAATTGAACTTTCCGAATGCATCTTTCTTCTGCAAATATTTCCGGAGACTGACGGGTAAGACACCTCATGAATATAGGCATGGAAAATAAAAAACACAGGTACAGACTGATGATCATGTCTATACCTGTGCTTTATAAGATGAAATAATCAGTTATTATTTCTTATCTTCTTTTTCGATGCTAACCAATTCTACTTCAAAAATCAATGTAGAGAACGGTTTGATTTTACCAGTTTCACGTGAGCCATAAGCCAGTTCCTGAGGAATATACAATTCCCATTTAGATCCTACCGGCATCATAGTCAGAGCTTCTGTCCATCCTTTGATTACCTGGTTTGCACGGAAAGTAGTTGGTTCTTTACGGTCGTAAGAGCTGTCGAACTGAGTTCCGTCGATTAAAGTACCTTTATAATTAACTTTAACTCTTGCTGTTTCTCCAGGAATTTCACCTTTACCCTCAGTGATTACTTTATATTGCAGACCACTTGCAGTAACTTTTACTCCTTCTTTGCTCTTGTTAGTAGCCAGGAAGTCTTCGTTCTGTTTTTTATAGTCAGCATATTTTGTTTCCAAAGCTTTTTCTTTAATAGCTTCTGCCTTAGCATTTACATATACAGCAGCAGAATCAGGGGCAACGAGTGCCTGCTTCTTTACAGCAGAAACGAAACCAGCCAAGAAGTTTTCTTTGCTTAAGTTCTGTGTAGAGTCGCCGTTGAAGATACGATCGTTGATAGCGTCGAACATATCACCACTTACTTGCTGTCCGATCTGGATACCAGCCATGTAAGCTTTCTGTTTTGCATCTGTCTGTTTCAAACCTTCTTCAATACCTCTGATGAAGTCTGCCATGTGAGTAGAATCGATACCCAGACGTCCCATAGCGTATTCTTGCAATCCTTGTGTGTTGCTGACACCCATCATATAAGAAAGAGTATCAACATCGCTTTTCATGTTTGCCTTTGGGCTCTGAGCTGTACATGATGCCAGTCCAGTTGCGGCTGCAAACATCATGATTAAAGAACTTTTTTTCATTTACTTTATATTTTAAATTATAATTTTACTGATTTGCTTTTGTGTATTAGAGCACCTCTATTAATTCAACTTCGAAGATAAGTGTGCTGTGAGGAGGGATCATTTCACCAGCTCCCTGTGCTCCGTATGCCAGTTCAGAAGGAATATAAAGTTTCCATTTTGCACCTTCCGACATCAACTGCAATGCTTCAACCCAACCTTTGATAACTTGGTTTACTCCAAATACGGCAGGTTCACCACGCTTGATAGAGCTGTCGAACAATGTTCCGTCTATTAATGTACCTTCATAGTGACAACGTACGCGGTCAGTTGCTTTAGGCTGTTTGCCGTTACCTTCGGTTATAACTTCATATTGCAGTCCGCTTGGTAAAGTTACTACTTTAGGGTTTTTCTTGTTTTCTTCGAGGAACTGCTTTCCTTTTGCTATGTTTTCAGCATTCATTTTTTCTTCTAACTCAGTGAAATATTTATTCACGATTTCACGAGCTTCGGTGTGAGTGATTGCTGTTTGGTTTCCCTCTAATACGTCTTTGATAGCCTGTGCAAAGTCGTTTACTTCAATGCCGCGAGCACCCATGCTCAGCAGGTTTTGGCCTATACCCAGACCAATGGCGTAACTGAATTTGTCCATGTGATTATATTTATTAGTGTGTAATATTCTTTAAAAGCACGGCAAAGGTATCTTTTTTCTTTGAATATGAGGCTTTTTGAGCGATTAAAAATTCTTATTTTTGTGACTGTATATAAAATGAAAAGAAAATATCTGCCTATGAAAAAGCTGGTGATACTGACTGGAGCAGGAATGAGTGCTGAAAGTGGCATTAGTACATTCCGCGATTCGGGAGGTCTGTGGGATCGTTATCCGGTAGAACAAGTAGCTACTCCCGAAGGATATGCTGCTAACCCGAAGCTGGTAATAGATTTTTATAATGAACGCCGTAAACAATTGCTTACAGTCAAGCCTAACAGGGGGCATGAGCTGATAGCTGAGTTGGAGAATTTTTTTGATGTAACTGTTGTTACACAGAATGTTGATAACTTGCATGAACGTGCAGGCAGTCATCATGTTATTCATTTGCATGGGGAACTGACAAAGGTTACATCTAGTTGGCAACCGAATAACCCGAAATATATAAAAGAACTAAAACCGGAAGAATATGAGGTGAAAATGGGAGATACGGCAGCCGATGGTTCTCAGTTACGCCCGTTTATCGTTTGGTTTGGTGAGGCTGTCCCAATGATAGAAACTGCCATTGACTATGCGGAGCAAGCTGATATTTTTGTCATTATCGGAACATCTCTGAATGTGTATCCGGCAGCAGGACTGTTAAATTATGTTCCAGCCCATGTCCCGGTTTATCTTATAGATCCGAAAGAAGTTGCCATAACTTCGGGCAGGCATGTAAATGTTATTCGCAAGGGAGCCTCCGAAGGAATGTGTGAACTTAAAAAGATGTTACTAAATGAAACAGCGTAAACAATTTCTTTCTATATTTGTTTTCATATTAAAGAAATAATTAATACTAACTTAGAATAAAACGATAAAATTATGAAGAAGTACATTTGCACAGTATGCGATTGGGTTTATGATCCTGAAGTTGGAGATCCTGAAGGTGGCATTGCACCGGGAACAGCATTTGAGGATATTCCGGAAGATTGGGTTTGCCCGGTTTGTGGTGTTGGAAAAGAAGATTTCCAGCCGGTAGAAGAATAATCTCGGTTTGAAATATACGTAAAAATTCGCTTGTTTGTGGATTTTCCTAAACAAGCCGAAACTTTTTTATTTTTTCATATTTTCTAATCAGTGATGGTCTATAAATATATGTTTGTTATATAATTTAACATTCTACGTATTATATCATACAGTTTTATTCGTATATTTGAACATATACAAACTTTAAAAACCTGAATATTATGAACGCAAATCCAGTTTTCAGTTTGCATATCCCAACAAGAATCTTGTTTGGATGTGGTGAGATAAAGAAGTTGGCAACCGAAACACTTCCCGGAAAAAAGGCGATGATTATTATTTCCGGTGGAACTTCAATGAGAAAATACGGATATTTAGATAAGGTAATCGGCTTCTTGACAGAAAATGATGTAGCATCTATTGTTTATGATAAAATACTTCCCAATCCTATTAAATCGCATGTAATGGAAGCTGCGGCAATCTGTCGGGAACAAGGATGTGATTTTATTATAGGATTAGGTGGAGGAAGTACCATCGATTCTGCTAAGGCTATTGCTGTGATGGCATGTAATGATGGAGATTTCTGGAATTATGTAACAGGTGGAAGTGGTAAAGGACGTCCGGTAACAAAAGCTCTTCCAATTATTGCTATCCCTACTACTGCCGGAACGGGGACGGAGGCTGATCCGTGGGCTGTAATTACAAATGAAGAAAAACAAGAAAAGATCGGTTTTGGATGCAGTCTTACTTTCCCAGCTCTTTCTATCATTGATCCGGAATTGATGATTTCGATACCTCCGCATTTAACAGCTTATCAAGGTTTTGATGCTTTCTTCCATGCTGCTGAAGGTTTTATTGCAAATTGTGCTACTCCAATTAGCGATCTTTATGCTTTAGAGGCTATACGTTTGCTTTATAAATATCTTCCAGTAGCTGTAAACGACGGTAAGAATTTAAAGGCACGTGCAAAAGTTGCTTGGGCTAGTACGCTTGCCGGATTGGTAGAAGCAACTTCCAGTTGTACTTCTGAACATTCTATGGAGCACGCAATGAGTGCATATTATCCACAGTTGCCTCATGGTGCTGGACTGATAGCGCTTAGTGAAGCATATTTCGAAACTTTCCGTAATGATTGTATGAAGCGCTACATGAAAATGGCAGATGTAATGACGCAGCAGAAGAGTAATCGCCCAAGTGACTTTATTGATGCATTGGCTCGTATGAAAAAGGAATGTCATGTGGATAATATAAAATTGAGCGAGTGGGGGCTGAAAGAAGAAGATCTTCCGAAGATGGTTCAGAATGCTCGTGATACAATGGGCGGATTATTTACATTAGATCCACGTCCGTTGACAGATGATGAAGTTTTGAATATCTATAGACAATCGTATAAATAAGTAGTTTGATGTAGATTGTAAAAAATGGTATGTGCAAATAGAATTCTTTTATTTCTCTTTTTCACATACCATTTTATTTTATTGAAACATAAGAAGATAATTTTAAAGAGGTAATAAAGCTATTTTTTACAGGTTAGAGTTACTTGTCACAAGTTATCTTTTACGATATTTGAGTGGAGAAACTCCTGTTGCTTTTACGAAAAACTTTCCAAAGACAGACTGATCAGAAAAGTCTAGTTCATCTGCTATTTCCTTTATCCCCATATCAGTAGTATCTAATAGTCTTTTAGCTTCTGTGCAGAGAAGTTCTGATATATGAAAGTGAACTGTATGTCCTGTAATGTTCTTTACGATTCTGGATAGATAGGTTGTTGAGATGTTTAAATTGTTTGCATAAAATAGTATGTCATGGTGCTTTTTGTAATTATGACTTGAAAGTTTTTTGAAATTACGAAATATCTCGTCGGTGCGCTTGATGCAAATTGATACTTCCTGATTATTCTGGCATAGTATATCTGTTATTTGTAGTAATAAAAAATTGCACAAATGACTGATTATACCACTCTTATAGAAACGGAACTGTTCTAAACTCTCAGAAATTAAATGCATTGTTTCTTGTAAGTAACTGAGTGTACTTGTGTTTAGAGAAAGAATGGGTTATTATTTCTTCTGAGTCTTTCTCTTGAAGTTGTAGGCAAGGTGTTGAGGCTGTTTGTTTTAACAGGTTAAAATCGGGGGTAATAGGTAGCGCACATAGAAAGTCGGGTAATATGTGCATCACTTTCATTTCGAAGTCGGACGAACATTCTTTGATATGAATGATGTGTTGGGGAATAATAATAAATATTCCATTTTGACAGATATGATGGGTATTATAGTTTATCTTAAGCTTAATATATCCCTTCGTGCAAATACCGAAAATGAATCCTTTGAATACAAATGATTGTTCGTGCACATTGGGGCCTAATATATCTGATAAGTCTTTGAAGATAATCGTTTCTTTTTCTATGAGATTTTCTTGAGATATCATGATTCTCTTATTTATGTATTTGCAAAAATAAGAATGATAATAAATTTAATGGTGTTTGAGGAAGTTTTATTTTCTAACTTTGCAGCCGTTTTTTAATTAATGGTTATTAATAAGTGTAGATTATGATGATGAAAACAGTCCGAAATGCAATATTATTACTTTGGGGCGTACTTATTTGTTATCCGGTTGGAATGAAAGCTCAAGACAAGTTCGATGCAAGTGTTGGTATGGATTTAGTAAGTGGCTATATTTGGCGTGGTCAGGATTTGGGAAATGTCAGCATTCAGCCAGAAGTGTCGTTGGCTTACAAAGGTTTTTCTCTTACAGGATGGGGAACTGTTGGATTTGATAAGATGATATAAAAGAGTTTGATCTGACCTTAGGTTATGAAGTGAAAGGATTCAGTTGCTCTGTAACTGATTATTGGACTAATGGTGGACCGGGATACTTCCACTATGGGGCACATAATACGAGTCATACATTTGAAGCGCAGATTGGATATGACTTTGGCTTCTTATCGGTGGACTGGTTTACGAACTTTGCTGGAAATATCGGTTATAAAGCAGATGGAAGTAAAGCTTATGCTTCCTATTTTTCAGTTTCTGTTCCTTTTGTTTTGGGAGGACTAGACTGGACTGTAGAGGCTGGAGCAACTCCTTGGGAAAATGATTTCTATACAGGAGGAGAAAATTCCAGTTATTCGAAAGATATGATAAATGGTTTTGCTGTTTGTGAAGTAGGTATAGAGGCTTCGAAAGAAATAAAGATTTCGGAAAGTTGGTCATTGCCTCTTTTTGCTAAAGCAATATGGAATCCTTCTACGGAAGGGCTTTATTTTGTTGCGGGATTAAGTTTTTAATATGTGCAAAAATCAAATAGCCTCTCAAAAATGAATTTTATGAGGGGCTATTTGTTTTATATATTTTCCATTAAAACAAGGCTGGTGATCGATTTGCTATAGATTCATTACTTCTTGTTCGAAATGATCTTTGTCACCTTTCGCTCTATTGCGTATTTTGCTGCGATAGTTGTAAACAGTCGCTAGTGAATAACCCAAAAAATGGGCGATACGATTGGCATCGGTTACTCCCAAACGTATTAAAGCGAAAATACGGAGTTCTGTGTTTAGTATTTCACCCGGTTTAGGGTATATTTTCCCTTCATCTGTTAGTAATTTATTGAAGTCCTCTATAAAATTAGGGAACAACTCTAAAAATGATTTATCGAATTCATTATAGAAATTCTTCCGTTCGTCACGAAGGAACTGTTCAGAACGTATAGCTTTGAATAGATCATCAATACGTGAAGCCATTGCAAGTTTTTCCAACGAACGGCGATATTGCTCAAGCTTTTCAAGATAACTGACACAACGATCCAGATACCGTGCTATGTATACTTCTTTAATCTTTCCGGTTTGGGCCAAACTTTCGTTGGCTGCTTGCAGTTCTTTGTTGGAAAGGTATAAATGTTTTCGTGTGATAGATAATTTTTTCAGACCATAATACAAGTATGATGCTAGGATAATTAATAGAACGGCTAATATTCCCATGCATAGTAAGAGTATGACAACCATTCTTTTTTCTTTGAGCTTCTTTTTGAGAATATGCATGGTCGATAATTGGATAAAATTCTGTAACTTCGGCAAAACGCAGACGAGCGTTGCAGGCTACGGCATCTTCCATAGAACAACTTAAGTAGCTATATGCTCTTTTTAAATCGCCATGACGATAGATGAGTCGTGCCAGTTTTTGTAGCGAGGCATATTCTCTGACAGATGTGCTTAAATCAATGATTGCAGTTTGCGCCAGATAATAGATTTGCATATCAGGTTCGTTTTTTACCTCATATGCCATTGATAATGTATAATATATATATGCCTTTTGCCTTAAATCAAGGGACGTAGTAAGCATTTGATTAAGCATGGGAAGGGCTTTATCCGGTTGTGCAGAAAGAATGAATCTCTCTGCTAAAACAATATTGCGATCTACTCCGGAATCGATACTATTCATTATCGAATCACGATATAAATCTGTCAGATGTAAATATTTTTGTTTAGCATCATGTCCTATAGTGTAGTCGGCTAACCATCCGTAGCATGTACGTGCTGTAAAGTAATAGTATATTAAGTTTTTCTTGTCTAATTTACTAGGAGATATTTGTTGTAACTCTGTTAATGCTTCATTGTACATACCCATGACTCCCATGACTTCTGCACGATTGATAATGATTTCGTCATGTAACTCCGGTTTATTTAATAATAGTGCATATTCCGATTTTTTGTTTATATAATACAGAGCTGAGTCTGCTTGATAATGTAAATATAGTCCGAGTAATTCATTACATAGTTTATACTTGTCTTCTTCTGTTGTTGCGTAATGTAGTTGCTGTTTAAGTTGAGATATTGTTGTTTCTCGTTCAGTGCGAAAAGAAGCTTTCTTAGTAATGACTTCATCGAGTTGCTGCAAAACTTTTTCATGATTAGCTTGTTGTGCTTGAGCAGACAGGGTTAATAAAATCATACTGGTTAATAGCCAGATGAATTTATATCTTGCTATGAAAATACGGATATTTTGTTTCATTTGGTGCTATAGCTATGTTTAAAAGTGTATCATAATACAAAATTTAGTGCTAAAACTATTTATATAATTGATATGGCTGTATTAGGTTAAGTTCTTTGTTTTCTGTATTTTATGTTCACAAGGCGTTTATATTTATTTTCCAAATATAATAAAAATATTGTCAAAGGTATACTTTTGCATCGAAAAACATTTCAAATCATATTAATCTTAAATATCATGAAACATACATGGCTTTTATTTATGGTTATCTTTAGTTTTTGCGGTATTTGCCGTGCTGCTGCGACTATAAAAGTAGATAAGATTGCTCCGAGCTACTGGTGGGCTGATATGAAGAATCCTGAGTTGCAGATTCTATTATATGGCAACCATATCTCTTCTTCTGAAGTGTCTTTATCTGGTAAAGGGGTTATATTAAAAGAGGTCGTTAAACAAGATAATCCGAATTATTTACTATTGTATATTGATTTGTCTGAAGCTGAAGCGCAAACCTTTAATATTGCATTAAAAGATGGTAAAAAGAAACTTACGATACCTTATGAGCTGAAGCCACGTGTACGTAAAGGAGAAGATGTAAAAGGCTTTACTTCTGAAGATGTCCTTTATTTGATTATGCCTGATCGCTTTGCTAATGGGAATCCAGATAATGATATTGTTGAAGGAATGCTCGAAAATAGAGTAGACCGTAATGACTCTTTTGCTCGGCATGGAGGTGATTTACAAGGCATTGCTGATCATCTGGATTATATTGCAGATTTGGGGGTAACAGCTATTTGGCTGAATCCAACTCAGGAGAACGATATGAAAGAGGGATCGTATCATGGTTATGCCATTACAGATTATTATCAGCTGGATCGTCGTTTAGGAAGTAATGAGGAATTTAAGACATTGGTTGAAAAGGCACATCAGAAAGGGTTGAAGGTTGTGATGGACATGATTTTCAACCATTGTGGTAGTGAAAATTACCTGTTTAAAGATAAACCCTCTAAAGAATGGTTTAATTTTCACTCGGAATATGTGCAGACTTCATTTAAAACAGCTAGCGTAATGGATGTACATGCCAGTGAGTATGAACGTAAGATTGCTACTGATGGATGGTTTACTTCAGTTATGCCTGACTGGAATCAGCGTAATCGTCATGTAGCACGTTATCTTATTCAAAATAGTATCTGGTGGATTGAGTACACTGGCATTAATGGGATTCGTCAGGATACTCATCCGTATGCCGATTTTGATTTTATGAGTGAATGGTGTAAGGAAGTACTTGAAGAGTATCCTTATTTTAATATCGTAGGTGAAACATGGTTAAATAGTAATGTCTTAGTTTCTTATTGGCAGAAGGATAGCAAACTGGCAGCTCCACGAAATTCCAATTTACCGACAGTAATGGATTTCCCTTTACAAAGTATGATGAACCAAGCTTTTGATGAAGAAACTGGAGAGTGGGGAGGAGGACTGTATAAATTGTACGACTATCTGACACAAGATATCGTATATGCTGATCCGATGAACCTGCTGGTATTCTTCGATAACCATGATACTTCTCGTTTTGCTACAACTGATGAGAAGGCTGCTAACTTGACGCGGTATAAACAGGCCATAACATTTTTGCTTACTACACGCGGAATACCGCAGATATATTATGGTACAGAGATTTTGATGACTGGTGACAAGGGAAATGGAGATGGAGAATTAAGAAAGGACTTTCCTGGGGGCTGGCAAGAAGATAAAATAAATTGCTTCGTACCAGATGGACGTACAGCATTGCAGAATGAAGCATTCGATTTTACTCGTAAATTATTGAATTGGCGTAAGGGAAATAAAGTACTTTCTCATGGTACACTAAAACATTATTCTATCAGTCAGGGTACCTATGTTTATCAACGAGTGTATAATGGCAAGTCTGTTGTTGTAATAATGAATGGTACGGATAGTCCGCAGGAATTGAGTTTAAAACCTTATCAGGAGATATTGCCACAGCCGGAAAGCATAGATTTCTTGAGTGGGAAGCATGTGGCTTTGACAGATAAATTATCTCTGAAAGAACGTGAAATTTTGATTCTCTGTTTCTAATGGATTTATATTTATTGCTCCTGTCTTATGAGTCAATTATCTGAAATATAATTAATTAAATGTTTTGTAGATTTGTATTTTTCATATGAAAGAAATAACAAACTGATAACGCATTTAATTTTGCTTATGACCTAAAAAATTATTAATCATAATACCTTATAAAACTATGAATCTAAAAAGAACCTTTGCCTTTGTAGCTATGTGCTACTGTGCTGTTTGCATTGAGTGCACAAAATCTGACTTCACCAGATGGTAATTTAAAAATGAACTTTAGTTTAAACAGTAACGGGGCTCCTGTATATGAGCTTTTCTTTAAAGATAAAGCTGTGATAAAGCCTAGTACTCTTGGCCTTGAACTGAAGAGAGAAGATCCAGAAAAGAGAATCGGATTTGAATGGACAGAACGCAAAGATAAGGAACGCGTAGATGAAAAAATGAATCTGATGACTGGATTTAAGATTAAAGATACACGTACTTCTACTTTCGATGAAGTTTGGCGTCCGGTGTGGGGAGAAGAAAGTGAAATCCGTAATCATTACAACGAACTGGAAGTCACACTTGACCAGCCTGAAAATGATCGTTATATCATTATCCGTTTTCGTTTGTTCAATGATGGTTTAGGTTTCCGCTACGAGTTCCCTCAGCAGAAAAATCTGAATTATTTTGTGATAAAGGAAGAGCATACCCAATTTGCTATGACGGGTGACCATACGGCTTTCTGGATTCCGGGAGATTACGATACGCAGGAATACGATTATACTACTTCCCGCTTGTCTGAAATTCGTGGAAAAATGAGTTCGGCCGTCACTGAAAATTCATCACAATATGTATTCTCGCAGACTGGCGTTCAGACTGCCTTGATGATGAAGACTGATGACGGACTTTATATTAACTTGCATGAAGCTGCCTTGAAAGATTATTCTTGCATGAGCTTGAACCTGGATGACAAGAATCTGATTTTTGAATCATGGCTGACTCCTGATGCAAAAGGAGATAAGGGTTATATGCAGACTCCGTGTACTTCGCCTTGGCGTACAATTATCGTAAGCGATGATGCTCGTAACATTCTGGCTTCTCGAATTACACTAAACCTGAATGAACCTTGTAAGATAGAAGATACTTCATGGATTCATCCGGTAAAATATATCGGAATTTGGTGGGATATGATTACCAATAAAGGTACATGGGCCTATACAGATGAGCTCTCAAGTGTAAAACTGGGTGAAACAGATTACTCAAAAACAAAACCGAATGGAAAACATTCTGCCAATACTGCTAATGTAAAGCGTTATATCGACTTTGCTGCTGCAAATGGTTTTGATGCTGTATTGGTGGAAGGCTGGAACCAGGGATGGGAAGACTGGTTTGGCAAGAGCAAGGATTATGTGTTCGACTTTGTGACTCCGTATCCTGATTTTGATGTAGAAGAGGTGCATCGTTATGCTGCAAGCAAGGGTGTGGAAATGATTATGCATCATGAAACCTCTGCTTCTGTACGCAATTATGAACGCCACATGGATAAGGCTTACCAGTTCATGGTGGATAATGGTTACCATGCAGTGAAGAGTGGATATGTAGGTGATATCATTCCTCGAGGAGAACATCATTACGGACAGTGGATGGTCGATCATTATCTGTATGCCGTAAAGAAAGCTGCTGATTACAAGATTATGGTCAATGCTCACGAAGCTGTACGTCCTACAGGACTTTGCCGCACTTATCCGAATCTGATTGGTAACGAATCGGCTCGTGGTACTGAATATGAATCATTTGGTGGTAACAATGTGAACCACACAACTATTTTGCCGTTTACCCGTCTTATCGGTGGTCCGATGGATTATACTCCGGGTATCTTTGAACCGGATTGCAGTAAGATGAATCCGAATAATAAATCTCATGCTCGTACAACACTTGCGCGTCAGCTGGCATTGTATGTAACCATGTATAGCCCGTTGCAGATGGCTGCAGATGTTCCTGAAAACTATGAACGTTTCATGGATGCTTTCCAGTTTATCAAAGATGTGGCTGTCGACTGGGATGAGTCTAAGTACTTGGAAGCAGAACCGGGAGAATACATAACCATCGCCCGTCGTGCAAAGAATACAAACGACTGGTATGTGGGATGTACGGCAGGTTATAATGGTCACGTTTCTAAATTGTCATTCGACTTCCTTGATCCGGATAAGAAGTATGAAGCAATTATTTATGCAGATGCTAAAGATGCAAGTTGGGACAAGAATCCTCAAGCATATACCATTACAAAGAAAAAGGTTACCAGCAAGAGCAAAATGACTCTGAAAGCTGGAATTGGAGGTGGTTACGCTATCTCTATTAAAGAGATCAAGTGATATGGCATTGTTTTATTGTAATATATCAGAGAGGTTATTTTCCTTCTCTGATATATTATACAATCTTTAAGATAAAAAGATAATTGTTTCCAGTAGGTATTTAATATATAGTTCAATCTGTACGTTTATAGATTGTAGCCAAGAGAATTTTCTTAACTTTAAAATTAATAATATGAACAAGAATCTATTTATTAAACACACAGGAAAGTGTCTACTATTGACGATAGTAGGTATGCTTATTTCCTTCCAAGTATTAGCCCAAAACTTGGCGGTTAAAGGGAGTGTTGTAGACAAAAACGGAGAGGCTATTATCGGAGCTAATATTTTGGTGAAGGGTACAACCAATGGTTCAATTACTGATTTTGATGGTAATTTTACTTTGGAGGCTAAAAAAGGTGATATCTTAGTTTTCTCTTTTATCGGTTATAAAAATCAGGAGCTTCCTGCTGCTGCTAAGATGAAGGTCGTTCTTCATGAAGATACCGAAGTCTTGGATGACGTTATTGTTATTGGTTATGCTACGGGAAGCCAGCGTACTGTTTCTGGTGCAATCCAGCGTGTCGGACGTGAAGATATGAATGCTGGCGTTGTAACGAATCCATTGCAGGCATAAAGGGTAAAGTGGCTGGTGTAAATATTCAGAAATCTGGTGGTGACCCGACTGCATCAGCTTCTATTCGTGTACGTGGTACAACTTCTTTGTCTGGTGGTAATGATCCATTGGTTATCATTGATGGAGTTTTTGGAGATTTGAGTATGTTGAATGCTATCTCTCCAGCTGATATTGAAAGCTTTACCGTTTTAAAGGATGCTTCAGAAACAGCACAGTATGGTTCAAGAGGTGCGAGTGGTGTTATCGTTGTTACTACCATTAAAGGTAAAAATGGCGTTAAGACTTTAAGTTATGATGGTAGCTTTGGTATAGAAACAGTTTATAAGAATTTGGAAATGCTGGATGCCAATGCATATCGTCAGGTTGTGGCCGATAGAGGCTATGCTAATGCATTGGATATGGGATATAATACAAACTTTATAGAAGCTATGCAGCAGACAGGTTATACTCAGAATCATCGTTTGTCTTTTGGTGGAGGTACTGAATCCTCTAATTATCGTGCTTCTATTGGTGTTATAGACCAGAAGGGTATCATTAAGGATAATTATATGCGTAATTATACAGCAAAACTTGATGCTTCGCAAACAATGTTTAATGATAAGGTTAAACTCGATTTCGGAATGTTTGGTTCTAAAGTTGATAAACGTTATCTGAATGACTATCAGAAGACATTCTATTCTGCAGCTGCATTTAACCCGACTTTCCCCGATTTTGCAAATGCTGATGGTTCATGGCCTGAAGACCCAAATGCAAATGAAACTCAAAACCCTCTGGGACGTTTAACTATAAAAGATGTTGAGTCGAATAGTTACATTAATGCTAATGCACGTATTACATGGACTGTTATAGATGGATTGAAATTGAGTGCTTTTGGTTCTTATACTTATAATGTGAAAGAGAATTCAAAATATACTCCGAGCAATATTAAGGCAGGACAAGGTCAAAGTGGTATTGCTGAAAAATCGGATAATAAGAGTGGAGTGCTGTTGGGTAACTTTACGGCAAATTATAAGAAAGCATTTGGAAAGCATTATATTGATATCTTAGGTCTGGCTGAATTGCAAGATTATAAATATACAGGTTTTGGTGCAAAAGCAAAACAGTTCGGTACAAACTTCTTTGAATATAATAATTTAGGTGCTGGTGGTGAAGTGAAATTATGGGGATGTCAGTTCATATTCGAATGGCTATTCAATTGCTTCATTCATGGGACGTTTCAATTATAGTTTTGCTGATAAATACATTGCAACAATAAATATGCGTGCCGATGGTTCTTCTAAGCTGGGAGCAAATAATAAGTGGGGATTCTTTCCATCTGCTTCATTGGCTTGGGTATTGAAAGAAGAAAGTTTCTTGAAGGATGTAGATGTTGTTTCCAATTTGAAGATTAGAACTGGTTACGGTCTTACTGGTAATCAGGATGCAATTAGCGCGTATAATTCTTTGAAATTGATGAGTCCGACAGGAGTAACTACCGTAAATGGTAAACCTGTTGTTACATACGGAATTAATCGTAATGATAACCCTGACCTGAAATGGGAAGTAAAACGTATGTTTGATATTGGTATCGATGCTGGATTCTTTGATAACCGTTTGACTGGTACTTTAGATTATTATTATTCAAAGACAAGTGACTTGTTGTATAACTATGCTGTACCTGTACCTCCTTTTGCATTCAATTCTTTGTTGGCCAATTTAGGTGAAATGGAAAATACTGGTATTGAAGTTGCAGTAACAGGTGTACCTGTAAAAACCAAAGATATGGAATTGACCATTTCTGCAAACTTCTCTTGGCAGAAGAATAAATTGTTGTCATTGAGTGGCTCATATATGGGACAATCATTGAGCGCGAAGGAATATATGAATTTGGGTGGAATGAATGGTGCTGGATTTATTGGAGGAAATAATCAAGTTATTTATCAGATGGTAGGACAACCATTGGGCGTATTCTATTTACCTAAATGTGATGGACTTATTGATATGAATGGTAATGGTGAGTATACTTATCATATTCTTGACATTGATGGTCAAGAAGGTATTGATCTTTCTGATGGAAAGGACCGTTATATAGCGGGACAAGCTATGCCGAAGTTCTATTTGGGTGGTAATATTAGTTTCCGTTACAAACAGTTTGATATCCAGACTCAGTTCAGTGGTGCGTTTGGGCATAAGATTTATAATGGAACTTCTTTGTCATACATGAATATGAGTTTATTCCCTACTTACAACGTAATGAAAGGCGCTCCTGAAAAGAATATTCATGACCAGACTGTGACTGACTATTGGTTGGAAAGAGGAGATTATGTACATATTGATTATGTAACATTAGGATGGAATCTGAATACTAAGAATTTAAAGAACATTAATTCGTTAAGATTGACATTCTCTGTAAATAATTTGGCTACTATTACTAATTATTCAGGATTGTCACCAATGATTAATAGCTCTACTGTTGGAAGTGATTTAGGTGTTGATGATAAGCGCTTCTATCCGCTTACACGTACTTACTCACTGGGACTTAGTCTTAACTTTTAAATGAACGTTACTATGAAAAGAAAATTATTATATAGCTTTTTTATTGCTGCTGCAATGAGTTTTAGTGGATGTTCTTCTTTCTTGGAAGAAAATCCTGTTGATCAGATGCCGGAAAGTGAAGCCTATAAAAATCCGGAAATGATTTATTTAAATACAGTTGCTAACCTTTATACAAAGATTGGCGCAGATGCAGGAGGAAGTGGTTTGGCTGGAACAGACAGAGGACTTTATGACTTGAATACATTTTGTGCCGATGATGCTATCCTCCGACAAGAGGTGGTGACTGGGACGATGGTGGATTGTGGAGAGATCTGTTCACTCATAACTGGGGTGTAAATAATGGACTTATCATATCTACTTGGGACTATCTGTATGGAGTGATTGTACAGTGCAATCAATCTATAGATAAATTGACTGAATTGAAAGAGTTGGATCCAAGCAATGAATATTTTGATATTTATAAGGCTGAAGTCCGGGGAATTCGTGCTATGTATTATTATTATTTATTGGATATGTTTGCACGTGTACCAATTGTTGAATCTTCATTAACTCAGATGAAGGATGTCAAACAGTCAGAACGCAGTGAGGTTTTCAATTTTGTAAAGAAAGAGCTGGAAGAATCTATTCCATTGTTAGCTGACGAAAAAAAGTGCTGATCAGGGAGAGTATTATGGGCGTATGACTAAGGCTGCTGCTTACTTCCTTATGGCTAAGTTGGCTTTGAATGCTGAAGTTTATACTGATAACGACTGGACAGACCAATCTCGTCCTGATGGAAAGAATATTAAATTTACAGTGGATGGCACAGAAAAAAATTGCTGGGAAGCTACCGTCGCTTATTGTGATAAAATCAAGGAGTGTGGATATTCTTTAAATCAGGGAACAAATGGATTCCTTTCTAACTTCGTAGTTAATAATGAAGGATCTAAGGAAAATATTTTTGTTATTCCAATGGATCCAACCTTGTATAAAGCTCGTAATATGTATCTGGTACGTTCACGCCATTATGATGTTGGTAAAGCATTAGGATTTGGTAATGGAGGTTGGAACGGATCTGCTGCTACTATTGAAGCAATGAAAGCATTTGGGTACGGAACTGCAACTCCTGATCCTCGTTTGGAATTAACTTATTATACAGGCCGGGTTGTTGTAAACGGGCAAGAAGTTATTAACAGTGAAACTGGAAAACCTTTGGAATATTTACCAATGGCAATCAAGCTTCAATTCGATAAGAGTGATACTAGCATGAAGATGGCTGGAGCACGAATGTATAAGTACGCAGATGATCCGACTGCAACCGAAGATGGACAGTGTCCTCATAACGACTGGGTATTGTTCCGTTATGCAGATGTTGTATTGATGCGTGCTGAGGCTTTGATTCGTAATGGTCAAAGCGGACAGGCTGATTTAGATGAAGTCAGAAATCGTGTTGGAGCACCTCATGCAGATGCTACTTTAAGTAATTTGTTGAAAGAACGTATGTTGGAACTGGCATGGGAAGGATGGAGACGTCAGGATTTGGTTCGTTTTGGTAAGTTTAATGATGCTATAACTGATCGTCCTAAGACAGAAGCTTATTTACAAGTGTTCCCGATTCATGCTAACACTTTGGCTGTCAATCAGAATCTGACACAAAATCCGGGATATTCAAAATAAAGAAAACCTTATAGAATAAAGAAACATATGAAAACATATTTCAAATATATAGCATTGACCTTATTGCTTGCTTTGGGGCTTGTAAGTTGTGAAGATAATGAAAACTGGCGAATTATTCCATATGAACCGGAACCTGAGGCTCCGATTGATGGGCCTGAACAGTTGTATGTGGTTGGTGCTCACCAAAATTGGACTCCAGATGCAGCTGTTATAGGAAAACTTTATCCAATAGACGCTATGGGTAATTATGCCGGATATGCTTATTTGAACGGTGAATACAAATGTACTTCACAGCAAAAATTGGAGTGGCCCTAATTATGGAGCAGGTTCGACTGAAGGAACATTGTCGACAGCTGAGGATGCTGGTAACCTGACTGCAGAAGAAGGGTATTATTATCTTACTTTTAATATCAAAGAGCTTACATATACAGTTCAGCTTGTAAACTTTGGTGTTATTGGAGATGCTACTCCTGGTGGCTGGAATGAAGATACCGATTTAGTTTATGATCCAGCTGATCTAAAGTTGAAAGTAGATATGACATTGACAGACGGTACGATTAAGTTTCGTGCAAACGATCAGTGGGATGTTCCTAATGGAGATTTTGGTGCAGGAGATAGTGAAGGCAAATTGGCTCCAAAAGGAAATAACATTAGTGTGACGGCTGGTGATTATCAAGTGGTAGTAGATCTTTCGACTCCGGATTATACTTATGAATTGATAGCTAAATAATTAAATTAATATTAGGAGTGCGTCGATAGGCTTTGCCAGATTGTACGCACTCTTTTTTTTCTTCTATCTATGAAAAACTATATATTGACTTATATATTGTTAGCACTGGGGTTTATTACTTCATGTAGTGATACCGATTCGAATACTTTGCCTGGTGGTGTAACAGATAATTTGAAAGAAGGCTTTACTTATTTACCGGAAACTCCCGATGCTGACCAGCCTCTCACGATTACATTTAAGGCGTCACCGACTTCTGCTTTATATGGATATGCTGGTGATGTATACTTGCATACAGGAATAGTAAGTGAGGGAGTGTGGCTGTATGTACCTGCAGATTGGAATGAAAATATTGAAAAGTGTAAGTTTACTAAAAGTCAAACTGAGGCTAATGTATGGACCATTACTCTTTCTCCGTCTATTCGGGAATGGTTTGCTTCCGGTACAACTCCTGTTGAACAATTGGGAATTATCATTCGTAGTGCAGATGGTAGTAAAAAAGGTATTGACAAAGATCAGTTTGTGAATGTTACGGATATGAAATATCATGGATTCGTTCCTGGTAAGGTTCAGGAGAAATCACTTCCTTCAGGGGTGCAGGAAGGAATTAATTTGGATATAGATAATTGTACGTGACATTAGTTCTGTATGATAAAGCAACTGATGGAAGTCATAAAGACTATGCGTATGTTGTAGGAGATTTTAATGAGTGGACATTGGCTAATGATGAAACATCCCAGATGTATCGTGATGAAGCAACAGGATGCTGGTGGATTACAATTTCTGATTTAGATCCTGCAAAGGAGTATCGTTTTCAGTATTATGTAGGGACTTTAACAGGTGATGTCATGCGACTGGCAGATCCTTATTCTGAAAAGATACTGGATCCGGATAACGATAAATATATTGCAGCATCTACTTATCCGGTTACAGAAAGGCAATATCCTGATAAAGGCATAGGCATCGTGTCTGTTTTTAAGCTACAGCGAGAAGAATATAGCTGGATAAATACAGATTTTAAGATAAAAGATGCTGATAATCTGATGATTTATGAAATGTTGTTACGTGACTTTACAGAAAGTGGTGATTTGAATGGAGCTATACAAAAGTTAGATTACTTACAGGCCTTAGGTATCAATGCCGTTGAGTTGATGCCTGTACAAGAGTTTGATGGGAACAATAGCTGGGGGTATAATCCTTGTTTTTTCTTTGCATTGGATAAGGCTTATGGTACAAAAGAAATGTATAAACGTTTCATTGATGAATGTCATTCTAGGGGAATAGCTGTTTTGTTTGATGTCGTTTACAATCATGCCACGGGAAATATGCCATATGCAAGACTATATTGGAACAATTCCAAAGGATGTCCTGCGGCCAATAATCCATGGTTTAACGAAGCAGCACCACATCCATTTAGTGTTTTCAATGATTTTAATCACGAGTCAGAGTTAACACGTCGTTTTGTAAAGCGCAATCTTAAATTTCTTTTGGATGAATATAAAATAGATGGATTCCGTTTCGATTTAACAAAGGGATTTACAAATAAGACAAGTAATGAAGGTACTTCCGGAAATTATGATGCTAGTCGTGTAGCCATTTTAAAGGATTATTATCTGGCTATTAAAGAAGTCAATCCAGACGCTATTATGATTTGCGAACATTTGGCAGGTATTGAGGAGGAAAGCGAATTGTCACAAATAGGAATGAAGTTATGGCGTAATATGAATAATGCTTATTGTCAGTCTGCAATGGGATGGAGTGAAGGAAGTGGTTTTACTGGACTTACTACCTTTAATACGACTATGAAAGAAGGTGGATGGGTTGGTTACATGGAAAGTCATGACGAAGAGCGGTGTGCTTATAAACAAACCCAATGGGGAAATGGATTATTACAAACCGATTTGTCTGTACAGATGCAACAACTAGAGGCAAATGCTGCTTTCTTCTTTATGGTATCAGGACCTAAAATGATCTGGCAATTCGGAGAATTGGGATATGATATTTCGAGAGATGCTAACCAGCAAGGAGAAGTTATTTCTGGTGAAGATCACAAGACAGATCCTAAGCCTATTTTATGGTCTTATAAAGATATACCAGAAAGAAATGAATTATATACCACTTATAGTCGGTTGTTAGCATTGCGTAAGGCATATCCTGATGTCTTTGGCCAAAATGCTTTAAGGAATGGAGGGTTTCTGATAATGATTGGAATGACGGACGCTATATCCGTTTGGAAACTGTTGATGGTAAACAACTTGTTGTCGTAGGTAACTTTACTGACCGACCTGTTGATATGCAGTATGTATTCCCTGTAACGGGAGAATGGTATAACTTCTGTAAAGAAGGAATGCCAGAAATCATTACGGCTACACATTTGGAGGTTCCAGCACACAGTTTTGGCTTATATACGAATTTCTCTATTCCTGTAAAATAGTGCAAGAAAGGGAACATATCGTTTACGGCTTTAAAGGTATGTTCCCTTTTATTGTGTGTATATTGTTATCTTGCTTGACTTCTAAATTCTTTGGGTGACATTCCTGTATTTTTCTTGAAAAAGCGACTTAAGTATGACTGATCGGGGAAGTTGAAATGCTGTGCTATTTCGGTAACCGATAAATGTGGGTCATCCAATAACACTTTGATTTCGGCTGTTAATTGCTCATCGATCAACTGTTTGGGAGTTCTTCCGTTTACATATAAAGCAATAATCTCATTCAAATATCGTGATGTGATACATAGCTTGTCGGCATAAAAAGCTACCTGATGCTCTCGTGTACTATATTCTCTTACAAGTTGCAGAAACTGATAATAGAGAATCTGTTTGCGACTGTATTGTTTTTTCACAGCCAGTTTTTCCTGAATAGTATTGAATAACCACATCAATAGACTTTGTAGAAAGTTATATTCCTGCTGTTGGCGGAATTGAGGTGTATTGTCCATGAATTGCATTTGTGCCATGTCCATCCATAAATTTATTTCTTTCCATGTCTTTTGGCTTCGTTCGTCCTCTGTATGATGATAACAGGGATGTTCATGTGTATAATTATAATAGGGAGTATCAATTGGTAGTACTGCTTTTAGAAAAACCTCTTGTGGAAACATCAGAATACGTGCTTTAAAGTCGTACGATGATTGTACCACTTGTATCAGGCTGCCAGTCAGAAAGATTAACTCAGTCTGTTCTTCGAATATATATTGTTGTACACCAGTCGAAATAAGCGCTTGTCCGTGTGTACATATTAAATAGATACCACATTTAAAGTGACATGGCTTTTGTTTGAGCTGGGCCAGATCAGTTTCTTCGTATAAAATATATCGTGTGTCTGACGGTAATGAATATGGCATGAATGACTTCTGTTTTATACCGCAAATATACTTATATTCTCTGATGAAATATACATATGTTCCTAAAATGAAATGTTTTGTACTTTTAAAGAAATAAATCGTTCTGTGAGAATGGCGTAATTTTGCAGTCGAAAAAATGAAGGTAAAAAAGATGATAACGACGAAGAAACAAGATTCAAAGCTATTTATACTGATATTTTTAGGCATGTTAAGTGCATTTGGTCCTTTTGTTATGGATATGTATCTGCCTACATTGCCTGCTATGTCCGATTATTTTCATACAACTTCCTCTATGGTTCAGCTGGGACTTACTTCCAGTATGGTAGGACTAGCTATTGGTCAATTGATTTTTGGTCCGTTAAGTGATAAATATGGTCGTCAACGTCCATTGATAATTGCTTTATTCTTGTTTCTGTTTTCTACAGTCGGATGTATTTTTTCGCAAAATATCATGCAGTTTGTGGTATTGCGTTTTGTACAGGGAGTAGCTGGAGCTGGTGGCGTGGTTCTTTCTCGTTCGATAGCTACTGATAAATATTCAGCACGTGAATTGGCTACTATGTTAGCTATAATCGGAGCTATTAATGGTATTGCTACGGTAGCTGCTCCGATAGCAGGAGGAGTATTGGCAGAGGGTGCAGGATGGCATGGCATCTTTTGGTTTTTATTTTTGTTGGGAGGCGTATTGCTGTGCTGTAGTTTTCGTATGCAAGAATCGTTACCTGCACATCACCGCCCGGAAGTGAATTGGAAAGGTATATGCCGAAACTTTGGTACAGTATTGAGTAACCGCCGATATTTATTTTATATTCTGCAATATGGCTTTACGATGGGAGTACTTTTTGTAAATATTGCTTCAGCTCCTTTTATTATGCAACAGCATTATGGATTATCTCCTATGATGTTCAGCTTGTGTTTTGGAATCAACGCTATCGCTATGGTTATTTCTTCTACTATATCAGTTAAGCTTCCTACTATGGAACATGCTTTGCATATCGGTAGTAATGGCATGCTGGTCGTTTCTGCTTGTCTGCTTGTTTGTCTTTCACTGAATTGTAACTTTTGGATATATGAAATATTGATTTTCTGTTTACTTGCTATGGTGGGTATGAGTTATACTGCATCAAATGCTTTGGCAATGGATTGCGAACGCAGATATGCTGGTATTGCTTCTGCTCTGTTGGGAGCTATTGGTTTTCTATTTGGTGGATTAGTCCCTCCTTTAGTAGGTTTAGGCGATATGATGTACACGGCAGGAGTGCTATTCCTGGTTGGAGCTGTCTGTGCATATCTCTGCGCAAGATATGCGATGCCAGTTCGAGAAGGTGAAAAAAATCTGTTGTATCGCATATGTTATGTTATGATTCATTTACCCTATACTATTATAAATAGAAAACGTGGATAAAATATTTAAAGCTTGTTCCGACTCCGAAATTCTTTGGGGGACATACCTGTGTTCTTTTTGAAAAAGCGGCTCATATTGGCTGGCTCTTGAAAATTGAATAGCTGAGCTATTTCCATTATAGACAGACTAGGATTACTTAATTGTACTTTTAACTCGGCTGTGAGCTGTTCGTCTATAAGCTGTTTGGGTGTACGTCCATTAGAGTATTGAATAACGACTTCGTTCAGGTAACGCGGTGTAATACAAAGTTGGTTAGCGTAATAGTTTATTTGATGTTCCTGAGTACTATGCTCTCGTAATAAGACCATAAAACGGTGATACAATATTTGTTTTCTACTATACTTGTTATGTATGGAGAGATATTGTTGTGGAATCGTATTGAATATCCACATAAACAAACTTTGTAGAAAATTTTGTTCTAGTTGCTCCCGAAAATATTTGGCAGGGTGACTGAAAAGAAGTTCTGCCATATCCATCCATTGATTTACTCGTTTCCAGCTTGCTAAACTTGTATCGTTTGCTGCATGGTTAAAGTAAGGCGCTTCACTCATGTAGTTAAAGTAAGAAGTGTCAATAGGTAAGGCTGCTTTTAGAAAAATATTTTTAGGAAATAGCAACATTCTTACCTTAAAGTCAGGAGAAGGTTTGATGACTTCGATAAGACTTCCTGCTAGAAAAATCAGTTCCGATGTTTTACAGAAATCATATTGTTCTACTCCTGTAGAAATAATACTTCTGCCGCTTATGCAAAGCAGTTGTATGCCACACTCAAACCGAAAGGGGCGTTTTGTGAGTGAAGATAGATCGGTTTCTTCATATCGCATAATCGATGTATCAGAAGGAAAAGAAGATATCATGATAGTGTTCTGTTTATGTAGGCAAATGTAGTAATTTGTTGGTGAAAAATCTGCCTTTGTTCCTAATTGATAGGTTTTGTGCTGTAAAACGCTGATATGTATGTTGAAAAGTTCTTTATTTTTGCAGCGGTAAAAAATAGAGTAAAATGAAAGGTAAAAAGAATTCAAAAGTATTTATACTAGTGTTTTTAGGTATGCTTACAGCATTTGGACCATTTGTTACGGATATGTATCTGCCTACTTTACCAGCTATGTCGGAATATTTCCATACAACTTCTTCGATGGTACAGTTAGGTCTTACGGCAAGTATGATTGGACTTGCTGCTGGACAGTTGCTTTTCGGACCATTAAGCGATAAATATGGTCGTCGGTTGCCACTTATTATATCAATGACTTTGTTTGCTGTTGCTACTATTGGATGTATATATTCTTATACTATAATGCAGTTTGTTGGTTGGCGCTTGATACAAGGTATAGCCGGAGCAGGAGGTATTGTTATTTCACGTTCAGTTGCAGCTGACAAATACTCTGGACGTGAGTTGGCAAAGATGCTTGCCTTGATTGGTGCCATTAATGGGGTAGCCCTGTAGCAGCACCTATGGGAGGAGGATTTCTAGCTGGAAGTGTGGGTTGGACTGGTATTTTCTGGTGCCTTTTTGTATTAGGGATAATATTGCTTTTGGGTAGTATACACTTTGAAGAGTCGCTTCCGGTTGAGGATAGAAAAGAGAAAAGTTGGAGGTCTGTTTTTCGTAGCTTCATCGATGTTCTTCGCAATTCTAGTTATGTGTGCTATACGTTACAGTTTGGTTTTGCACAAGGAGTATTGTTTGCTAACATAGCTTCGGCACCGTTTATTATGCAACAACATTACGGATTTTCTCCGTTGATGTTTAGTATATGTTTTGGTATCAATGCCATATTCATTGTTATATCAGCAGCTTCGGCTATCAAGTTTCGTCGGCTGGAACAGGCTTTGCATTATGGTAGCACTGGAATGGTCGTCGTTTCTGCATTGCTTTTAGTAGCGTTAGTTTTAGATTGCAATTTTTGGATATATGAATTATTGTTGATTGGTCTTTTGTCAATGCTTGGACTTACTTTTACAGCTTCCAATACATTGGCCATGGATTGCGAACACAATAATGCAGGAATGGCATCGGCATTATTGGGAGCTTTAGGATTTGCTTTTGGAGGAATTGTTTCACCATTGGTAGGTCTTGGTAATATAATGGTTTCTACAGGAATAATCTTTCTTATGGGTTCTATCTGCTCATATGTCTGTACGCGTTATGCTTTGCATCGAAATCTTAAAACAGTATGTCAACGTTCGTGAAAGATATACTTGGAGGGTATAAAAATATCAAAATGTTGAGTGTGGAGAGAAAAAACGAGAGAAATATTTGGAAGATTAGAAAGATGTTCATATCTTTGCACCGCAATTAAGGAAAAACATATTCCTGATGATAGTTGCCCAGATGGCGGAATCGGTAGACGCGCTGGTCTCAAACACCAGTGGAGTAACATCCATCCCGGTTCGACCCCGGGTCTGGGTACCAATAAACCCTGATAGTCGACTGATTATCAGGGTTTTTCCTTTCTG
>ENA-OQJS01000020-OQJS01000020.1-human-gut-metagenome-genome-assembly--contig:-NODE-20-length-31770-cov-1.866858_pt1 | contig 31770 bp, 32 predicted proteins | sample MGYA00242598_ERZ504764 | MGnify/ENA primary metagenome ERZ504764 (study PRJEB26092, sample SAMD00036368) | human gut metagenome | host: Homo sapiens | study: EMG produced TPA metagenomics assembly of...
TCCTTTATTATCAGCAGGTTAGCACATTTTTTCAGCACATTTCTTCAATGCTTAACCATTCTGTTTTTGATCAACATTTCAATGACCTCTTTAGTGTTTCCGAACCGACTTTTGCCGGTTTTATTGTTTAACTTTTAATTTTTCGGTAAAAATTTACCGAAGTATTGAATATATCTTTTTGAAGAAATTTTAACAAAAATAGCCTTTCGCTGATAAAATGAACTGCTCTTTTTGATTTAAGAATTAATCTTTTTGATATAAATTAAAGGAGAAGGGCATTTATAGGTGGAAAAGTTATTAAATTAGATTCATTAAAAGAAGAATACTTGTTGTTTATAAATTTTGTTCAATTGGACATGTTCTTCTTGTTTATGAATAACTAAAATGGTATTTTTGATTTATATGCAAGAATTTCCCCTCTTCAGATTAATATATAAAGAGGAGAAAACTTTTGCATTAGAAAAGTTGAATATTACTGATATTAATAACTTAATAGTTTTGGGTGTTATTAGGGAATAAAATATTATAACCTTTTCAGTGCTAGCTTAATTACTTTTTCTACAGCTGCATCAGGCTCTTCTTTTAATATTGCTGCCACTACCTTTTGTGATGGCGCTTGTGCAAATCCTAACATCGTCAATGCAGCTATTGCTTCTTCATAATTTCATTGTTGGCGGTAATGCTAATAGGAGCTGATGTTGTTGATGTACCGATGTCTGTAGTTGAAATTTTGTCTTTTAAATCAACAATGATACGTTGTGCGGTTTTTAATCCGATTCCTTTGACGGTCTTTAGCAATTTATCGTTTCCGCTGCTTATTACATTACAAAGTTCAGAAGGTGTAAGAGCCGAAAGTATCATGCGGGCAGTATTTCCTCCTATGCCTGATACGCTTATTAGTAACAGAAATAGTTCTCTTTCCTGCTTGGTAGCAAATCCATATAATATATATGCATCTTCTCTGATTGATTCATAAATGTAAAGTTTGACTTCTTTTTTCCCTTGGATGGCAGAATAGGTGTTCAAGGACACATTAATACCATATCCTAAGCCGTTACATTCAATGACAGCCATTGCTGGCGTGATTTCGGTAAGTTCTCCTTTGATATATTCAATCATATTTTTCTGATAATTTATTATTTTAATACAAAAATAGGCATAAGAAAGTTATAAATTGTAAGTTCGTGCAGATTTATTTCAAAATCGCTGCCACAGTGTTTGTTTAGAATTGTTTCTAATTTTGTATTTTGCGGTGTTAAAATATAGAATTAATTCAAACATCAAAAATAATATGGGAAAAATTAGAGCAGCCGTAGTAGGTTACGGAAATATTGGAAAGTTTACATTGGAAGCACTCGAAGCTGCTTCTGATTTCGAAGTTGCAGGTATTGTACGTCGTAATGGAGCTGAAAACAAGCCGGCAGAGTTGGCTAACTATCCGGTAGTAAAGGATATAAAAGAATTGGAGAATGTTGATGTTGCTATTCTTGCTACTCCAACCCGTAGCGTAGAAAAGTATGCAAAAGAAATATTGGCTTTGGGTATTAATACTGTAGATAGCTTTGATATCCATACACAAATAACAGATTTACGTCGTTCTTTGGGAGAAACAGCAAAAGCTCACAACGCTGTATCTATCATCTCTGCAGGATGGGATCCGGGAAGTGATTCTGTAGTTCGCGCTTTGTTGCAGGCTATTGCTCCTAAAGGTATTACTTATACAAACTTTGGTCCGGGACGTAGTATGGGACACTCTGTAGCTGTACGTGCTATTGCTGGCGTGAAAGATGCACTGTCTATGACAATTCCAGTTGGAACAGGTATTCATCGCCGTATGGTTTATGTGGAACTGGAAGAAGGTGCAGACTTCAAGACTGTAGAAACTGCTGTCAAAGCTGATCCTTATTTTGTGAATGACGAGACTCATGTAATTCAGGTTCCTTGTGTAGACGATTTGAATGATGTTGGTCATGGCGTTAACTTGGTACGTAAGGGTGTATCTGGAAAGACACATAATCAGTTGTTCGAATTCGATATGAAGATCAACAATCCGGCTCTTACAGCTCAAGTATTGGTATGTGTTGCCCGTGCTTCTATGAAACAGCAGCCGGGATGCTATACAATGATTGAAGTTCCGGTTATCGATTTGTTGGAAGGTGACCGTGAAGAACTGATTGCTCATTTGGTATAATTAATTTTCAGATAACTTTGAAATCTCTTTCCTGTATCGTTTCGGGAAAGAGATTTTTTTTGTTCCTTTGTGGCTATATCAAAGAAATATAAATTATGACGTTAGCAAGTATTGTTTGGGATGTAGATCCTGTTCTGGTACATTTAGGCTCCCTTGAAATTCGTTGGTATGGATTGATGTGGGGACTCGGATTCATTTTCGCTTATGAAATAGTATCGCGTTTATTTAAAAAAGAAGGATATCCTGACTATTGGGCAGATAAATTGTTTGTATATTGTATAGTAAGTAGTGTGATAGGAGCCCGATTAGGACATTGCTTATTTTATGAGTGGGATTATTATGGAGCACATCCGTTGGAGATTTTGAAAATCTGGAAAGGAGGACTTGCCAGTCATGGAGGAGTATTTGCCTTGATTTTGGCTTTGGTTTGGTACTCAAAGAAAGTTACGAAAAAAAATGTGTGGTGGCTTTTTGATCGTATGATTCCGGCGGTAGCTGTGGTCTGCATGTGTATCCGTTTCGGAAATCTGATGAATTCGGAAATATTCGGTTTTCCGACTACATTACCTTGGGGATTTGAGTTTGTACGTTCTCGTGAATGGCAAGCTTTGTATAATCAGAATGGAGAAGCTCAAGCGTGTCATCCTACACAGATATACGAAATGCTCTATTGCTTGATAGCCTTAGTAACCTCATGGCTGATGTATTACAAATTTCACCTTCAAAAGCGGATAGGTCTGATAACTGGAGTTTCTCTCTTGATTTTCTTTGGTGCACGATTTGGACTGGAATTTATGAAAAATCCGCAAGTTGCAGAAGAAGTGAATATGACTTTGAATATCGGACAACTGCTGAGTCTGCCTCTTATTTTGTTAGGTATATATCTGATAGCTACAAGTAAGAAACGTAAGGAGGCTTTCTAAAATAAAAAACAATAGAACGAAATTCCGTTCTTTGAGTAAGAATGTTTCATCCTCGATTAAAAATGTTGCATGTATCATTTTTAATCGAGGATGAAACATTTATTATATTCCTTTTACTAAGCTCTGTATACATTTGCAATACCGTTTTGAACGGCAGTGTGAAATTTATAAATGTTAAACCTAATCTATTGTGTAAATGGAAAGCATAAAAAGATCATTCTTTTTAACACTCCTTCTCATGGTGTGTTTGGTAGTGCAAGCACAAAGTTTGCAAGTGTCGGGAACTATCGTTTCCAAATCTGATGGACAGCCTATTATTGGAGCAACTATTCTTGAACAAGGTACGACCAATGGTACGATTACCGATTTTGATGGTAAGTTTTCTTTAACTGTAAAGCAGGGTGCGGAAATTTCTATTTCTATATAGGTTTTAAAACTCAGGTCGTAAAAGCTCAAAATGTATTGGACATTGTGCTGGAAGAAGACACAGAAGTACTGGATGAAGTTGTTGTAACAGGTTACACTACTCAGCGTAAGGCAGATTTGACCGGTGCCGTATCTGTTGTTAGTATGGATGATTTATCTAAGCAGAATGAAAATAATCCGATGAAAGCTTTGCAAGGTCGTGTTCCTGGTATGAATATTACGGCCGATGGTAATCCTAGTGGTTCAACAACAATTCGTATTCGTGGTATTGGTACATTAAATAACAATGACCCTCTTTATATTATTGACGGGGTACCTACTAAAGGTGGAATGCATGAATTGAATGGTAATGATATAGAATCAATTCAAGTTTAAAGGATGCGGCTTCAGCTTCTATTTATGGTTCTCGTGCTGCCAATGGTGTGATTATCATTACAACTAAAAAAGGAAAAGAAGGTCAGTTGAAAATAAATTTTGACGCGTCGGTATCTGCTTCTATGTATAATAATAAAATGGAGGTATTGAATGCAGAAGAATATGGTCAGGCAATGTGGCAGGCTTATGTAAATGGTGGTCAGGACCCAAATACTAACCCCTTGGGATATAAATATGATTGGGGATATGATAGTAATGGCTATCCAAAATTGAACAGTATTAGTATGTCTCGTTTTCTTGACTCTAATAACACAGTTCCGTCAGCAGACACAGATTGGTTTGATGAAACGACTCGTACAGGTGTTATTCAGCAATATAATGTATCAGTAAGTAATGGGTCGGAAAAAGGATCTTCTTTCTTTTCTCTTGGATATTATAAGAATCTGGGTGTTATAAAAGATACTGATTTTGAGAGATTCTCTGCTCGTATGAATTCAGACTATAACCTGATTGGAAAAGTATTGACTGTTGGAGAGCATTTCACTTTGAACCGTACTTCTGAAGTACAGGCTCCAGAAGGTTTCTTGCAAAATGTATTACAGTTTAATCCTTCTTTACCGGTTTATGATATTAACGGTAATTATGCGGGACCTGTAGGTGGTTATCCTGACCGTGAAAATCCTGTAGCGCGTTTGGATAGAAATTCGGATAATCGTTATACTTATTGGCGTATGTTCGGAGATGCATATATTAATTTAAATCCGTTTAAAGGTTTTAATATCCGTTCTACATTTGGTTTGGATTATTCTCAAAAGCAACAACGTATTTTTACTTATCCTATTACAGAAGGAAATGTTGCAAATGATAAAAATGCAGTAGAAGCAAAACAAGAACATTGGACAAAATGGATGTGGAACGCTGTTGCTACTTATAATTTAGAAGTAGGTAAACATCGTGGCGACGTGATGGTTGGTATGGAATTGAATCGTGAAGATGATAGTTGGTTCTCTGGTTATAAAGAAGATTATAGTATATTAAATCCTGATTATATGTGGCCTAATGCAGGTACAGGAACAGCTCAGGCTTATGGATCGGGTGAAGGTTATTCATTGGTTTCTTTCTTTGGTAAATTAAACTATACCTATGATGATAAATATTTATTTTCTTTGACTGTTCGTCGTGATGGTTCCTCTCGTTTTGGTAAAAATAATCGTTATGCTACATTTCCGTCTGTTTCATTGGGATGGCGTATTAGCAATGAAAAATTCATGAAGGAGCTTACTTGGCTGAATGATTTAAAAAATTCGTGCTTCATGGGGACAGACAGGTAATCAAGAAATTTCAAATATAGCTCGTTATACTATTTATGTTCCTAATTATGGTGTAACTGAGTCTGGAGGACAAAGCTACGGAACTTCTTATGATATTGCTGGCACAAATGGAGGTAGTATTCTTCAGTCTGGATTTAAACGTAACCAGATTGGAAACGATGATATTAAATGGGAAACTACCACTCAGACAAACTTGGGTTTTGATTTCTCTTTGTTTGATCAGACTTTATATGGATCATTCGACTGGTTCTATAAGAAAACAACAGATATTCTTGTTCAAATGGCAGGTATTGCAGCTATGGGTGAAGGCAGCACTCAGTGGATTAATGCCGGAGAAATGGAAAACAAAGGTTTCGAGTTGAACTTAGGTTATCGTAATACGACAGCATTTGGCTTGAAATACGATTTGAATGGTAATATCTCTGCTTATCGTAATAAGATAACTGCTCTTCCTGCAACAGTTGCTGCAAACGGTACATTTGGAGGTAATGGGGTAGAAAGTGTAATTGGGCATCCCAATGGTGCACAGGTAGGATATGTGGCAGATGGTATCTTCAAATCACAGGCAGAAATTGATAATCACGCAACTCAAGAGGGTGCTGGCTTGGGACGTATTCGTTGGCGTGATTTGGATGGTAATGGTGTTATCAACGAAAAGGATCAGCAGTGGATTTATGATCCGACACCAGCATTCAGTTATGGATTGAATATCTATTTAGAGTATAAAAATTTCGACTTGACAATGTTTTGGCAAGGCGTGCAGGGAGTTGATGTAATTAGTGATTTAAAAAAGGAAACAGACTTATGGAGTGGGCTGAATATTGGTTTCTTAAATAAAGGAAAACGAGTGCTTGATGCATGGACGCCGACTAATCCTGATTCGGATATTCCAGCATTGTCACGTGATGATGTCAATAATGAAAAACGTGTATCTACCTATTTTGTGGAAAATGGTTCATTCTTGAAATTACGTAATCTTCAGATAGGTTACAATGTTCCTCAGAATTTTGCGAAGAAGATGAAAATGGAACGTTTACGCCTTTATTTGAGTGCACAGAATTTGCTTACTATTAAGAGTAAAGAATTTACAGGAGTTGATCCGGAAAATCCAAATTATGGTTATCCGATTCCTTTGAACTTAACTTTTGGTATTAATGTCAGCTTTTAATTTGGAAAACTATTAAAACGAAAATTATGAGAAATTTATTATATGCGACAGTTTTAGGTTTTGCGTTTGGCTTGCTCTGGATGTTCTAGCTTTCTGGAAGACCAAGTGCCACAAGGAACTATCGATAACGAGCAGTTACAGAATCCCGCTTATGTAGACAATTTGGTTATTTCTGCTTATGCTGTGTGGATATCTGCGGAAGATATTAACTCATCATTCTCTATGTGGAATTATGATGTGCGTTCGGATGATGCCTATAAAGGTGGAAACGGAACAGAAGATGGTGATGTTTTTCATGCATTGGAAATTTCGCAAGGTGTCATGACTACTGCATGGAATATCAGTGATATGTGGCAGCGTTTGTATAATTGTATTTCTCGTGCTAATACGGCTTTACAGTTACTGAATCAGCTTGATGAGAATACTTATCCACTAAAGCAGCAGCGAATTGCTGAGATGAAATTCTTACGTGGACATGGACACTTCTTGCTGAAGCAGTTGTACAAGCACATTGTTTTGGCAAACGATGAAAATCTTACTCCCGAAGAATATAATAATCTTTCTAACACAACTTATACAAATGATGAAAGCTGGCAGCAGATAGCAAATGATTTTCAGTTCGCTTATGATAATCTGCCGGATACACAAGCCGATAAAGGGCGTCCTACTAGAGCCGCAGCTGCAGCTTATTTGGCAAAGACTTATTTGTATAAGGCCTATCGTCAGGATAATCCTGAAAATAATGAGGTAACAAGTATTAGCACTGAAGACTTGGCAAAAGTAGTTCAGTATACTGAGAAGTCTATTATGTCTGCTGGCGGATACGATTTAGAAGCTGATTTCCATAATAATTTCCGTCCGGAACCTCAGTATGAGAATGGATGTGAGTCATTGTGGGCTATGCAATATTCTATGAATGACGGAACAAATAATGGTAATTGTAACTGGTCGTTTGGATTGATTGTTCCTAATATTCCAGGGGTGACAGATGGTGGTTGTGACTTTTATAAACCAAGTCAGAATTTGGTAAATGCCTTTAGAACTGATATGGATGGTCATCCGTTATTTGATACCTTTAATAATAGTGATTATGATATTACAACTGATAATGTAGACCCTCGTCTGTTTTTGACTGTAGGTATGCCTGGATTCCCATATGAATTTAATAAGAATTATATGATGGATAAATCTTCTACTTGGAGTCGTAGTAATGGTCTTTATGGTTATTATGTAACATTGAAGCACAATGTAGATCCAGATGGAGATTATTTGATAAAAGGTGGCTGGTGGGGTAGTCCTATGAATCATATTGTTTTGCGTTATTCGGATGTTTTATTAATGCGTGCAGAGGCCTTGATTCAATTAAATGATGGTCGTCTTAATGAAGCAATTAGTCTGATTAATGAAGTTCGCAATCGTGCTGGTCAAAGTACTACTATGATTGCAGATTATCCTGCTGCTTATGGTGTTACTTTCTATGTGAAGCCTTATACGGGAACTTATACCAAGGATGAGGCTTTGAAGATGTTGAAATTTGAACGTCGTGTAGAATTGGCTATGGAAAGTGATCGTTTCTTCGATTTAGTACGTTGGGGGGAAGCCGATCAGGTCTTGAATAAATATTATGCAGAAGAAGCTGATAATTGTGCTATTTATTCAAATGCTTCGTTTACTAAAAATAAAAATGAATACTTGCCTATACCTTTTGCGCAGATAAGTGCTAGTAATGGTAATTATACACAGAATTGTGGCGGCTGGTAATTTAATTGTAAATCTTAATAAATGAATATTATGAATGCAATAAAATATATTAATAAAGTTTTTTTCATCCTTCTCTCTTTGGTCTTTTGTTTGCAGGATGCGATGATAATAATACGTCAGATCTTCAGTTGAACGGGCGAACTTGGCTGAATACATTGCAACTCGATGAATATCAGGGAGTCATTGATAATTCGACTAAAACTGTCGTAGTAGGAGTACCTGTCGATTATAATACAGATGCCATGAAGGTAACGGCAATTGAAGTTTCCGATGGTGCTGAAGCTTCAATGAAGGTTGGAGATATTGCCAATTTCTCTTTTCCTCAAACGATAAAAGTAACAAATGGTGATGCTTATTTAGATTATACTGTTACGGTAAAGCATGATGAAGCTAGAATTACATCATTTAAATTGAATAATGAGTATACTGGTATTATTGATGAAGAAAATCATTCTATTTTGGTACGTGTACCGACGAGTATCGATATTACTAGTCTTATACCTACGGTTGAAACAACCCAAGGAGCAATGGTTTCTCCAGCTTCAGGACAAGCTGTTGATTTTACAAGTCCAGTAGAGTTTACAGTTACTTATCAGAGTGCAGTTGCTGTTTATGTTGTAACTGTTGTACAGTCTGATTCTCCTAGTGCTGTATATGTAGGTTTGGCTTCTTCTATAGATGAACTAAAATGCAGAAGAAAAAGAAGCTGCTAACTGGATGTTGAAGAATATTCCTAATGCTCAGTACCTCTCATTTGAAGATGTTCGAACCGGAAGAGTTGATTTAAATGATTGCAAGGTTATGTGGTGGCATCTGCATATCGATGGAGGTATCGATTCAATGGATAAATTTGAAGCTGCTGCCCCGAGTGCTGTACAAGCAGTTTCGAAGGTAAAAGAATTTTATGAAAATGGAGGTAGCTTGTTATTGACTCGTTATGCATCGTTCTATGCAGCTAAGCTGGGTGTTACCAAGGATGGAAATGCTCCTAATAACTGTTGGGGACAGTCGGAAGAGACAGGTGAAATAACTACAGGTCCTTGGAGCTTCTTTGTAACCAATCATGAAACTCATCCTCTTTATGAAGGTGTGGATATATCAACGATTGATGGTAAAAAGGGAATTTATATGTGTGATGCAGGCTACCGGATAACTAATAGTACTGCTCAGTGGCACATCGGTTCCGATTGGGGAGGATATGAAGATCTGAATAGCTGGGAAACAAGTCATGGTGGTGTAAGTCTAGGATATGGCGGTGATGGTGCCGTAGTTGTTTGGGAATACCTTTCAAGTGAAACGACTGGTGGAGTACTTTGTATCGGTTCTGGATGTTATGATTGGTATTCTTATGGAGTAGATACTTCAGCAGATTCATATCATGGTAATGTTGCAAATATTACTCAGAATGCAATTAATTATTTAACAAGTGAATCAAAATAAAAATTAAATAATGATTGTCCGATAAAAGAATTTTAGAAATTCAGATATTTGGAATATGTAAAATGTTTATCGGACAACATTAAAAAATAATGTAATTTATGAAAACAATGATATATTCTTTAGCTTTAGCTGCATTCATGTCATTAGGTAGTTGCAATGATAATGATGATCCTATATTGACACAGAAAGACTGGGATGGCACTGCAACATATTTTGCTTCAACAGATGAACAGTTTACTACTTATTATAAACCTATGTTGGTTATGTAGCGATCCGATGCCGTTTTATGATCCGATAGAACAGAATTTTAAGATTTTGTATTTGCAGGAATTTCGTCCTAATCAGGAGGCAACATATCATCCTATTTGGGGAGTAAGTACAAAAAATGTAGACTCATACCAGTCTTTGGGGGAAGTGATTTCTACTGGTAATGCGTCGGAAGCTGATGCTGCAATAGGTACGGGTAGTACGATATACAATGATTCTGAAAAGTTATATTATACTTTTTATACAGGACATACTGCCAACCAAGAAGTTGTGATGATGGCAACTTCTTCTGACTTTAAGACATGGACGAAAAGCAAGATATTTTATTTGCAGGGAAATGACTATGGATACAGTGTAAAGGATTTCCGCGATCCGTTTGTCTTCAAAGGTGATGATGGTATTTATCATATGATTGTTTCTACTATGCAGGGAACAAAAGGCGTTTTGGCAGAATTTGTTTCTTCTGATTTGAAGTCTTGGGAACACAAAGGTGTATTTATGTCAATGATGTGGGATCGCTTCTATGAATGTCCAGATGTCTTTAAGATGGGTGACTGGTGGTATTTGGTTTACTCAGAAAAGCATGTAGCAATCCGTAAAGTCCAATATTTTAAAGGACGTACGCTGGATGAACTGAAGGCATGTACGGTTAATGACGCTGGTAAATGGCCTGATGATCATGAAGGTCTTTTGGACTCTCGTGCTTTCTATGCAGGAAAAACTGCTTCAGATGGTATTAATCGTTATATTTGGGGCTGGTGTCCAACTCGTGAAGGTAATAACAATACAGCTGTCGGAGCTGAGCCGAATGAACCTCAATGGCTGGTAACTTGGTTGCTCACCGTATCATCCAGCATGAAGACGGTAGCTTATCATTGGGTAGCATACAAGGTATTGATAATAAATTTACTACTGTTTCATCGTTGAAGGTTATGGCTAAAAGTGAAAACGGAGTAAGTGAAAACGCAGGTAAGTATGTATTGACTGGAAATTCTTTCGTTTTATTCAATCGTTTGAACGTTGCTAATAAGATTTCCTTTACTGTAAAAGCTACTGATAAAACAGATAAGTTTGGTTTCTCTTTTGCCCGTGGTACTGATTCGAAGAAGTATTACTCTATTGTTGTAAATCCAGAAGATAACGGTAACAAGAAAAAACTGAACTTTGAAGAACAAGGAGAAGAAGGTATGGGATTTGTTGCTGGAATTGACGGATACCTGTTCAATACTCCTGCCGATAATGAATATCATGTAACTGTTTATACAGACAATTCTGTTTGTGTTGTTTATATCAATGACAATGTAGCCTATACGAATCGTATTTATGGTACACAGAAGAACTGCTGGTCTATAAATAGTTATGAGGGAACCATTGAAGTTAGCAATATTGAAGTAAGTTATTATTAATCTAATTATTATGAGTTTGAATTTTTCGTCAAAAAAAAGTTTGTTAGCTATTGCACTAGGACTCTCACTGACTGTTCAAGGTGCAGAGAACAGCATGGTTGTCAAGCATTTGGCTAATGAACAGAATATCATTCTTTTGGATTCGGTGAAGAAGTTTTTACTTCTTCCCGTTCAAGAGAATGCACCTGAGGGTAAGGTTAACATTATTGTTAATAATGAATTCCAGTTGGAACAAAACATAAATATTCGTCTGGCTCGTGAAAAAGTTGACTATTATGTACCATTAGATTTGTCTGCATATCAGGGAAAATCTGTTTCTGTTGATGTTACGGGTATGCCGGCATCTTCATTGTGCTGGAAGGAGATAAAGCTTTCCGATACGTTCGATTCTTCAAATCGTGAAACTTACCGTCCTGTTTATCATCATACTCCAATGTATGGATGGATGAACGATCCGAATGGAATGTTTTATAAAGATGGAGTGTATCATTTGTATTTCCAATATAACCCTTATGGTTCGATGTGGGCAAATATGACTTGGGGACATTCTACAAGTACAGATTTGACTCATTGGACGTATGAAGGCACAGCTATTGTTCCTGACGCATGGGGAGCTATTTTCAGTGGTTCTTGTGTTGTCGATAAAGATAATACTGCTGGTTTTGGAAAAGGAGCTGTTGTCGCTTTTTATACATCTGCAAAATCTACTCCGTGGGGAGATATCCAGTCACAAAGTATGGCGTATAGTTTAGATAACGGTAAGACTTTTATTAAATATGAACATAATCCGATACTGACTTCGACTGAGCGTGATTTCCGTGATCCGAAGGTTTTCTGGTATGCTCCGGGAAAACATTGGGTGATGATGTTGGCTGTAGGACAGGAAATGCAGATATATTCATCTGGCAATTTGAAAGTATGGAAGAAGGAAAGTAGTTTTGGGGCAATGCAAGGCGCGCATGGTGGTGTATGGGAATGTCCAGATCTGGTAGAACTTCCGATTGAAGGAACAAAAGAGAAAAAATGGGTATTGATTTGTAATCTGAATCCTGGAGGACCTTTTGGAGGCAGTGCTGCTCAGTATTTTGTTGGTTCGTTCGATGGTAAGAAATTTGTGAATGAATCACCAACTCAGACCAAATGGCTTGATTGGGGAAAAGATAATTATGCAACTGTTACGTGGAGTAATGCTCCTGCTGGCCGTTGTATAGCATTGGGTTGGATGAGTAACTGGCAGTATGCAAATAATGTTCCTACTACACAATATCGTAGTGCGAATACAATTGCGCGTGACCTGACACTTTATAGAGTAGGAAATGAACTGTATCTGAAAAGTAAACCTTCACCTGAAATAGAGAAAGCAAGAGTCGAAAAGGTGGATAAGTCTTCTTTCAAGGTTGCCGGAAAATACGAAATTGAAAGCTTGCTGAGAGATAATGACGGTGCTTATGAAATTGAGATGACGATTGAGAATGCCGGGGCTTCGAAAATGGCTTTCTGCTTGATGAATGCAAAGGGAGAAAAGGTTTCTATGTATTATGATGTGTTGCGTAAGCAGTTTGCTATGGACCGTAGTCAGAGTGGAGCTGTAGATTTTATCGCGATTTTCCGGCTCTAACAGTAGCACCTGTTGATAATGCGGAAAAAATTCATTTACGTCTGTTTGTTGACCGCTGTAGTGTTGAGGCTTTTGGTGAAAACGGAAGGTATGCCATGACGAATCTGGTTTTTCCATCTGATACATATAATAAGATGACCTTTGAGTCGGATAAGAAGAGTTTTATAGTAAAATCATTAAAAATTTATAGATTAAAATAAGTAGCTATGACTAGTCATCAACTGAAGTACGCGAAATTAGTTCCCATTATGCTCTGCTTCTTTGCCATGGGCTTTGTTGATTTGGTGGGAATTGCATCAAACTATGTAAAGGCTGATTTGAATCTGACAGATTCGGAGGCTAATATCTTTCCTTCACTGGTATTTTTCTGGTTTCTGATATTTTCTGTACCTACGGGTATTCTGATGAATAAAATCGGACGAAAGAAAACGGTAATGCTTAGTCTGGTGGTGACTTTTGTGTCGCTTCTGATACCTGTTTTTGGAGATAACTACGGTGTTATGCTCTGTTCTTTCTCACTGTTGGGTATAGGAAATGCCTTGATGCAGACTTCGCTCAATCCGCTGTTGAGCAATATTATTTCGGGCGATAAACTTGCCAGCTCACTTACATTCGGGCAGTTTGTCAAAGCAATTGCTTCTTTCCTTGCTCCTTATATTGCGATGTGGGGAGCTACTCAGGCAATGCCGACATTCGGATTAGGATGGCGTGTGCTGTTCCCTGTATACATGGTAATAGCTGTAATAGCTGTTCTTTGGTTGGGAGCAACTCCTATTGAAGAAGAAAAACCGGATAAGGCTTCAGGTTTTGTAAGTTGTCTGAAACTTTTGGGAAGTCCGTTTATTTTGCTTTGCTTCCTGGGTATCATGTGCCATGTAGGTATCGATGTAGGAACCAATACTACTGCTCCTAAAATTTTGATGGAACGTCTGGGCATGACACTCGATGAGGCAGGTTTTGCTACCAGTCTGTATTTTATATTCCGTACGCTGGGATGTTTCTCAGGAGCTATCATCTTGCAGAAGGTTTCTGCACGCTCGTTCTTCGTTGTTAGTGTAATCTGTATGCTGCTTGCGATGGCGGGATTATTTGTATCGGATGCCGAAGCTGTTATTTACACAGCCATTGCACTGATCGGATTTGGTAACTCTAATATTTTCTCTATTATCTTCTCACAGGCGTTGCTTGCTGTACCCGAAAAGAAAAATGAAATTTCCGGATTGATGATCATGGGATTGTTCGGAGGGACAGTATTCCCGCTGTTTATGGGATTTGCCAGTGATGCTATGGGACAGGATGGAGCTGTAGCCGTAATGACGGTCGGTGTTATTTATTTGCTGTTCTACACCTTGAAAATTAAAAAGTAATGTCTAACTTTGATAACAGAAACTAGAATATGGAAAATACAATTGTAGTAGGAATGGGAGAAGCACTGTGGGATGTGCTTCCAGAAGGAAAGAAAATAGGTGGTGCTCCTGCAAACTTTGCTTATCATGTATCACAGTTCGGATTGAACAGCCGTGTTGTAAGTGCAGTAGGCGATGACAAACTCGGCATGGAGATTTTAGATAATTTCCGTGAAAAGAAATTGAATGCTATGGTAGAGATAGTGCCTTATCCTACCGGTACAGTACAGGTAGAGCTGGATGCAGAAGGAGTTCCTTGTTATGATATAAAGGAAGGGGTAGCCTGGGATAACATTCCTTATACACCGGCCTTGGAAGATCTGGCAAAACATACTAAGGCTGTTTGCTTTGGTTCATTGGCTCAGCGTAGCGTTGTATCACGTGATACGATCAATCGCTTTATTGATGCTATGCCTGCCGAAGATACACTGAAGATCTTTGATATTAATCTTCGTCAGGGATTTTATACCAAAGAGATTCTTTGTAATTCATTTAGCAAATGTAATATCTTGAAGATAAACGATGAAGAACTGGTTACTGTAAGCCGTATGTTCGGTTATCCGGGTATTGACCTTCAGGATAAATGCTGGATCTTACTTGCCAAGTATAACTTGAAGATGCTTATTCTTACTTGTGGAGTAAACGGAAGTTATGTCTTCACTCCGGGTAATGTTTCTTTTGTTGAAACACCTAGAGTTGAAGTGGCCGATACAGTTGGAGCAGGCGATTCGTTTACGGCAGCATTCGTTTCTTCTATATTGAGTGGCTTGTCTATCGGCGAAGCTCATAAGCTGGCTGTAGAAACATCTGCTTATGTTTGTACTCAGAACGGAGCAATGCTGTATTGCCGCAATCGTTGAAAGATCGCGTCATAAAATAATTTTTTTGTATCTTTACCTGTCCTTCACATGTGCAGTACTGTTTGATGGTTGAACTGTACATGTGAAGGAATCTTATCATAATACCTTTGAATGCTATGAAACATGTTTTGTTTGTTCTTGTTGCGTTGTTCTGTTTGCTGATGGCAGGGTGTGCTCCCCGTGAGGTACGCTATGTCGTTGGTGTATCTCAGTGTAGTGACGATGAATGGCGTGAACAGATGAACAAAGAGATTCGTCGTGAAGCTTTGTTCTATCCGGGTGTTAAGATTGATATCCGTACAGCGAAAGATAATAATGCTCAGCAAATAGCCGATATAGAAAGTCTTATTGGTGAAGGAGTTGATCTGTTGATTGTTTCTCCCAATGAAGCTGATGCCATTACACCGGTTATAGAGAAAGCTTATAACAAAGGTATTCCTGTTGTTTTGGTCGACAGAAAAATACGTTCAGACAAATATACCGCATATGTAGGAGCCGACAATTATGAAATCGGGCGTCAGGTAGGGAGCTATATTGCTGAACGCTTGCAGGGGAAAGGAAATCTGGTAGAAGTTGCTGGTCTGAAAGCTTCTACTTCTGCGCTCGAACGCCATCGAGGTCTGATGGATGCATTACGGGAAACTCCTGACATAAAACTCATTGCTTCGGCTGATGCCGCATGGCTCAGAGTACCGGCCGAGAAAGCTTTTGGTGACATTCTTTCAAAATTCCCGGATATTGACATGGTTTTTGCTCATAATGACCGAATGGCAGCCGGAGCATACGATGCGGCCGTCAAACAACATCGTGAGCATGATATGCTGTTTGTAGGGATCGATGCGTTGGCCGGTGAAGGTTATGGTGTAGAACAGGTAGCAAACAGGCAGTTGGATGCGACTTTTATTTATCCTACCGGAGGTGATAAGGTGATGGAAGTTGCCATGAATATTTTGCAAGGCCAGGATTACACGCGTGAAACAGTGCTGTCGACAGCACTTGTCAATAAGGCGAATGCACGCATTATGCAAATGCAGACTGCACATATCGGTCAGCTCGATAATAAAATAGAAGTTCTCGATAAGCAGCTTGATACGTATCTGATGCGTTACTCTTCGCAAAGGATGTTATTGTATGCCTGTATTGTAATTTTGGTTCTGGTTGCAATGTTGCTTTTCTTCGTTGTACGTGCTTTCTGGACAAAGAACAGACTGAATGCGGAATTGTCTGACCAGAAGAAACGCTTGGAGGAACAGCGTGACCAGTTGATAAGTCTTTCCAAACAGCTGGAAGAGGCTACGCATGCCAAGCTGGCTTTCTTTACAAATGTTTCTCATGATTTCCGTACACCGCTGACTTTGATTGCAGCTCCGGTCAATCAGCTGGCAGAAAGTAATAAGTTAGGAGAAAATGAACGTTTCCTGTTGAATATCATACAGAAAAATGTGACGGTGTTGCTCCGGTTGATTAATCAGATTCTTGATTTCCGTAAGTTCGAAAATGGTAAATTGAGTATGACGCTGTCACGTTTCGATATCTCGGAAAATATCAAAGACTGGACTGACGCTTTCCGTACACTTTCTTATCGCAAGCACATTCATTTTACTGTATCGGTAGAACCTTCGGAAGAAGGTTACGTAATGATTGCCGATGCCGAAAAGATGGAACGCATAACTTATAATTTGCTTTCGAATGCGTTTAAGTTCACTCCTGAAAATGGTACTATCGAAATAAAGCTTTCTCAGTTTACCAAAGAAGGTGAACGCTGGTTGCGCTATCAAGTTTCAGATACTGGTATCGGAATGCCGGCAGAACATGTCAAGCATATTTTCGAAAGTTTTTATCAGATAGATGTACATCATGCAGGTTCGGGTATCGGACTGGCATTGGTAAAGGCGTTTGTAGAGATGCATGGAGGTACAATCGCTGTAGACAGCGGTGAGGGCAGGGGAACGGTGTTTACCCTCGAAATGCCTGTCCAGCAGAACGGAGTGCCGGAAGAAAATGTAGAGAAAAATATTGTACTTACGAACTTGAAAGAAGGGGCAGTACTTTCTGCCGATCAGGAAACAATCCAGACTGCTCCCGAAGTAGTTGAACGGGATGACAAAGAAACTGTATTGATTATTGACGATAATCAGGACGTACGCGACTATGTAAAGTCACTTCTGCATGATAAGTATACAGTAATAGAAGCCTCCAACGGACAGAAAGGTTTGCAGCAGGCAATGAAATATGTGCCGATGCCGTGATTTGTGATGTGATGATGCCGGTGATGGACGGTATGGAATGCTGCCGCCGGTTGAAATCGGAAGTACAGACGTCACATATTCCGGTGATGATGCTTACTGCCTATACCATGGATGAACAGAAAGTGAAGGGGTATGAATGTGGAGCCGACTCGTATATTCTGAAGCCGTTCAGTGCACGTTTGTTGCAGGTACGTTTGCGTAACTTGATAGACAACCGTCTCCGGTTGCAAAGTTTCTTTGCCGATAAGACTTCCTTGCGCAAGGAGCCGATAGCGGATTTGGATAAAGGATTTGTCGAGAAACTTCGAGCGCTTATAGATGAACAGTTGGGCAATTCCGAACTGAGCGTGGAAGACTTAGGTGACAAGATTGGCATGAGCCGCGTGCAGCTATACCGGAAATCGAAAGCTCTTACTGGATATTCTCCCAATGAACTGTTGCGTATAGCACGTTTGAAAAAAGCTGCTTCACTGCTTGCATCTACCGAAAAGACCATTGCAGAGATTACTTATGAAGTGGGATTCAGTTCACCGTCTTATTTTACGAAATGTTATAAAGATTATTTTGGTGAAAGTCCTACTGATTTCCTGAAGCGGAAGGGATAAATTTTTTTTGCTGATAAATGAAAGAAAACATCAGCATGTTTTAGAGTAAATATGCTGATGTTTTTTTTAAATTTGTACGAAAATAAAAGCCATTTCTAGTTGCTTGTTATATAGATACTTATCTGGTGCGAAATATATCGCTCTTCTAAAATGATATTTAACTTTCATTATGGGTCATTGTCACCTATGTGACAGATTTTGTCCGGATACCGGGATATCTTTGCAGTCGTAATCAAATAGAACTAGTGGAAATATGAAAACAGCAGACTGGAAAGATACAAGTGTTGGCAAGATTGTAGCCGAAAATTTTGCTGCGGCTAAAGTATTCAAAAAATATGGGATTGATTTTTGTTGTCATGGAGAAACTCAGCTGCATGAAGCTTGTGCAGCTTTGAAGCTGGATGTGGAAGAAGTTATACAGGCATTGCAGCATCAGGACTCGGACGGAAAGGGAGCTATTCCCTTTGCATCGTGGCCGCTCGATTTGCTGATGGATTATATTTTGAAAATACATCATCGCGGTATTCGTTCGCGGGGACCGGAACTGATGGAATTGCTGGAGAAGGTAGAACGGGTACATGGAGAAGCTCATCCCGAGCTGCGTGAACTGAAAACATTGGTCAGTGAATCGCTCCAGGATTTGGAGATGCACTTGCAAAAAGAGGAAAACGTATTGTTCCCTTATTTGTATGAATTGTATGCAGCACAGCAGCAAGGGCAACGCATGGAACCGATGCATTGCGGGACCATTGCCAATCCGATTCGGGTAATGAAAATGGAGCATGAAGGGGAAGGAAACCGTTACTTGCATATTATTGAACTGACCCGTCATTTCTCGGTTCCTCAGGATGGATGTGCCAGCTACCGGTTGCTGATGCAGGAACTGGAAGCTTTCGTCGATGCCCTGTTTGAACATATTCACTTGGAGAATAATTTGCTTTTCCCCCGTTTTGAGGAGATTGAACGTAAGATTGTATTCTAATTAGTTTACAGAACAGCTTATGCTGTTGTAGATGTTGATAATTTAGGAGCCACCTTGTACAGGGTGGCTTTTGTTTATAGATATGTTTTTATACTGCATTAAAAAGCGGGCTGTTTTTTTTCAATATATTCTATTTAAGTGCTACTTTTGCAGGCAATGAGTGCTTTTTTTAGCATCGCTGAATGATATAATAAAAACAGAATATTTCATGAGAAAAATATTGATTATAGCCGGAATACTGTTGTGCTGTCTGAATATGCAGGCACAGGATATGAAATCGTTGTTTGTTGCTTTGCCCGATTCTCTTTCGCCGTTGCTGACAGAGGTCAACAGAGCCGATTTCGGCGATTTCCTTGCCAGCAATATGAAGGCTCAGGTGAAAAACCGTTTTGGAAACACGTCGGAAATGTTGAAGCTGACAGATGATTATCTGTTGCTGAAAGTAAGCGCAGTCAGTACGGCAGAGATGAAGTTGCTTCCTCTTAACGATTCTGTAAAAGTGATTTGTGTCGTACAGACTTATCAGGGACCGGTGAGTGACAGTCGTGTTTCGTTTTATGATACCTCATGGAAATCTCTTCCGGCAGAGAATTTTCTTACCCTGCCTGCTGAGGATGCTTTCTATAAAACCCCTGTGACGGAAGCACAAACTGATTCGTTGAAAAACCTGCGTACACGTGCTGATATGTTTTTGTTGAAAGCTGTATTGTCGGAAAAAGATACTTCACTTTCGTTCGTTTATACTACCCCCGATTATCTGGATAAAGAAACCTTGAAGGAGATAAAACCTTATCTTGTTGCTGAACCGCTGAAGTATGTCTGGCAGAATGGGCGTTTCGTACGTCTTTAATGTTTGTTGGGGCATCACATCTTCCTGGTTGTTTGATTTACAGACTGATGTAAACTGTTTGTAATAGCTGTATGTTATAAAACATATTATCGGGTAAGGTTAATGATTTTGGTATGAAAATACATAAAAAATCGTTAACTGGGCTCTGTTTTTTGCCGGAAAAATGCTATATTTGAAACGATTTTTTGGAATCTTAGTGTCTGAAAAAGACTTTTTTAATTAGAATTGTTTAGAACCGGCAGTTATACCAACGCAAGAAGCAGATAGAGAGTTCGGAAATCCACTTGCAGGTATAGGCTGAAAAATAGTATAGCGATAATGATTTTAAAATGTATTAGAACAGTTGCAATAGCAGCCTTGGCGTTTGTCAGTGTAAATGTATCAGGACAAGATTTGTTGGCTCGCCAGGCTCCTATCGACAGAAAACTTAAAGCAGTAGATTCTTTGGCATTGATTCGCCAGATTAAAGCAGAACAAGCAGTTTATCCTGCTTACAGTCTTTATCCCAATTGGAATAACCAGCGTGTTCACGCTTATGGCAATACCGTACAGATTCCTGATAGCTTCCGTATCGACCTGACGGGTTTCTGCATGCCTACCACTCATACCAAAATTACTTCAAAATGCGGTCCGCGCTGGCGTCGTATGCACAACGGACTTGATATTAAGGTATATATCGGTGATACTATTCGTGCGGCTTTCGACGGAAAAGTACGTATGGTAAAATATGAGCGCCGTGGCTATGGTAAGTATGTAGTAATACGTCATGATAATGGTCTGGAAACTATTTACGGACACCTTTCAAAGCAGATTGTAAAAGAAGATGAATATGTAAAGGCTGGTGATCCTATCGGATTGGGTGGTAATACCGGACGTTCTACTGGTTCACACTTGCATTTCGAAACTCGTTTCCTGGGTGAGGTTATCAATCCGGAATTTATGTTCGATTTCCCGAAACAGGATATTGTAGCCGACAGTTATTTGTTCATTCGCGGAGCGAACCGTTACGAATATCAGCGTACACGTGCTTTAGCTGCTGTAAAGAGCGGCAAATCGGGTGCTGAAGAAGCAGAGAAATCAGCAATCCGTTATCATAAGATCCGCCAGGGTGATACATTAGGACGTATCTCACGCTTGTATCATGTTTCTATCGATCGCCTGTGCCAGATAAATGGTATTAAACGTACTACTACTTTACGTATCGGCCAGGTACTGAGATGTTCTTAATCAGAGCTTGAAAATAAAATATTCTAATAAAAGAAATAGCCGGAATTCTCATTGAGAGTTCCGGCTATTTTCTTTGTATGTTTTAGCTTGTGGATTGCTATTTTAGAACTGCATGCAAGCGGCTCAGGAATTCATCAGCTTCTGCCATGCTCAGACAGAGAGGAGGAAGCAGACGTATAACATTGGTTCCGCTTACACCGGTAAAGACTTTCTGCTCGAACAAGAGTTGTTGGCGGATTTCTTTTATCGGTTCGCTGAATTCCATTCCAATCATCAGACCGCGTCCGCGTACTTCTTTGATTTGAGGGAATTTCTTCAATTCTTCAATCAGGTGTGTTCCTACCAGAGCGGCATTTTCTACCAGATTTTCTTCCTTCATTACATCGAGTACGGCTATAGCGGCTGCACAGGCAAGATGATTTCCTCCGAATGTAGTACCCAACTGTCCGTATACTGGAGTGAATTTAGGACTGATGAGTACACCTCCCATCGGGAAGCCGTTTCCGATACCTTTGGCAACTGTGATGATATCAGGACGTATACCTGTGTACTGATGGGCAAAGAATTTACCGCTTCGTCCGTATCCAGACTGGATTTCGTCGAGTATCAGTACTGCATTGTGCTCATCGCATGCCTGACGTAATGCCTGCATGAATTCGCTTGTAGGCAACTGGATACCGCCTACTCCCTGAATACCTTCTATAATGACTGCACACACATCGCCTTTAGCGAGTTCTGCTTTCATGGCTTCTGTGTCATTCAGCGGCAGATAAGTCACATGTCCGTTATCGTTTATAGGAGCGATGATTTTAGGATTGTTTGTTACTTCTACTGCCAGTGAAGTACGTCCATGGAAAGCCTTTGCAAATGATATAACACGAGTGCGTCCGTTATAAAACGAAGCGAGTTTTAAGGCATTCTCATTTGCTTCAGCTCCGGAGTTGATCAGGAAAAGTTGGTAATCGTCGTATCCGCACATGACTCCGAGACGATCGGCTACTTCCTGTTGCAACTTATTGATGACTGAGTTTGAGTAGAATCCCAGTTTGGCTACCTGTTTGCTGATTGTTTCCACATAATGAGGGTGTGCATGTCCGATAGAAATAACGGCATGTCCTCCGTAAAGGTCGAGGTATTCCTGACCTTTGTCATCCCATACGTGACAACCTTTTCCTTGTACGATATTTACATCGAACAAAGGATATACATCGAATAGTTTCATATCTTGATATAATATTTAAATCTGACTTAGAATGCGCTGGGCTTCAACATTAAGCCGACAGTTTCTTCTAAGTTGAACATCAAGTTCATGTTATGTACAGCCTGTCCACTTGCTCCTTTCAACAGATTGTCAATGCAGGAAACGATGAGCAGTTTGTCACCGTGTTTTTCCAGGTGGATAAGGCATTTGTTGGTGTTGACTACTTGCTTCAGGTCGATATTCTTTTCTACGATGTGTGTGAACGAATCTTCTGCATAGTAGTCCTTATACATTTTTACGATTTCGTCCAGCTCTACTTTGGTTTTGACAACGATTGTTGCAAAAATACCTCTGGCAAAATCTCCTCGGTAAGGTATAAAATCTATCTCCGAATTGAAACTGTTTTGCAGTTGTTTGATAGATTGCTTGATTTCGGGCACGTGCTGATGAGTAAACGGTTTGTAGATACTCATGTTATTGTTACGCCAGCTGAAGTGTGTAGTTGCTCCGGGTTTTACTCCAGCTCCTGTGCTGCCGGTTATAGCATTTACCATAACATCATCGTTCAGCATCAGGTGTTTGGCCAGCGGAAGCAGACCAAGCTGAATACATGTAGCAAAGCATCCCGGGTTGGCTACGTGTTTACTCTGGCAGATGGTACGGCGATTCAGTTCCGGAAGTCCGTAAACGAAATCATGGCTTTCATCCTTAATGCGGTAGTCCATCGAAAGGTCAATGATTTTCACATCTTCAGGGATGTCGTGGCTTTCTATGAACTTTTTGGTATCACCGTGTGCTGTACAGAAGAATATTACATCTACTGTATCAAGAGGTAATTCGTCTGTAAATACCAGATCGGTTTCACCGTACAATCCTTCGTGTACGTCAGTAATTTTGTTGCCCGCATTGCTGGAGCTGTTTATGAACTTTATTTCTACATCGGGGTGGTTGATAAGCAGGCGAATCAGTTCGCCTGCCGTATATCCAGCCCCTCCTATAATTCCTGCTTTAATCATGAAAATAATGGTTTGGTTCTTGTGGAATGATAATCCACATTAATAGATAAATAGGTATACCTGCAAATGCGGTAAAAAAAGTCAGTATCACGTATACGATGCGGATAATAGATACGTCAAGACCAAAGAAGTTTGCCAGTCCTGCACATACTCCGCTTATCATTCTTCCGGTACGTGGACGTCTGAGTTTCTGGTTGCCAGACATAATCAGATATTCTCCTCGTCTTTGTGGTTAGCATAATAAGCGCGAAGTGGAGTAGAAAGCACTTTGATGAAGCCTTTGGCATCTTCTGCTGTCCATCCTTTCTGCATTTCACCGTATTCACCGAACTTGTTCTTTACCAGGTCGTCTTTTGAGTCAACTCCTACAGTAGAGAAGCAGTACGGACGAAGTTCAAGAATTGCGGTTCCGTTTACATTTCGCTGTGATTCCTGAAGCATGGCTTCGATGTCACGCATTACAGGTTCCAGATACTGGCTTTCGTGAAGGAACATACCATACCAGTTGGCTACCTGATCCTTCCAGTACTGCTGCCATTTGCTTAATGTATATTTTTCGAGGAATTTGTGTGCACCGATAATCAGCATAGGGGCAGCTGCTTCGAAGCCTACACGTCCCTTGATACCGATGATTGTATCACCTACGTGCATGTCACGTCCGATACCGTAAGCTGCTCCGATTTCTTCTACTTTCTGAATAGCTTTAATCTTGTCGTCGAACACTTCACCGTTTACGGCATACAGTTCTCCTTTTTTGAATTCCAGTTTCAGCTGTTCGCTTCCAGTCTTGGTTACTTGTTTCAGATAAGCACTTTCGGGTAATCCCTGAGCAGAGTCCAGAATTTCGCCTCCACAGATTGATGTTCCCCATATACCTACATTATATGAATATTTCAGTTTGGTAAAGTCTGCTTCAAAGCCATGTTCTTTCAGGTAGTTGATTTCGTAATCACGGCTCAGTGCCATATCGCGGGTAAGTGTAATGATTTCTACTCCCGGAGCCATAACCAGGAAAGTCATATCGAAACGAACCTGGTCGTTTCCTGCACCTGTAGAACCGTGAGCTATTGCATGTGCGCCGATTTCGTTGGCGTAACGAGCAATGGCAAGTGCCTGGAAGATACGTTCAGAACTTACAGAAATAGGATAAGTACCGTTACGCAATACGTTGCCGAATATCATATACTTCAAGCTCTTAGCATAGTATTCCTGAGTAACGTCGAGTGTAACATATTTAACAGCTCCCAGTTTGTAAGCGTTTTCTTCGTTCTGTTTTAGTTGTTCAGGGCTGAAACCACCTGTGTTGGCACATGCAGCATATACTTCATAACCTTTTTCTTTAGCCAGATACATGACTGTAAACGAAGTATCCAATCCGCCACTGAAGGCAACTACTACTTTTTTCTTTTCTTCCATAAGGCATTTATTTTATGAAAAACGATGGCTGAAAAATGAAGCCTCTTTTTCTGTATTAATATTCTTTATTTAATGTGTATGTTTAAAAGTTGGTTACTTTGTCGTCTGTGTGCAAAGCCGGATCGTAAAGCATGGCAGTACAGATACAGAATTTACGCTTTTTAGCGACAAGAATTTCGTGGTTGATACAGCCTTCACATCCTTTCCAGAATGATTCATCGTCGGTAAGCTCATTGAAAGTAACAGGAACATATCCCAGTTCTGTATTCATTTTCATGACAGCTGCTCCGGATGTCAGACTGAAGATTTTAGCTTTCGGCCATCGCAGACGTGCCAGAGTAAATGATGCATGTTTGATACGTTTGGCAAGTCCGCATCCACGATATTTGGGATGTACGATAAGTCCCGACGTAGCTACATATTGTTTGTTTCCCCACGATTCAATGTAAGTAAATCCTGCAAAATCGTTGCCGCACAAAGCGATGATAGCTTTTCCTTCCTTCATTTTTGTAGCTACATATTCGTGCGTACGTTCTGCGATACCTGTTCCGCGCACTTTGGCTGCTTCACGAATTGTATCTAGTATTGTGTCAACGTATACCTCATGTGAGGCGTCGGCTACCATAACATCTATTTGTTTAGTATCCATTTTGTTTTTTGTTTCTTTATTTTATAAGGTTTATATTCGGTATTACATGTGCCAGTGCTTGTTTTACGCTGGTGCGGGTACAGCCTTCGCGGACAATAAGCATAATGGTATCGTCACCTGCAATTGTTCCTATGATTTCGTGAAAATGATTGTTGTCGATATCGTAAGCAAGGCTGCTGGCATATCCCGGGCGTGTTTTGATGACCGCAATATTGTCAGAGAACTCAATAGATACGAATCCGGGCTGGCGGAGCATCTCGGAAGCGGAATGTGGTTCAGTCATACGCTTGTACATGGTATTGTTGGGCAATACATATACATAATTTCCATTCATGCTGGCTGCTTTGGCTACTTTCAGTTGCTTCAAGTCGCGTGAAAGAGTTGCTTGCGTCAGTTGGAAACCTTCCTTTGCCAGCTCTTGGAGAAGCTCTTCCTGGCTTCCTATCTCTTTGCTTGAGATAATCATTTTAATGGAATCAAGTCGGCTGTTCTTACTTTTCATTGTGTATAATTATTCTTTAATTGGGTGCAAATATACAGATTATATTGAAATAATATACAGTTTTTGTGGATTATTTTTGTTTTATTCTTAAATTATGTAAACAGAATGAATAAATAGTCATCTTTGCATGATATGATACTCTTTTGTATCTTTGTAGGGATATATATAAAAAATGAATGATCTGAAATTATGGACTTGAATTTATTATCCGAAGGAAAAGATCCGATGGGAGCTGCCATCTACGATTATCTCAAGTATAGCAAGGCGGGACGTCTGAGAGTGTTTTCTTCTCAGTTTGATGAAGATGAAATTCCCGTAGCCGGTTTGTTTCGTACATACGAATCGATGCCGGAACTGGAACAGATTGCCTTGCAGCAGGCAACGGGTAAAATTCTGGATGTAGGAGCCGGAAGCGGCTGCCATTCGCTGGCTCTTAAGGAAATGGGTAAGGAGAGTCTTGCCATTGATATATCTCCTCTATCGGTGAAGGCCATGCAGGAACGTGGGCTGAATGCTCTTCATGTTAATCTGTTTGATGAACATTTTACCGGACAGTTTGATACGATCCTGATGCTTATGAACGGTTCCGGAATTATTGGAAAGTTGAAGAATATTCCTGCTTTCTGTGCAAGAATGAAGCAGTTACTGGCTCCCGGTGGATGTATCTTGCTAGATTCCAGTGATTTGAAATATCTGTATGAAGACGAAGACGGCAGTTATGTGCTCGATCTTGCAGCCGATTATTATGGTGAGATAGATTTTCAAATGCAGTATAAACAAGTGAAAGGCGATTCGTTCGACTGGCTGTATGTGGATTTCGATACCCTTTCTGCTTATGTCTCACAATATGGCTTCCATGCTCAGATTATAAAGGAAGGCAGTCATTACGACTATTTGGCGAAACTTTGGTTGTAAGGGTCCACTTTGAAAAAACAGCGGCATGTGTTTTATGTTCTCATGCCGCTGTTTTTTTTATAATACTCCGAAATGTTTCAGTGCATTCATAATGCCGTCTTCATCGACCGAAGTCGTTACATAGTCTGCGGCGGCTTTTACCTCATCAGAAGCATTGCCCATTGCTACGCCAATACCGGCATGTCCGAGCATCGGAATATCATTTCCTCCATCTCCAAAAGCCATTGTATCTTTCAGGTCGATACCATAATATTCCAGCACGTGATCTATCCCCTTACTCTTACTGTTGCCACGTGCTATGATATCGGCAAAAAGCGGATACCAGCGCATTGGCTCGCAATGAGTCAGGACATTGCGGAATACTTCCAGATCCTGATCTTCCTTGAAATACCCCATGATTTGTAAGATTTCCTTGTTACGTGCCTCTTCTATCGGGCGTATGGGAGGAAGACTGATTTCAATTAGCTTGGCTACGTCTTTTACAGCTTCATTGACATTCGTAATAAACCATTCATCATCGTGTACAAAGACGAACGGAGTTTCCGGATGTTGTTGATGATAATCGATGAGGCGTTCGATATCTTCTTCGGGTACTCTTCCTTTATAAATATCCTGATGATCGGAAGTAAAACAATGCGCTCCGTTCAGAGTAATGAATCCGTCGAAGGGCAAATGACCTACCGCATCCATCATCAGAACTTTAGGACGTCCTGTGGCTATGAATACTTTGATGCCTTTTTCCCGCAATTGTTTTAATGCGTTTTGGGTGGACTCTGGGATGGAATGAGTATTGAACGATACTAATGTTCCGTCTATGTCGAAGAAGATAGCTTTGACCATATTAAATAATGTGTTAATTTTTTGTCACGCAAAGGTACTGATTTTCTCTTTATTTTGGCTTGATATGTGTCAATAAGTAACAAATTTATATTTTATTCAGGCTATTCGCTTGCATTACGAAGTAAAAAGTTATATTTGCCGGACGAAAAGAAACGGAAGTTTATTATGGCATTTCAGTTTACAAAGATAGCAGTAAAAGTGGGAAGCAATGTGCTTACCCGTCGCGACGGAACACTGGATGTAACTCGTGTGTCGGCGCTGGTAGACCAGATAGCTGAGCTCCGTAAAGCGGGAGTAGAGGTAGTGCTTATCTCTTCAGGTGCAGTCGCTTCGGGAAGAAGTGAGATTAAAGTATCACGAAAACTCGACAGTGTGCAGCAGCGTCAGCTGTATTCTGCTGTGGGGCAAGCCAAATTAATTAATCGCTACTATGAATTGTTCCGTGAGCACGGCATTGCCGTTGGACAGGTGTTGACCACAAAAGAGAGCTTCTCTACTCGTCGCCACTATTTGAATCAGCGGAATTGTATGCGTGTGATGCTGGAAAGTGGAGTGATACCTATTGTAAACGAAAATGATACTATCTCTGTAACCGAACTGATGTTTACGGATAATGATGAGCTTTCGGGCATGATTGCTTCTATGCTGGATGTTCAGGCGCTGATAATTCTGAGTAATATCGACGGTATCTACAATGGCTCGCCCTCGCAGCCGGGCACTTCGGTGATACGTGAGGTGGAGCAAGGGAAAGATTTGTCCGACTACATTCAGACAGAAAAGTCGGGATTTGGCCGAGGAGGCATGCTTACCAAAACAACTATTGCCCGCAAGGTAGCCGACGAAGGGATTACTGTTATTATTGCCAACGGAAAGAAAGACAATATTCTGCTGGATTTACTGCAGCATCCAGACGAAACCGTGTGTACTCGTTTTGTGCCTTCTTCTGAAGCTGTTTCGAGCGTAAAGAAATGGATCGCTCATAGTGAAGGATTTGCCAAAGGCGAACTGCATCTGAACGAACAGGCTGTTAAGGCTGTGAAGGGAAAGAAGGCTGTAAGTATACTTCCGGTTGGAGTCGTTTCTATTGAAGGAGAGTTTGAAAAGGATGATATTGTAAAGATAATGGATGCGCGCGGACGTCAGATAGGAGTAGGACGTATCGGGGTGGATTCTGCCGAAGCACGCGAAATGCTAGGCATGCACGGGCAGCGACCGCTGGTGCATTACGATTATTTATATTTGGATTAAAACAGCAATCAATTTAAAAAAGCATATAAGATATGGATGAACAAATTAAGCAGATAGCCGAACGCTTGAAAGGTTTGCGCGACGCTTTGGATTTGAGTGTAGAGGAAGTTGCAGCCGACTGTAACTTTACGGTAGAGGAGTACCAGGCTATTGAGTCGGGTGAGTGCGACTTCTCTGTAAGTGTTTTGCAGCGGATAGCACGAAAATACGGTATTACACTAGACGAACTGATGTTTGGTGAAGAACCTAAGATGAAATCTTATTTTCTTACCCGTCGTGGAACAGGTGTATCCGTAGAACGTACTAAGGCATATAAATATCAGTCGCTTGCTTCTGGTTTTAAGGGACGTAAGGCTGATCCGTTTATTGTAACGGTAGAACCGAAGCCGGAAAATACACCGGTATATTTCAATACCCACGAAGGACAGGAGTTCAACCTGGTGATAGAGGGACGTATGCTGTTGAATATCAATGGTAAGGAATTGATATTGAATCCGGGAGACAGTCTGTATTTTGATTCAAGCAAGCCTCACGGAATGTTGGCTCTGGATGGAAAAACTGTAAAATTCCTGGCTGTAGTAATGCAATAACAATACAAACAACTAGTAAAAAACAAGCAAAAGATATATGTTAGAACGATTTATAGATCAAACTAGCTTTACCTCACAAGAGGATTTTATAAAGCACTTCAAAATAAAAGTGCCCGAAAACTTTAACTTCGGTTATGATGTAGTAGATGCATGGGCTGCCGAGCGTCCGGATAAAAACGCTCTTCTCTGGACAAACGATAAAGGAGAACATATTCAGTTTACTTATGCCGATTTGAAAAAATATACCGATATGACGGCTTCTTACTTCCAGAGTCTGGGTATCGGACATGGAGACAAGGTGATGTTGATTCTGAAACGCCGTTATGAATTCTGGTTCTCTATCATTGCCCTTCACAAGATAGGGGCAGTAGTGATTCCGGCTACCCACCTGCTGACTAAGAAAGATATCGTTTACCGCTGCAAGGCCGCTACTATCAAAATGATTGTTGCTGCGGGAGAAGAAGTCATTACCAAACATATTCTGGATGCAATGCCTGAATGTCCAAGCGTAGAGAAGCTCGTCAGTGTAGGTCCTGAATATCCGGAAGGATTTGAAGACTTCCATAAGGGAATGGAAAGTGCAGCTCCTTTTGTACGTCCTGAACATGCAAATACCAACGATGATATTATGCTGATGTATTTTACTTCAGGAACTACCGGAGAACCTAAGATGGTAGCACACGATTTTACTTATCCGTTGGGACACATTGCTACCGGAAGTTTCTGGCATAATCTTCATGAAAACAGTCTGCATCTTACTATTGCCGACACCGGATGGGGAAAAGCTGTATGGGGTAAGCTATATGGACAGATGATTGCCGGAGCAAATATCTTTGTGTACGACCATGAGAAATTTACTCCTGCCGATATCTTGCAGAAGATTCACGATTATCATATTACTTCATTGTGTGCGCCTCCTACTATCTACCGCTTCCTGATTCGTGAAGATCTGAGCAAATTCGATTTGTCTTCACTGGAATATTGTACTACGGCGGGAGAAGCATTGAATTACTCTGTTTACGAAACATTCAAGAAAATCACAGGTATCCGCCTGATGGAAGGTTTCGGACAGACAGAAACAGCTCTTACACTTGCTACTTTCCCATGGATGGATCCGAAACCAGGCAGTATGGGTGTTCCTAATCCGCAGTACGATATCGACCTGCTTACACCCGACGGACGTTCGGCCGAAGATGGTGAACAGGGACAAATCGTTGTACGTACCGATAAGGGAAAACCGCTGGGATTGTTTAAAGAGTATTATCGTGATGCAGAACTGACTCGCGAAGCATGGCACGACGGAGTTTATTATACCGGTGACGTCGCATGGCGTGACGAAGATGGTTATTACTGGTTCGTAGGCCGTGCGGATGATGTAATCAAGAGTTCCGGTTATCGTATCGGCCCGTTCGAAGTAGAAAGCGCTTTGATGACCCATCCGGCAGTAGTAGAGTGTGCCATAACAGGTGTACCCGATGAAATTCGCGGTCAGGTAGTAAAAGCTACGATTGTATTGGCAAAGGATTACAAGCAGAAAGCAGGTCCGGAGCTGATAAAGGAATTGCAGGATCATGTAAAACGTGTGACAGCTCCTTACAAATATCCACGTGTTATCGAGTTTGTAGATGAACTTCCGAAGACAATCAGCGGTAAGATTCGTCGTGTAGAAATACGTGCAAAGGATACTAAGTAATATTTGCTGTAAATCTTATATTTTCATGTTCGGGTATTGTTGAGGCCGTTCGTTCGGATGGTTTCGGCAATACCTGATTTATTTTTCAGGGGTATGGATAGAGAGGATAATCTCTAAGAATTTAGCGGCTTCCTTTAAGGCTTGCTGGTAAAGCCGGGAGGTATTGAAAAAACGTCAGCAAGTTTTGTGGAATATTTGTACGAATTTTACAGAAAACTTCAGCAGCGCATCCCCTTTTTTCACACTCCTGTCCTTCCTGCACATAAACCTGCTCCACCTTCTGTCCCTCCTGGGTAAAAACTGCCCGTTCTCTGGTTCCCATCACTTTACCTGTGCCGGTCACCTCATGCGTGATCACCTGATTCTGAGCTGTTTTTGTCTCTACCTGTGCTATATTCACCGAATCTGCCGCCCTGGACAGAAAAGTAAACAAAAGCATCAGGGCAAAAAAATCCTGCCAGAAATTTTTATCAGTTTATTTTCTTTCATTAGATAAATCCTCTCGTTTCTGTCGCTCTATTCCTTGATTGCCGTGGATATGTATCCTTGTTCCAGATAATCCTGCCTGCCAGAAAACGATCACTGCCGGATCAGAACAGAACAGATCGACCGCAA
>ENA-OQJS01000021-OQJS01000021.1-human-gut-metagenome-genome-assembly--contig:-NODE-21-length-31356-cov-1.257133_pt1 | contig 31356 bp, 39 predicted proteins | sample MGYA00242598_ERZ504764 | MGnify/ENA primary metagenome ERZ504764 (study PRJEB26092, sample SAMD00036368) | human gut metagenome | host: Homo sapiens | study: EMG produced TPA metagenomics assembly of...
TTATTGGCTGTTTCTCGTTTCTTGGAATTGACCAAATCGGCATAAATCTGAGTTGTGGACACATTCTTATGCGTTAGCATCTTTGATACCGTGTAAATATCTGTACCTAAGGATATTTGTATGACGGCGTAGCTGTGCCTGAAGCAATGGAAGCTTATCGGTTTCGTTATTCCTGCTTTTTTTGAGCCAGCTTTTCAGCGGATAATTAATCATGCTCCGTTTCAAATCCTTGAATACTTTGCCTGTTCCGGGTGTTCCGCATAGTTCGTAGGCTTCGTAACTGATGGGGAGTGTCGCTTCCGTTTGTGTTTTCTGTGTCCTGATGCGCAAGCAATAACCTTGGTCGGGAGCGATAGTGAAATCTTCCCATTGCAGATTGAGAATGTCACTGATACGTAAGCCTGTCAGACAAGCGAATAGAGAAGCAGCTTTCAGAACAGGAATGTCGCAAGGTGTGGCAGCGAGTTGCTTCACTTCGTCCAGCGTCAGATACTCTTTCTTCACATCTTGTGGCTCTATTTTATCAAGATAGTCATTGATGTTTTCTCGAAACCATTTGTCTCGATAGGCAATCTTTAACAATCCTCTGAATGTAGAGTAGTAGCCGGATGCCGAATTGAGGGAAATGTGGCGGTTGCTGTGTTTGAGTTGCTTGGCGTTCAGCAAGTACTCACGGAACTTCTTGCATAAATCCACATTCACATCGCCAAAGGTACATTGTCCCTTGACGAAGTTGTAGAAATGCTGATAGACAAACTGCCATTTCTGGTCTTTATTCCGGCACATTTTCTTGAAGTAGGCGAGGAAGTCGGCTTTCTGTTTGGTCTTATCCAAGAAGCCAAACTCTTCATTGATGAGCGATTGTACCCGGATGCAGCGGATAGCCTCTGCCTTGTTCAACATATCGTTGTTGAACTCCCGTTCCATTTCGTTCTTCGGATGGGCATAGATGTAGATGCCGAGGTATTCCCTGCGGCTCATCTGCATCGTTTCGGGGTTACGGACTGCCGGATAATAATCCAGATACAAGGAGATGCGATTATTCCGAATCGCTCTCTGACGAACTGTTACTTTTGTACATGTGTGTGACATACTGTTTGATATTTAGAATTTTACATTTGTTTGGTGCAAAGGAATAAGGTGATTCAATGGTGGGTATATTCACCAAGAAATAACTTATTCAATCTTTGGGGCTGCAAGCAACTTATCTAATTCGGGCTTGGAGATAAACGTGTATTTGCCTTTCTTGACCTTGGGGATATTATGGTACTTCGCATAGTGATAGAGTTGGTCACGAGTGAGGTTGAACTTCTCCATCGCTTCGGCTACCGTATAATATTGCGGTTCTTCTGGTATGGCAATTCCCTTGGCTATATCTACGTGCTTCTTGGAATAGTACACCATGATGCCCTCTTTCTTCTTGGGGATGGCATTCTTGGAAACGAAACAATAGATGGCAGATAGGGTCATGCCGAACTTCTCCTGCATTTCTTGGGAGCTGTACCATTCGGTAATGTCTGGATTCGGGGCTTTCTTGGCAAAGTAAGCGTCAATATGTTTCTTGCTCCAGTAGGTCTTACCACGATTGAAAGTTCGGGGGATGTTGTTCTTCTTGGCTACCACAAATATCCATGACTCGTTTACATGATATTTCTCTTTGACTTCTGCGGTGGTGTAGAAGTCGGTGATAGGGGCTTTCTCAATGGGTACTCTCTTTTTGTATTCCGCTGCATTTTCAAACAGAAGCTCTATATCTTTTCTTCTGACTAATGTCTTACCTTTGAATTGAACTACTTTTATGATGTTATCTGCCATATAGCGATAAATACTGGCTCGACTAATCCTTAAGAGTTTTGCTGCTTCAGGTGGGGTATAGAATTCCTTGTCCTCAATAGATGGTTTTTCCGTCTTTATTGAGAACTCTTTTTGATAAGTCGCTATACGCTCTTGCCTAATCCGTTCTTTATAGCTGCATTGTTGCACCTATGAGAACAATAGTTCGTAGTCGTTTTGCGAGCTATGAAAATTTGCCCACACCATTTGCATTTCTTCTTGATTTCGATGTTGCTGCTCATTCTTTTCTCCGTTTATTTCTCCAATTTTGTTTCAGTGCGTCTCACCACGTCTCACTGTGTCTCAAATCTCTACTACCTTGCTGGTGAGAAACAAGGCTTTAACAAGCGAGCAACAAATGCGGTACAAAAATGAGCTGAATAAGCCCTATAAACGATAACTATCGCTTATAAGGCTAAAAAGAAAGGCGCTCAAAATGAACGCCTTGATAATCGTTGATGATATATGCTAATCGTTGGTAATCACCACTTACTTGCCGATGCAGAAGTGCTTAAATATATTCCCCAATACCTCATCGTTAGTGATTTCTCCACCAACAATTTCAGCCAGATGGAAAAGACATTCACGTAAATCCTGACTTACCAAATCACCAGAAAGTTGCATGGTCAGTCCGTCTTGTACGCGATGAATAGCTTCCAGTGCACGACTTAGTGCTTCATAGTGACGAATGTTGCTGACTACCACATCATTTTGTGAAAGGTCGGGTAGGGCAGCGAAGTCCACCAACTGCTTCTGAAGTAGAGAAAGGCCCTCTTTCTGCTTGGCTGAAAGGGAAATGACACAAGCATCTTCAGGCAAATCAGGGAGAATAGCTTTCAGATCATCTATTGGCTTATGCATCGATGCCGTAGTATCAGTTACTGAACAAGATAAACTTTTTTCTGTTAACGGAAGCAGATCCGTCTTGTTGAGTACAATTACCAGGTGCTTGCCTTGGCAGCGTGGTAGAATCTTTTCGGCCAATTGGTGGTATTGTTCTTCTGCACAGGTTGCATCGATAACCCATAGTACGATATTTGCCTGTTCCAGTTTCTGGAACTTCGTTCAATTCCTAAACTTTCGATGGTATCAGTCGTTTCACGGATACCGGCTGTATCAATGAAGCGGAAAGTGACACCACCTAAATTCATAGTGTCCTCGATAACATCACGTGTTGTACCGTGGATGTCGCTCACGATAGCACGTTCTTCATTCAGGAGAGCATTCAATAGGGTAGACTTTCCTGCATTGGTTTCTCCTACGATGGCAACCGGTACACCATTTTTCAGAGCATTACCGACACTAAATGTATCTACCAGATGGCTGATAACTTGTTCAATTTGTTGAGCTATTTCTTCCAGTTCCGAACGATCTGCAAATTCCAGTTCTTCGTGGTCGCTAAAGTCTAACTCCAACTCCATGAGTGAAGTCAGATGGAGCAGTTTCTCTCTTAAAGCAGATAATTCACGACTGAATCCTCCACGCATCTGATTCATTGCCATACGATGTGTAGCGGCAGAAGTCGAGGCAATCAGGTCTGCAACTGCTTCAGCCTGACTCAAGTCCATTTTACCATTCAAAAAGGCACGTTGAGTATATTCACCTGGTCCCGCAGCACGACATCCATTCTTAATAAGGAGCTGCATTACTTGTTGCAGAATATATGATGATCCATGGCAAGATATTTCTACAGAATCTTCACCTGTATAAGAATGAGGAGCACGAAAAAGGCTTACCAATACTTCGTCTATTATCTCACCTGCAGGCGAAAGAATATGTCCGAATGTCAGAGTATATGGCTTACGTTCTGTCAGAGGTTTTCCTGATATTGGAGTAAAAATACGGTCGGTTATGGCTATAGCCTGAGCACCCGAAACACGGATCGTACCGATTGCTCCGCCTTGTGCGGTAGCAATGGCACAAATAGTATCTTCTGTTTGTTGTATATTCACGATGTCTTTTGCTTTTAAATCACACAAAGATACGGCTTTTCAGCTTATATCCGGAAAAGTTTGGGTGATAATTATTTTTGAGTGTAAAGTTCTCTGATAAGAAGGTCTACTACTTTTTCAAGATAAACCCGGTCAGTTTCATCGAACGTATCAAGCTGATCACTGTCGATATCCAATACTCCTTTTACTTCTCCATTCACTATTATCGGAACAACAATTTCCGAACGGGAAAGCGAACTACAGGCGATATGTCCTGGGAATTGATCTACATCGGGTACAACTTGTGTACGGGCTTCCGACCATGCTGTGCCGCATACTCCACGTCCTTTTTTAATACGATAACAGGCTACACTGCCCTGAAAAGGCCCCAAATGAAGCTCACCGTCATGTACCAGATAGAAACCTACCCAGAAAAAGCCGAAAGCTTCCTTTAAGGCCGCACTGGTATTCGCCAATACACTGACTTCGTTTCTTTCACCTTCTATAAGGGGTGTAAGTTGTGTAAGAAAAAATTGATATCGTTCTGCTTTGTTTAGTTTGCTATCTTGTTTAAAACTTGCTTCCATAAATATTCTAAATAGCTTGTTGTTTTTTTGACAAAACAGGTTCCTCTGCAATAAACAGAGGAACCTGTATATATAAAAAAAGAAGAATTATAAATATCAGATTCGCTCAAGCACTGTCTTTATCAGGTCGTCTATTTTGTTTTTATATCCTGTATTGGCTTCTTTGGCTACGCGATTGGCTATAACCATGCAGACAGTGGTAGCTTTATGTCCTTGCAGACGTGCAAGCCCTGCAAGTGCTGAACTTTCCATTTCGAAGTTGGTTATGCGATGACCCTGATATTCGAAACTTTCAATCTTTTCATTCTGGTGAGGGTCGGCAAGTGGAATGCGGAGCTGTCTGCCTTGTGGACCGAAGAAACCTCCACAAGCTACTGTAACGCCGCGTACCATATCTGTTCCGGCAATACGCTCAACCAGTTCCTTGTTGGCATGGATAACGTAAGGAGCCGGTGCACAGAGGTTTCCGCTCCATCCCAAGTGATTTAAAAGGGCACGTTCCATCGGAAGGTCGCAAACTGCATTCCTTCCTTCGTAGAAGTTTAGCAGTCCGTCGAACCCTACAGAGATTTCAGAGCATATATAAGTTCCCACGGGAGTATAAGGTTGTAATCCTCCACAAGTACCGATACGTACGATTTCCAGTTGCCGGAAGTTGTCATTTTCTTCACGAGTCTGAAAGTTGATATTAGCCAATGCATCCAGTTCGTTCATAACAATATCTACGTTGTCGCATCCGATACCGGTAGAAGTGACTGTAATACGTTTCCCTTTATATGTTCCGGTTATGGTACGGAATTCACGGCTTTCTACCTCACATTCCTTTGTTTCGAAATGCGATGCTACTAGAGCTACTCGTCCGGGGTCTCCCACAAGGATAACTTTATCGGCCAGATGTTCCGGCTTTACGTGAAGATGAAATACCGAACCATCTTCATTTATAATCAGTTCTGAGGGTGGAAAGTACTTTTTCATAATATTCTTTTTTATTTAGTTAGTTGAGTTTTTGCTATTATATGATAATGATTATTTACCTATCGGTTCATGTCCTGCAGGATTTGCATCCGGGCGGGCGATACTGCTTCTCATATCTGTATCTGCCTGAATATTTTTCATCCGGTAATAATCCATGATTCCCAAATTGCCGGTACGGAAAGCTTCTGCCATAGCCTTTGGAACTTCGGCTTCAGCCTGTATTACATTGGCACGGGCTTCTTCTGCTTTTGCTTTCATTTCCTGTTCCAAAGCAACAGCCATTGCACGGCGTTCCTCAGCTTTGGCTTGTGCAATATTTTTATCAGCATTGGCCTGATCTATCTGTAAAGATGCTCCAATATTACGACCTATATCGATATCGGCAATATCAATAGATAAAATTTCGAATGCAGTCCCTGCATCCAGTCCTTTGCGTAGTACAAGTTTGGAAATTGAATCCGGATTCTCAAGTACTGATTTATGGTTTTCCGATGAACCGATAGATGAAACAATACCTTCGCCTACGCGTGCCAGGACTGTATCCTCGCCAGCTCCACCTACCAACTGGCGGATATTGGCACGTACAGTTACACGTGCTTTCGCAATAAGCTGGATACCATCTTTGGCAACGGCGGTGACAGGAGGCGTATCAATAACTTTCGGATTGACAGACATCTGTACGGCTTCAAACACGTCACGTCCTGCAAGGTCGATACCGGTAGCCATCTGGAACGACAAATCGATATTGGCTTTCGATGCTGAAACTAGTGCATGAACTACCTTTTCCACATGACCGCCTGCCATATAATGAGCTTCCAGTTCATCGCGTGTAATAGTGCTTAAGCCAGCCTTGTGGGCTTCAATCATTGCAGGTACGATAACATATGGCGGAACATTACGAATACGCATCAGAAAAAGCTGAACCAGCGAAATACGTACACCTGATACTTTGGCAGAAAGCCAAAGAAAGAATGGCACGTAATGGAAGAAGACTGCCAGTAAGACAACTCCTCCAGCCGCTAAAATGAACGGAAGATAGTTAGGGTCAATCATAGGTAATTGATATTTTAAGGTTTAAAAAAATTACTGTTGTATGTAGCGTGTCACATATACAGTTCCATTATTTATACGAGTTACTTGTATGGGAGTACGCTCTTCGATAAATCCATCAGCTGATTGCACTTCGATGATATGGCCGTTTTATCTCGGCATTTCCTATCAAGGTAAGGCGTGTCAATGACATGCCAGTATCTCCAGCCTGAATGTTGATTCCTTTCAGCGGTTCTGGTTTATAGTCGAGTGTCTGTTTAAGCGAAAGACGGTCTACTGTCTTGGAGCGCATGAACCAAATGGTTATACCGATTATTCCAACGGCTTCAACGGCAAGCGTAATAAATCCGGCCTGTGTTCCTACGGAATGAAAAGCATAATAAATGGCATAAAGCAGACTGATTCCCGATGCTATTCCTGCAAGGGTAATGCCGGGGACAAGAAATACTTCCACAGCAAAAAGTAAAAGTCCCGCCAAAATAAGTGCAATAATAATCAGTGTTTCCATATCTGCTCGTATAAAAATGGTGTCTATTTTTTACTGTTTCAATGCTTTAAGCTCTGCATTGCGTACAGATAAAGTCAGTTGTTCCAGCTCATGTCGTAACTCGTTGGTACGTTTTTCTTTATCTAATATACCGGGAGCCATTTTTTCTTTTCCTGCTTTGTTCGATTGCTGATAGGCAGCACGAAGATTTGTCAATGATTCTTCCAATGATGCAAGATCTTTCTCTTTCTGCAAGAATGAAGCATACATCTGCCGTGCTTCTTTAGAACGAAAATCTGATAATGTATGATAAACAGCATTATCGTCTACGACAAACGGAAGTCACTCTTTTTCTTTTCTGTACTTCCGCCATACAATACCTGAGCCAGATGTTGTCTGGCAATACGTACTTTATCGGGATTACTCCATGTCTTCTTTATTTCTTTTAGTGTAGCAGCACCAATAATAGCTTGCGGGGCAGCTGTTTCGTAGTCGTATACCTGTTTTGTCGAGTTAGGAACGAAAACATATACACAAACTTTTCCTTCTGGCTGATAACGATCAGAAGCAAACCACCCTAAATTGTTCAAGTCATCTAATGCATACATATAATCATTGTATGGAGAGTTAAACGGCATACCGATGTTATCCGGACGGAGATACGTATTGTCATCCGAATCATAACGGGTTACGAAGATATCGTATCCTCCCATACTTTCATCTCCTTCAGCTCCAAAATAAAGTGTGATACCATCTGATGCCATAAACGGATAATTTTGGTTATGTCCTGATTCGTCCAGACCGCTTAATGGCTTGGCATCTTCCCACTTGTCTATCAACTTGAAGCGTGAGTATAAACTCGTTTCCCCGTCTTCAGACGCTTGTGTAAAAATCATTTTATCACCCAGCTCATTTGTAAATGAAGTTCCTGAGCCATCTTCGGTAAGAGAAATGTTTCCCGACTCCTTACTTAATTTATATGCCGAAAGAAAATTATTTTTATCTACTACAAAGCTGTCAATTACAGCTACATTCTCAGTTCCTCTTAACATGCGTGCAGCCTGACGGCAACGGTCTAATTCTTTCTCTGCTGCAGAAGTATCACGCTTCTTTTTTTCCAGCCATTGGATATGCTCTTCAATATTTTCGGTCGCTTCATCAAAGCGATACATTGTATAATATAGTTTTCCCAAATACAGATAAGCATTTATTACTTTGCGTGCAGCACTTTTTTCAAGGTAGGGTTGTGATTCCTGTAATTCACCGGTTTCATAGCAGCATGCTCCGTACCAGAAATTGTAATTTGCATTCGATGGAGCCTGTTTTACTAATTTCTGGAAAACGGGTTTGGCTTCGGCAAACTTGCCTTCTTCAAACCATTGTTTTGCCTGGGTGAGTGATTGGGCGTAAGTTCCTCCCATGCTGCATAAAGCGATAAGTGCTAGCGTATATTTCTTATTCATAATTTTTCGTGTTGTTTCGATGATGTTTATTTTCAAAAATACAAAGTTTCTTTGAAATTTTGATTATTTCGGCATTCTAATTTTTCAAAATCTTTCGAGAATCGTTCTTTTGGTGTAATTTTACCCCGTTTTTAAGATTATCGGAAGAAATGGGAAAATTGACAGAAGAAGATAAATTGATGCGACGTATAGAAAAACGCTTTAACAAAGGTGTAGTGCAATATGGACTAATAGAAGATGGTGATAAGATACTGGTAGGGTTGTCGGGAGGAAAAGATTCACTTGCTTTACTGGAACTACTTGCCCGCCGTTCGCGTATTTACAAGCCTCGTTTTTCAGTCGTTGCTGCACATGTCGTGATGACGAATATAGCTTACGAATCGGACATGGATTACCTTCGTTCCTTTGCCGAAAATCTGGGAGTGCCGTTCGTACGCTACGAAACGTCTTTCGATCCTTCTACTGATACCCGCAAGTCGCCATGCTTCCTCTGTTCGTGGAATCGCCGTAAAGCTCTTTTTACAGTAGCAAAAGAACAGGGATGTAATAAGATAGCCTTGGGACACCACATGGATGATATACTGGAAACGTTGCTTATGAACATGGCATTTCAGGGAGCATTCAGTACGATGCCTCCGCGTCTGGTAATGCGAAAGTTTGATATGACCATTATCCGTCCGATGTGTCTAGTACATGAAGCCGATCTGATAGAAATGGCTCAGGCGAAAGGTTATCGTAAACAGATCAAAAATTGCCCGTACGAAAAAGATTCTCACCGTTCGGATATGAAAGAAGTGCTCCGTACGCTGGAACGCATGAATCCTGAAGCTCGATATAGTTTATGGGGAAGCATGAATAATATTCAAACTGATCTTCTTCCGGAAGAGGTTGATTTATAGCATCTTAATTGGATTTATCTTCCAAAGGCTAAATGATTATGATATGTCGTCAAAAAATTCAGCATATTTCTGAAAAAATATCATCATCTTTTTTAAAAAATTGTACAAAAAAACAAGTAAATATCTTGATGTTTTCTGAGAAGATTCTTTATGATTCATCAAGACCTGCTGACATCTACTTTTAAGGCGGAATTATACAGCTTTATAGAACATTTTATATTCGTTTTTTGTTTATTTTAGTATAACCATTTTTAATTGGAATATGGGGGATAATTCCCTATATCATGTGTTAGCTTTAATATCCAAGAACCATAAATATAATAAGATGAAAAGCAGCTTTATTTATTTACTATTCTTGTACATTATATTCATTCTTTGGGGGTGTGGTGAGAAAGAAAAGACAGGGAATCTGGGAGAAACAGAATTGTATTTCGACGAACGTCTTTCTTCTATATCAGCCGATGGTGACTCTGCTTTCTGGATAGGCAGCGAAGCCGGTGATATATGGTATATGAAGCAACGTCGGCTTCAGCCTTATAATATAGGGGCCGACCGTATATATAAGGTTGTAACAGATTCGGTTCTTTCTGATGTCCGTATTTGCTGGATAGGCATTCGGAATTCAGGTTTGCAGAAATGGGCGCTTGGTGAAGAAAATGTTCGCCTTGTCGAGAAATATCCTATATGTAACAAAGGATGTAATTATTCGGTATATGATATTCTCTTAACCGACAAAAAGGTTTATGTAGCTACCAGTCAAGGCTTGTATGCTATGTCACATTCGGAGAAAGACAGTTTAAAGTTGATTTATCCTTCAGATAACAGTGAAACTGCACGTTCCGGTAAGCCGTTTATCGTAAACAACATCCGTAAATACGAATCGGATTATTTGCTGTGTGCTACCCAGAATGGACTGATCCGAATAAACTTGGCCAATGGCAAAATGGAAGTTACCCATCAGGATGAGCATATTTACAGTGTTTCTGTATATGATAATAAGGTGTATTTGCTTGCCGACAAGAAGTTGTATGTAGAGGATATTTCAGGTAATCTACTGAACAATATAACACTAAAATTTTCTCCTCGCATTTATTATAAATTAGGCAATATTCATTATTTTCTCGATGATAACCATTTATTGCTGAGTGATGATTTAGAGTCATTCTTATCAGTTCCGTTACGGAGAAAGGTTCCTCAGTTTTGTACTAATGTAGTGGCAACTGATAGAGTAAATGGATATACAGTCCTGATCACAGAAAATGCATTATGGAATATTCCATTACATCTGGGTATTTTCAATGCAAAAGGAGAGATTGTGGCTTCGTGTTCCGATGGAGATGATATTTATTATGTGAATGCAGACAACGAATTATATCACCAGCATACAGGAAGTCCGGAAGCTTTCAAAATAGCAGAAATACCTGATGACGAGGTGGTTTCGGGAATGATGGCGGACGATAAATTTCTGTATTATATCAGTAATAAGCAAGTTCTAAAACGGATAAAAGTCAGACAACGATATATAGGCAATGTCTTGTTTGCTTCTTCTCAAGTGCTTTATCAGTCGCCTACCAAGATTACGGCGTCATACCTGAAAAAAGAAGCCGAAGGAACCTGTATTTATCTCGGAATTCAGGATGATCTGGTGCGGATTGACGCTGATGGAAAGGCTAGTTTGGTTGACGACTTACACAATAAATACATTACTTCATTCTATTTATCTCCTAACTCCGACAATTTATATCTTTCTACGCTGAATCATGGAGTATATTATGGTAATAAAGATTCGTTTCAATCTATAAAAGGAACGGAAAATAAAACCTTTATACGTGATATTTCCGTAACTGGTGGGCACGAACCTTTGTTAATGATGCTGACCAATCATCATCTGATATGCAGGGAGTATAATGATTCAGTTTCTTTAAAAGGCTACAATAAATTATTGAAAGTAAACGATACATTGTTTTATGCTTTGCCGGAGTTTGGACTGGTAAAGTATGTTGTAAATAAGGACGGAATCAGAGAACGGGGAAGATTCTTTCATGATATACGTTTCAATCCGAAAGCATCTTTTGTCAAAGGGGACACTTTATATTTGGGCTCTAATATAGGAGTAATGAAAATGAGTGTATTTTCAAAGACTTCGGCCAAATGGATCGATATGGAATCGACAGTTCCCAGTCTGAAAATCATATCAGTCGTGATAGCTTTTGCGACACTTATTTTTTTCATTATTATAATAGAGTATATAAAGAGGAAACGCAGCAAGAAGAAGGCTGTAAAAATGCATTTGGATGACATTCATCACAGACTGGAAAGTCTGTCATCGATGGCATGTTTTACCAATGACAATGACAGCAAGGAAGTGGAGAAATTAAAAAATATGTTTGCAGAGATAGATATAAATGCTTCTGACACTCCAGGTCGTATCAAATCATTGTCGGAACTGATCATGAAAAAGAATCGGGATATAGCTTTGGGGCTTTCCAAGACATTGGAGAAACAGATGCTTCTTATCGGTGAATATGACGTATTCGACAAACCTTTGCTGATAGAACAGTCGAGTATAGCTCTGGCAACGGATAATCTGGAAAACATAGTAGTGCAAGTAGAAAAAAATGAAAAATGGATAAAAACTATCACAGCTCTTAAAGAAAGACTTGCCTTGTACAGACATAACATGGACGGAACTGTTTGTATAGATGATGTGAATGGTATCTTTTTCCGCAAAATGCTGATGTTGACGGATAATATCAAGATGAAAGAATTGTCCAGTCTTAAAGAGGAAATAGAACACCTTGATGAAAGTTATAATTATATATTTACGGATGAAGCACTGAAAAAGATTGGTGAATATATTTTACATCGGAAAGAAAAACTTTGTGGCCTGGAAGCTGATAACGTTACGACTGCCCTTGTGACAGAACTTGAACATGTAAGGAAAGAAATGGGAAATCTGGACAGAATTAAATTGCTGAAAGTTTTATATCCGATAGATTGTCACATTGAGCAAGTTCTAACCAAGGAAAAAATGGCTGAGCTGATGTGCGAATACACTTCTGTAAGAAGCAAGATAGAAAGAGAAAACGAAGAGAGAATTACAAAGAAATTCGATGCCAGTCTGAGTATGGAGATAGCTGAAAGCACAAAACAGATAACAGAAAAGATTGAAAGACTAATAGCTGTTTTCTATGAAAATATGGCCAGAACGGATAAGGATATTTTAGATAATGTGCTGGAATTTTCTAATTGTAACAATCAGGCAGCAAAAGTGTTGGCTTTACTGATTGCCAATCCCAAAGTAAAGCGTTTACATATCCCTGGTATGCTATGTATTTATGGGAATCTGAATCCGGTTATCAGCAGATTGGCAAATAACAAACTAAAAACGAATCATTCTTTCTTGATAGATTATGTGAAAGCGAATCCTACCAGTATAGTCTTTTATATATTACGTCTTATTGATTGATTTTTTAGCTGTCTTCAGCTATCATCGAAATAACCCTGTCGCTACTCGGAAATGGAGTAGGATGGGGTTATTTCATGTTTATATTGTACAGTCTGTAATCTTTTCAGGGTCCTCGGTCTTGTTCTAACTTCACTTTCTGATTTATCCGAGGAATTGATGTGCATGTTTGGTCTGCAACAGTTTGAATTCAGAGGGATTTTTAAGGCCGATTTTGAGTAAAAAGTTACATTGCTATTAATTTTTTATGTTGCTTTACGATTAGTGTATTTATCTGTTTATCAGTGGTTTGTATAAAGTTGCATTCCTGAAAAACATGAAATAACCTTTTGCAACTTTTTATCTGTACTTCTTCGCATACATTTGCGACATCAAAACAAAAAAACTTATAAACATTTAAATCTAAAGAAGTATGATTAAAAGAAACATTTTTGTTGCATGTTTGTCTTTAGTAGCAATGGCAACTTTCGCTCAGGAGAAAATTAAAGATGTAAGAACCAATCCGGATCTTTATTTCCTACGCGCAGATGAAGTAGCAAGTAGTTTGAATCTCCTTCCAGCACCACCTCAACCGGGATCAATTCTTTTTATGAATGACGAAGCTCAGTATAAATGGGGAAAATTGCAGAGAAATACTCCTCGTGGTGATCAGGCTGCTGAAGATGCTCGTGTAAATGGTGACGGTGTTCCCAATGCTTTTTCTGAAGCTTTTGGTGTCCGTATCTCAGAAACCACTACACCGGAAATTTATAAACTGATTTTAGGTATGCGCGAAGATGCCGGCGACTTGGCTACACGTGAAGCTAAAGAGCATTACATGCGTACACGTCCGTTTGCTTTTTATAATGAAATGACATGCAACCCTGAACAGCAGCAGGAATTGTCGACAAATGGTTCTTATCCTTCCGGACATACGGCTATCGGATGGGCTACAGCTCTTGTACTTGCAGAAATCAATGTTGACAGACAGAACGAAATATTGAAACGGGGATATGAAATGGGGCAGAGCCGAGTAATTTGCGGATACCATTTCCAGAGTGATGTAGATGCTGCACGATTAGTTGCAAGTGCGGTTGTTGCACGCTTGCATGCTAATGAAAACTTTATGAAACAGCTGGAAAAAGCTAAAAAAGAATTTGCAGAACTTGTAAGTAAAGGACAAGTTGATAAGAGTGATTTCGCAAACTAATCTCTCCAATCTTGTTAATTACTTGAATCTTATCATCACAAAACTAGACTAGACTTTTTTTACCTTGTAAAACTAGACCTGTAAAAAACTAATAGAATAACTATAATTTAAGACTATGAAACGATTACTTTTATTGACTTTAGGCTTGACTATGATCGGTGCTGCCAAAGCACAGGAAGAAAAATTAGAAATAAAACCTTCAGGACGTATTTTGTTGGATGGGGGACTTTTTAAGGCTAATGAACAAGACGACAAGTTCAATGACGGTTTTGCTATTCCCGATATGCGAGTTGGATTTAGTGCATCGTATGGTGCATGGAAGGCAAAGGTAGATATGGGATATGCGTATGGAAAGGTGAACATGAAGGATGTATTCATTCAGTATAACTTTGATAAAGATGCGTCAGATTTCCTGCGTGCCGGATATTTTATCCATCAGTTTGGTTTGCAAAGTGCTACTAGCTCTTCTTTTAAGATCTCGATGGAAGAGCCTGCAAGTAACCAGGCTTTCAACAATTCACGTATGATTGGTTTGATGTATCAGCATACAAGAAGTAAATTCCTGGGAACTTTGAGTTTCTTTACAGAATCGGATGCTATGAAAATGACATCCGACAAATTGGGAAATCAGGGTGTAGGAATGATGACTCGATTGGTATATAAGCCATTCTGTGAACCGGGAAAGATATTCCATGTCGGACTTTCTGGAGCGTTTGAAACACCTCGTTATGATTCGGATGCAGAATTGAGTCATCATGCGTATACTTTGTCGACTACCTTCCCGACACGAATTGCTAAGGTCGTTGCTCAGGAGGCGGTTATTGATGATGCCAAAATGTTATACAAATTTACTCCGGAACTCAATGCTGCAATAGGACGTATCGGACTGGAAACTCAGTATTTCTATGTAAATGTTAACAGAAAAGATAAGCCTAATTACAAGGCAAGTGGTGCTTATGGAACGATCCGTGCACTTGTAAAAGGTAAGAATTATAAGTACTCTGACTTGGATGGAGGTATTGCTACTCCTGATCCGGGAGCTATGGAGGTTGTTCTTTCGTATAACTATACAGATATGTCTGATCATAAAGCTGAAATTCTGGGAGGAAGACTGAATGACTGGTCGGCTACATTCAACTACTATATCAATAAGTATATGATATGGCGTGTTCGCGGCTCTTACACTACTACAACCGACAGAATCAATACTCCGAATACAAAACTGGCGCTTATTGAAACACGTTTGCAGATAAAATTCTGATAGAAGTAGAAAATTTGTAATTATAGTTTGTAGTTTTGACAAATAAAAACTGTATTATGAGAAATCTAAATAAGCTGTCGTTATTAATACTGGTATTTGCCTGCCCTGTGTTTGTGTGGGCTCAAACCAAACGTTCACCCGAATTTAAAGAAAAATATACCTTAAAAGAAGTAGTTGTTCTTAGTCGTCATAATATCCGCTCTCCGTTGTCTGACAACGGGAGCGCTTTAGGAAAATTAACTCCTCACCAATGGACAAAGTGGAGTTCAGCTTCTAGTGAACTCACTTTGAGAGGAGGAGTTTTGGAAACAATGATGGGACAATTTTTCCGTAAATGGCTGGTTGATGAAGGATTATTTACTGAAAATTATGTACCGAGTGTGGATGAAGTAAACATCTACGCCAATAGTATGCAGCGCACAATTGCAACAGCGCAATACTTTTCTTCAGGATTTATGCCAGTAGCCAACCTGGCTATTCATCATCGATACACTCCGAGCAAGATGGATCCGGTATTTTTCCCTCGCCTGACAAAAGTAAGTGACTCCTTCTGTGCAGAAGCAATGTCTCAAATTGCAGCAATGGGAGGCAAAAACGGAATAAGAGGAATTAATGAGAAACTCGAAGACTCATACCAAATTCTGGCAGATGTTCTTGATCTGAAAGATTCACCTGCTTGTAAAGCTGGAGAAACTTGTGCCTTTGATGATTATGATACTCAAATTATATTGAAAAAAGGAGAGGAGCCTGCAATGAAAGGTTCTCTGAAGCTTGCCAATTCAGCATCTGATGCTTTTATCTTGCAATATTATGAAGAAACTGATGCAAGAAAAGCTTCATTCGGACATGAGATCTCTAATTCTGACTGGGAAAAGATTGCCCGAGTAAAGGATGTTTATGGGGATGTACTTTTTACAGCACCTATTGTAGCTTATAATGTGGCACATCCATTACTTGTATACATAAATGATGAACTTAATTCAGAAGCTCGAAAATTTACTTTCTTATGTGGACATGATTCAAATATTGCAAGTGTGAATGCTGCTTTGGAAGTGGAAGATTATGAATTACCTAAATTCCATCGAAAAAAAGACTCCTAATTGGTTGTAAGTTGGTATTTGAAAAATGGCTGGACAAAGAAGGAAATGAGTTTATTTCGGTCAATCTGGTATATCAGAGCACTGAACAATTGAGAAATTTGGAAATGCTCGACAAGGAAACTCTCCTATGGTTTATCAGTTACAACTGAAAGGGCTAGATTTGAATTCTGATGGATTGTATTCATTTAAAGATGTTTGTACTCGTTTTGAAAAAGCCATCACTGCTTATGACGATATTAAATGATTAACTTTTACATAAGTTTCTTTCTAATTTGTAGAGAAGGGGGTAATCGTTCTTACGGTTATCCCTTCTTTTTATAAATGCTTCATTAAATATAACTTATTTATAGTATAATGAGTTATAATTGCATCTATATTTTTAGAGTATTGACTTCCTGTTTAACTAATTCTCCAAGAGCATAAGGTAAAATCTGAAGGCTGTATTGAAGCCTGTTTATCTATAGGAAAAGTTTTAGGATACGCAAAGGATAAGTGCAAAACCTCAAAAGTGAGGTTTATATCCTTTTTTTTAATCTATAAATCAGAGAAATTAGCATGTGATGCAGTGACTAAAATACGCTAATTATCAGTGTATTAGCCTTTAACCGAAGAAGAGCGGTAAGCGGGACTCGAACCCGTGACCCTTAGCTTGGGAAGCTAATGTCCTTTAATCCTACAGATTAAAAGTAACTAACTGAGCTACTTTCGTTTATCTCTTCTTTGAAGAAGCCTTTCAAGTTACAGTTTACATATTGGTTTACATGTAAACAAGATAAATTCGACAATAAATTAATAATCTCTTTGCAGTTCTATACTGCATCACAAAGTTACTCAATATAGCTCTCTAATGCAATTAATAATTATAATAGTTAAGGTGATTATAATTACTTTTTCTCTATTGAATGATATAGTATTTAACTATATTATATAAGTTTCTTTATTATCCAAAATCATTCATATATTGTATCTTCAAGCTATTTTCTAGTAACGGTGTAGAACTATTTAATGGGTTATCAGATTATTATTTCTTTAAATCTACCTGTGAGAAGTCGCTATATTTCATTTAAGTATTCAATGTATATCTGTATAATCATATAAATTAATATAATAATGTTATGTACTAGAATTGAAAATACCAACTTATTCATGTAATAGGGTAGGTTGGCTTTTGTTTTCATATTGTATCATTAATAGGGCTAATAATGTATGATAACTTAATAAATACGTTTCCTAAGTATTTCTCAGAAGTATCTTCTAAACCATATTCATTTATTTCTTATATCCATTCTTGGTGTGCTGTAATCCATTTATTGATTTTGGAAGAAAGTTTAGATTAGTTTTTTCTTTGTTGTGCTTAATTATTTTGTGCAGTCTTATCCTAATATATTTTTCCTTCACCAATCCCCCGAAACCCTTATATGTGAGAAGAAAAGAACAAAGAATAGAGAAGAATAATAAGCAGAAAGGAAATACATAATATAGAAAGCGGTGACTAATAGAAGTGAACCATTAAGCTTCTATTAAAATCACAGAAAAATAATCTCTATTTCGGGACAGATATACTATAGTTATATCAGATTCTCAAATAGAGATTATTTTCATTATTATCCTCAATACTTTGTAGGCAGGAAATCTGGTTATCACTGGATTTCCTGCCTTTTGTTTTTCCCTTCAAAACCTTATTAGTGAGAATAATAAACCAATTAACTAACAAACTAATAAGGAGGATTTTATATGAAAATGAAAAATGTTTTTGAAGTAGTAAAGATTCTGGTCTTGGTGGTAAATGTGATTGAAAGTGTCGAATATGTAGAACGATTTATAAGGAGACACCGAAAGCCCAAGACTATTGGAGGATTTAAAACGGAAGAAGTAAAATGAAAGGCCCATGACTAAGAAGGAGAAAGTAACGGATGGTTGATTATCATTTTTGAGGTAGCTCTATGCTGCCTCAAGAATTTTAAGAAGTTTAAAGCTTTGCTGAAGAAGAAAATCAGCAAGGTCAGTAATTAACAGAACAAAGAAAGGAGAATAATGGAAACAAATTTATTGACAGCTATAAAAGAGAATGCGGTGGATGCAGTAATTATCAATGAAGATGCACCCAGAAAGACATCCTTTATTGAAGCGAATACTGAAGAGGTTACATTAGAACACCTCAAGAAAGATTGTATCATACCTGTATTTTCAAGGGATAATGAGGTATGTATATCACATCAGAGCTTCATTGGCTCAGTCCATGAAGCTGTAAGGGATTTCTATAAAGGGGAAAAGATAGAAGATCCCATTATCAGAGTTTCCCACATTGTGAAGGGGCGAATTCCTTCAGCGATCAACAAGCCCGTAAAGGATTTGCTTGAGAGTGATCGGACAATGTACTATGAAAGGATGATTTTCGAGATTCAGGTCCCAACCATACATCAGGATATTAACGGAAATCATCTGACACTATCCGTTGTTGGCTGTAAAAGCTATGCAAGGGATAATCTAGCAGGGAGATTTACTGCCCAGAAATTTTCAATGGCAGTAGGTTTTCAGAATATGGTCTGTACCAATCAGTGCATCTCAACTGATGGTTACAGAGAGGATATCAGAGCAATGAATGAAGGTGACTTGTATAAGTCAGCTCTGGATTTGTTCGGAAACTATAATATTGCCAGGGATATACATTTAATGCAGTCTCTCGGAGAAGTGAATCTGAACGAGCATCAGTTTTGTCAGATACTGGGAAGAATGAGAGTGTACAGCTGTTTAAGTCAGAAAGCACAGAAAAGGCTTCCTCTTGTGAGCATTACGGACAGTCAGATAAATAATGTTGCAAAACAATATTTGAACGACAACAATTTTGCAGGAGGAGAAGACGGAATATCAATGTGGAGATTCTATAATCTACTTACTGGAGCAGTAAAGAACAGTTATGCAGACACGTTTCTTAACAGGACTGTAAATGCGATGGAACTGAGTGTAGGACTTTCAGAAACACTTCAGGGAAAAGATGAGAGATATGCCTGGTTTCTGGGTTAACATCCCGGAAGGTTCCTGGTAAATATCCGAGGAGGGTATCACAATGGTGGTATCCTCCTTTTTTATTTAATTTAATAACAATTTAAAAATCAGAATGATATGCTATACTATAATTTCAATAACTACGAAGAATTCAAGGAATTATTCGGATTAGTAAAACATGGGAATGGAGTAAAAAGCAGAAAGAACAAGATTCTGTTGAGCTTCATAAAGAACGGGAAACTTTTGCATGATGCGGTAGTTTCCGGAGATTATTCACTGGTTCATATATCAGATATGGCGACAATGAAGAATCTGGTAACTAATGAGATTATAAAAAGCAGCAATGACAACATGAAGCTTTCATATGTTGTAGACCTGATGGGAAAAAGGTACTATAGTTCAACCTATTCAACTGACGGAAATAAAGGCTTGTGTGAGGATGGAGACACAAGAGCGGTCAGATATATCAATATGGAAAACGGAGAAAGAGTGTTCAAGATGAAGGCTGGAAAGTTCTATAGAGCCATCGTACTTCAGACTGAATTCGGTAAGTTACTTCCAGAACAGGTGATGAATTATCTGTGTGAGGAATTTGCATCGGAATGGCAGGTTTATACCATGGGACAATTACCCAAGAACAGACTGTATGTGAATAATGAGTTTCACAAGATCTACTCTTCTGAATGTTGCGATGGGAATTTCGGATCATGTATGGTTGACAAAGACCGTTCAAGTTTTTATGAGAATGCTGTAAAGGCAAGTGCAGCTTATCTTGAAAATGAGGATGGAATGGTTATAGCCAGATGTATCATCTTCAATGAGGTCAAGGATCAGGATGGTAAAATCTGGAGACTTGCGGAAAGACAGTATTCAAGTGAAAGTAATGAGATACTGAAAAGAGCGTTGATAGAGGCTTTAATTTCAGGAGGTTATATTGACGGATACAAGAAAGTTGGAGCTGGTTGTGGTGATGCCAGAGCTTTCGTTGACATCAACGAACATTCTTTATCGGACAGGCGATTTTCCATAGAGTGTAAACTGGACTGGGAGGACACACTCAGTTATCAGGATTCATTCAAATGTTATGATATGGACAAGATGGTGGCCGATAATTTCGGTGCAGGAAATCTGGATCTTGGAATTACAGATGATTGTCTGGAAAATAGTAAAAGAGAATATGATGACTATCACGGATACTATTGTAATGAGACGGTTCTTGTATATGTAGGAGGAACGGAATATTACTGTGATGCGGATGACCTTGATGATTTATCTGGGTAGACAGCATTGATGAGTATCACCACAAGGATGATGTACAGAGATGTCCTGAATGTGGAAAATATTTTGTGACATCCGATGGCCGGTATTCAGAGGTTACAGAAGAAACCTATTGTACTTATGATTGTCTGGACGATGCAGAATCCACTTATAAACGGGAAAACTGGTATTACTCTTACTATGATGAAGAATACTATGAGAATGAAGAAGATATCACTTATTTCTATGAGTGGAATAGCGGTCTTGGTGAATATGAAAGAAAAACCATATCAGAGATATCTGCTGATGAACTTTGGGAAAAAGGAGAACTTCATCGTTTTGGAAACGATCTGTTTGACCTGATTGATAATGAATTCAATCTTCCATTCGGTTATCAACTAATAAAAATTGCAGTATGAATTTATTGAAGACACTATATGAAATCCATAGCCCTAGTGGAAACGAAAAGGCTATGAAGAAGTTTATAAAGGGATATGTGAAGAAACATATCCCTGGAGTAACAATAAAAAACGATCATGTGGGAAACTTATATATGATAAAGGGAAATGCAGAAACTTATCCTTGTATTGTAGCCCATCTTGATCAGGTGCAGAGAGAACATTCAAAAGATTTCAAGGCAATAGAAACAGAGGATATCATATTCGGATACAGTCCCAAGAACAGACAAAGAGAAGGGCTTGGAGCTGATGATAAGAATGGTATCTGGATAGCCTTGAACTGTCTGGAAAATATGAATGTATGAAAGTCGCTTTTTTCGTATCAGAGGAAATCGGGTGTGTTGGTAGCAGAAATGCGGATATGGGTTTCTTTGAAGATGCGAGATTTGTCATTGAGCCTGACAGAAGAGGATATGAAGACCTGATTACAAATATATCATATACCTCACTGTGCAGCGATGAATTTTTAAAGGACATCGGTTTTAATGCCTTCGGATATCAGGAAGAGTTTGGTATGATGACTGATGTGCTTGAACTGAAGGAGAAAGGTCTGAAAGTAAGTTGTCTGAATCTGAGCTGTGGATATTATGAGCCACACACAGACCATGAATTTACAGTAAAGAAAGACCTTTTGAATTGTCTGGGACTGGTAGAACACATTATAGAGAATTGTCTGTCAGTCTATCCTCATGAAAATCTTGAGTCAGGATATTACCATCGATATTTTGAGATAGATGCTGAAACTGAAATCTGGGATATACTGAGTTGGGATCCGGAAATGTCAGTGGAAGATCTTTATGAAATGTATCAGACGAATTATCCCCGGTTGAAGAAGGAGGATTTTGAGAGAATATATAATGAGTATCACGAATTTAATGACGAAGAAGAATTATGGAAAGATACAAACTTGAAGGGAGCCGTGAATACAAAGCGGCTATGGCTTTAGAAAGTGCACTAAACAATACGTGCTTTGATTATAAGATGTTTGCAGAGTCGGTGAAGTATTATCATCCGACACTACAGCAAAACCTGTTCAGACTTATAAGAGAAATCATAAATGTACAGTCTGACGAAACAGATACTATGACCCGAGAAACAAAGCTTCACATGAGGTAGCAAAGAAACTGAAGGCCGTAGTGGAAAATGAGTGTTTACCTTATATATGATAATGTGTATGGAAAATAAAGATTATAACCGGGAACTGGCCAAGTATATCTGGTCAGTTCTTAGAATGCAGATTGCGATATTCATATCTTGGGGAGTTAATCCTGAAAGTATGAAGGTGATTGAAGGAGGTCTGGAGTTTCATTGCCTGGGATTCAAACATACAGGTACAGTAAGAATAATCCTGGACGAGGGAGCAGACCTTTTCGAGATACATCTTATTCCCGATTCTGAGGAGAAGAGAAAATAATAGAAGACGTTTATGTAGACATGCTCGTTTCTGTGATAGACGAGAATGTGGAGAAAACGGAAGACTATGAAAAACGGATTTCTGAAGAATATCATATTATAGAGCTTTAGAAAATCTGTGAGATAACGAATCCTAGGAAAAGTAGGAAAATCTGAAAATCCGAAATTCTCAGGATTTCGTGTTTTATGTGACGGGCTTAATGGGTATTGAACGTTCGTTTGGTATCCGTGAAGAGTGTTAATGAAATGTTAAACAAATATGGAGAAGCAGAAATATGTCGCCTATCTCAGACAGTCCACGAAGAAACAACAAAATTCAGGACTTGGAGTAGAGGCGCAGAGAGAAATAATACACAAATATCTGAAGGACACAATTCCAATTTCTGAATATATTGAAACAGAGAGCGGAAGAAAATCTGACAGACCAAAACTTACAGAAGCTTTGGGAGAATGTAGAAAAACTGGAGCTACGTTGATAGTTGCCAAACTTGACAGACTTTCCAGAAATGTAGCATTTACCAGCAAACTCTTGGAGAGTGATGTGGAAATCATATTCTGTGATTTCCCTGAAGCAAATAAACTTGTCCTTCATATCATAAGCAGTATAGCTGAATATGAGGCTGGGCTTATATCACAGAGAACAAAACAGTCATTGGAAGCCAAGAAGGCAAGAGGATGCAAGCTTGGAAAACCGGAGAATCTTTTAGAGAAACTGGATCAAGCTATCGAAAACAGTAACAGGACCAACAGAATGAAAGCTCTCGATAATCCAAACAACAAACGAGCTGCCGCATATCTGAGAGTCCTGGTTAAAGAGGAAAAATCATTATCTGAAATGGCGAGAATTCTGAACAAGGAAGGATTTGTAACTTCCCAAGGAAAAAGTTTCCAGCCATCACAAGTGAGTGTATTAATCAGACGTTACGGATTATGAATTACTACTACAGATACCACTTCTATGTTATTCAGGGTGGTAAGAAAATCAGATTCCATGTATGTGCCAATAATATCTACTCGGCTTATTCAAAGGTAAACAAACTGTATCCTGAAGCCGAGAAAATACAAATTCAGCATACGGAAAGAATATGATAGAACTTAAAAACTATTGTCGTCCCAGTTTTTCTTCACGGTGGAGTTTAGAAGATGACACATTACTATATTATATGGAACCTAAATATGTATTGATACTGGATTATTGCTGCGGAGCTTTAAACATAATAGAGCTGACAGAAAAGGAAATAAACGAATCCTATAATTATGAGGATTTTGAATCATTTCTTGAAACTCTGGAAGACAAGTATGGTTTTAGATTAAAGGATTGCAACTGGATGACTACCGAATCTTTAAGCATTTACAGATACAAGGATGGAAAAGAAGTTGCAAATGTTTAATAATAGAGTATATAGCAATGACATACGATTACAACAGAACAAGCAAAACCAGAATGAGCATTACACTGGAGAATGGTGTTAAGGTTGAAGGTGAATTTCTGGAACTCAGGGTTTCTGTTGATACTATACCTGAAGATAAGGAATGGTATCAGATAAGACATAGTGATGAGGACTGGATTGAACCTGTATCATTGAAAAGAGGAGGTATAATGGTTAATTTCATGGGAACCTTTATCTGTAGTCCGATAGAATCAATGAAAGAACCTGGGATTGAACTGGATATTATCGATTATAAGTTCTTTGATTAATATAGAAAGAGGCTGCCGGTTGATGGTGGTCTCTTTTTCTTCTTTCAGGGTCAGGAGTTAAGGAGTATACATAACACCTTTAAGGTGGAATAAAAAATCTACAGAGTATTCAAAAAACCTTTATAAAAGATATAATCCCCTAAATGAAATATTCCATTATCCTGTCGGTTATGTAATAATCCATACCCCCCCTTACCCTTGTCCCAGTTTTATATAATACTATTAGTGGGACAGTTTGAATAATAAGATAAGTATTTGATTACTAAACGTTTTATTCGGGTATGAAATATAAGTACAATATCCAATTTTATTTTACTGGGACACAAATATCCTATTATCTCCGTCCATGAAGCTGCTAAAATCCTTATATTTGAAAGAAATAATACTCTTTATAAGAGCGTAATATTGAACAAAAAACGTATATTTGTAAAGTCTGACCGGAGAAATGGTTGGACTATAATAGAAAGCGTTTTTTGCTTTTATCCTGAAAACGAAATCGCCAATTTCAATAGTGAAGGGATGAAAGACAATATTACGCTCATTTTCTGTTTGTATATGTTTCCCGTATAGCCAATGCTGTATAGGTACATATATTGTACAGGCGTGAGAGTATTGTTTCTTTCTTATTTCATCTTCACGAGGTGTTTGGCGATACCTGTTTTCGATGGATAGTAGGACAAGTTTCACGCTTTTTTTGTTTAATCTAATACTGACTTCGGAGGCTTATAGGTAAGATTTATAATATAGAAACAACTAATTTGTAAAAAAACTTAAATGCTCATTACAATTACCATTCGTAAAAGTTGAACGTATTGCTTTTCTAAAAAAGGACTACCACCTTATTCTTATTGTACCGAAGTAAACTTAAAAAACTATTGGATAGTAAATAAAAAAACTAAATTCAGGAAATCTATATGAAACTACATTACTTATTTTTAGCATTAAGTGCGTGTTGTTTGACCATTAGTTGTGGTAATTCATCTAAAAATCAACAAACAGAAGTAACTACACAGCAAGTAAATCCATTAGAAGAGGCTTTTAAAGAGATTAAAATATTAAAAGACTCTTGTGATAAAAGTATATTAAATAAAAACTGGAGCGTTTAGATGATCAAGTTCGTGACTTTGTCCAAACTGAAATAATAAAAAATAAAATTATACAAGATAAGAGTAACAGATATTTTGATAAATTGGCAGCATTGGCTACTGACAAGTTAAACCATCCGATTGAAGTTAAATATGAAAATAATACATATAAATACGTAATTCTCACTATAGATGGTATTACTCCTGTTAGCACAGCTGAATTAATATATATTCCTGAAAGTAACCAATTTAGTATCAACTTTACAGAAAATGGAAGAAATGTTCAATCGGATGGAAAAGTTCATTATAATACAGAAGGATGGGAAATACAGTACCCTAAAGATGAATTTAATGAAGATATAAAATCTGAACCTTTTCTTTTTTATAGTTTAATGGGAAATAGTGAAGTTGAGGCTTTAAAGTTATGTATAACAATCGTACCTAAAGTAAATGGAATGTCTTTTTACACAAATGAATTTTATAGTTCAGGATATGATATAAAGCAAATATTAGTTAAAGATAATAATTCAGGAAAAGTATACAGTCTAAATTATGATAAACTTATTAATAATGATGCCGGTATTTGGTTTAGAGATATAGGAGTAGTTATGTATGGAACGAATTTTAATGATTTTGTGAATCTTATATCAAGTTTATCCGACTATACAATTTCAATTTGTAACGAAAATAATGAAAATGTGGTTATAAAGAATCCTGAAAATCTATGTAATATACGTGATGCCGTAGAAAAATATCTAATAAATAACGAATATTAAAAACAGAAACCATGCAAAAAATATTATTCTTACTACCACTGATACTTGCATTACTTGTATCTGGTACAGTTGAAGCCAAGAAAAAGAAATATCCAAATGGAGATTATTATGAGGGTGAATGGAAAAAGGGACAGCCTGATGGATTTGGAAAGATGATTTATGCTAATGGAAATGTTTATGAAGGAAATTGGGAAAATGGTTTACCCAATGGAGAAGGTAAAATGACTTATAAGGGAGGAGTATCTATGAAGGGATTGGTATTTAGGTATCATATCTGGTCATGGTAAAATGACTTAATAAAGTGGATCTGTTTATCAAGGAATGTGGGAAAGTGGAAAACGATGGAGAGAAGGGAAAATGATTTATAGTACAGGCTCTACCTATGACGGCCATTGGGAGGCAGATATAAGAAAAGGACTAGGTGAATTATATAGCAATGGTAATTCTTACTCAGGACACTGGAATGGAGATAAATTTGTTGGGACAGGAGTTCTTTTCAAGAAGAATGTATCTCTTAATGGAATGTTCTCTCAAGATTTAAAAATATTCTCAGGTAAATGTAATATAATATCTCCCAATGGAAAAGTCTATGCTACAATTAACGGAGATGTTGAAATATCAGATGACGATTATAAAAAGCGTAATAATATAATTTATTCTACTGCCAAATATGAAGGAGATATACATAACTTTCAAAGAGAAGGAGATGGAATTATGTCTTTCAACTTATATAAAACTAAAATAACAGGTGAGTGGAAAGAAGATGATTTTCTTCAAGGATACGCATCTTTAATATATGATTCTGAAACTTTTGATTTTACAATCCAAAAGCAAAATAGCATAATCTATGCAATAAATGTACAGAACCGTTCAACACCTATTGCTAACCTGACGAAAGCTCTATCTTTTAAGACTCATAATATAGATTCTATTCCCCAACAATTATTTGAAGTTATAGCACCAACCATAAATAATAGAAGACTAAAAAAGGCACAGGAAATAAAGCAAGAGCAAAATAGACAACGTCAAGAGTATATTGCTCAAAAAACAAATAGTTTTAATATATATAGTTATTTATGGAGCGTTTCAGATATAAACAGACTGAAACAACATAATATAGCAAAGTTCAGTCAAGTCTTAAAAGGTGAGAAGGTATTATTATATGGAACTATTGCAGATTTCTTTACAGGAGAAGGAGATAATACCGCAGCAGCATACTGGTCAAACGGGCTTCTTCCTAGTACTTACACACAGTATTTTATACAACTACAAGGAGGGGTTATTATTCAAGCACATAGCAATGAAATAGCAAACTTCAGCAGAGGAGAAACTATATATATTATTGCAGACCTTAGAAAAGATGAATATCGTGGGTATGTGTTTGATGCAAGGTATGAGATTATAACAACCAGTTCAAGTGAAATGAAAAAGGAACTTTGTAAACCTTTAGGAAATGGAGTTCAACCGAAGCTGGAATATGAAGACTTAAAATTGGTAAAGAATATATATCGCTAATAACAATATATGACGCACTAGGACATTCAATCTTAGTGCGTTCTTTTTTGTATCTATCTCTCAAAATGACAAAACGCGATTCTGGTGGATTGAAACTCTAACTAATGACAAAAATAATACCTATTCTCATGTGGGGAAATTTTATGAATATATTCTTTGATGGTACTTTAGAAGAATCGTCAGAGCGTCAGGTTAGAGAAACTACTCCTGGTGTCATCGAAAAAAGTAGTTCAATTGCCAAGCCCATCCCTGAAAAATACGAGAAAGATATAGAAGCTCTCCGTGATTTATATGGAGAGAATTTTAGAACTGGTCTCTGCATTGAAATAACACTGAAGGAGCTTCTGGAGATATGCCCGAGAGAAAGAGTCAGGGTTGATGCTTATACAGGACTTATATCATATCATTTCTGAAGGGCAAACTGGGAATTACACTAAACATTAAATCACAAAAAACGAAAGGAGGCAAACTATGAAACTATTTATTACATCAAAAGTTTACGACACAGAAAAACAGACTATAGCTGAAATTGAAAAAGCAGTACAGGAAGATTTGGATGCTTATGTAGAAAAAAACAAGGTAATATTCAAACTCTATATAGCCGGAAAAACAGTGGCCATGTATTTCTATCGTGGAATTGATTATAAATCTGATCCAGTGGATATGATTATGGATGCTGATGCCTACATGATAACTGGAGAAGGATATGAAGGCTTTAGGATGCCGGCCAAATTCCCTAAAGTTCCATTACGATGTACTTATTCTATGGAGCAGCCTGAGTTTATTAAAGCTTACATAGAGAGTGCTGAGTTGTTAGGGGCTGATAAGATAAAAAAGGTATGGTTGGAAATTGATGGAGGAAAGATAGTGCTGAGAATGAAAACGAAATGATAATTATAACAGGAGACCGATAAAAAGGTTTCCTGTTTTTTTGTCCATCCAAGTTATTATGTTTATCTTAGTAATTTGATTATAAACAAAGTAAAGAAAACTATGATAAAACATCTGATTGCTGTATTTATTGGAATCCTAAGTATTATTCCAATCCAATTACATGCTAGAAAATACTATTGCGAAATTAAGGGAATGCAAAAGGAATTATCGTCTGGGTTCAAAATTGTATTTGATTTTGGTGAAAGTCAGGTGTATTCTATATGAAGTAGACTGAAGAATAAACAGAAACTTGTGGGTGACAATGGTGAGGAGATAGAATTCAATAGTATGGTCGATGCTGCAAACTATATGTCTGAAAAAGGATGGAACTTTCAACAAGCATATACTTCTTTCTATTCCGGTAATGCAATTCACCACTGGATATTCTACAAGGAAGCTAATACTAGGGAAGAAGCAGGGAAAGGGATTATGACGAAAGGAACATATAGAGTGAATAAGAGATAAAATGAGTACAATACTTAAAAAAGCAAAAATATTATGATGAGAAAAGAGCAGTTCCTTAAAAGTATAATTGAAGAGATAATGGGCTACTCAAGCGACTCCTCTTTTCCTAAAATAAGTCAATTTGAGATTGAGTATGCAGGTCTTGATGATGAAATACTGGACATATACAAGAAACTTGGTGGAATTCAAGAGTCTTTCCCTATAAATTATAGCTGGGATATTAAATATCCAGATTTTATAATAGAGTTGGATGAAGAATTACATTTCAATAGATATAGACTGATAACACTTAACTCTAGTATATATAATAGTTATAGGTATTTCTCTATAGGTAAATATAAAGAATATTGTCGATTATATGAAAACAAATGCTTGTCATTTGGAAAATATGGAAATAAATGGATGTCAAACTCCTCTGAGAAATTTTTTCTAAAAAGTAATGATTATGGTGTTTTAGAAGGAAATGGTAGCTCAAGATGGAGACAAAGAGCTTTCAACGACTTTCTTAAGGATGTAAATTCTGTAATAAGAAATAAACCAGTTATAAGGGTTTCTATATATGATGAGTATGATGGTGAAACCATAGGTTCTATACTTAACCGTAGAGATAGGAAAAAAACTACAGATTTTGTATATTCAGTTCTTAAGGAATATAAACTAAGATAAGCTATGGATATTATTAATACTGTTGTAAAAACCAAGCGTACAAGGGATAATGTTCGTTTAATGATTCCTGTTCTTATTCATTGGGCTAAGACAGGACAAAATAGACATACTTATGGTGATTTGATTCATCTCATTGGTAAAACGAGATTCTCAGGTATAGGTCATTCGCTTTATGCGATACAAGAAGTTCTCAATAAGCTATCAGAAGAAAACAGAAAAAGAAATTCCGACATTGAATTCTCTCTGTAAAAACTCCAAGTCAAATGTTACCAGCAGAAGGATTTGAGTATATTGAAGCTAACTATAATAAATGGAACGACAAAGCAAAAAAGAATATTCGTAGAGGGACTCGACAGCAAGGCAATATCTTATAAACACTGGGATTGGGTTCTTAATAAACTAGATTTAAAACCTTATGAAGCTTTTACTTCTGAAGAATTAAATAAAATAAAGAATCCACTTACTTATTATGGCGGTGAAGGCGAAGAACATAAGAAACTGAAAAAATACATCAGTGAACATCATGAAATATTAGGCTACAAAAATGTAGAATTAATAGAAACAGAACATATACTCTTCAGGGGACAGATTAGATGTTTATATTGAATTGTCAGATGGCAAACATGTTGCTATTGAGGTTAAACCTAAATATGCACCGGATAATGATATTTCAAGAGGAATTTTTCAATGCATTAAATATGAATCAGTAATGGAAGCTATGAGAAGTTTAGAATCTCAAGATTATGAGATTGAGACACTGCTAGTAACGACTGGACATTTATCTGATATGAACAGAAAAATAGCTGACGAGTTAAATATTGAATATGTTGAAGATATAGAAGTTCTATAGTGATATAACAGATGTTTTCATTAACTTTGCTATATAATATTTATAGCATAATATGAGGTCATTCTCTGATAAAGAAAAAGCAATAATAAACAAACTGATAAGTATAAAAAGAAATTCTAAATTAGAAGAGTTGCAGGTGGCAAGATTATTGCGAGAACAATTGTCTTGTTTTGCAATTAAATGGACTCTTGAACCTAAAGAGTTATCATTATATTATTATGAAAGTAAGAAATTAGGGAATGTTGATTGGGATGGTTTAAGAAAGAATTATTTTCAGACTGTAGATTTCTTGTATTTTATTGAAGAACTTGAAAATTATAATTTAATCAAATTACAGACTTTATCTTTTGATTTAAAGAATGATGATGAGCGTTTACTTTACGATAGGAATCTGTATGAATTTAAGCATGATGCATTTTGGCAAAAATCAAACGATACAAAGTATCTAGTACCAGTAGAGGCTAAACACAATGTTTATGTGGATTTTGTGAACTATCTTGAAAAATATGCAAATAAAGTAATTTACCCTTTACCGTTATTGGAGGATTTAGCTGAAAATGAATTTAAAAGTATAGAACAACGGAATTTCGAGAAACAATTGAAAAAAGCAAATAAACATCATAAAGAGCAGTTAAAGGTTGCAAATAAGTCATTTTATGTGGCTATGCTTGCAGTTGTTGTATCTACTATAGTTCCGTTTGGTGTTAATAAATGTACAGATCCTGTAGAGCTAAATCGTAAACAAATAGAATCCTTACAGAAAGCTATTAAGGAAAGTAAAGTTTCATTCCTGATTCAGCAAAGTAATATTGTTATATCACAGCAGAAAATAAAAGAAGAAACAAAAACAAGACTTATAATAACCGTAACCATTCTATTTTCCGCCTTGACACGCATGTTCCCTAAACCTACCTTTGCGCCGTAACCCTTAAACAACAATGATTATGGCAAAAGAAAAAGTAAACTACCAGGAGGTATATGACCTCTATCAG
>ENA-OQJS01000022-OQJS01000022.1-human-gut-metagenome-genome-assembly--contig:-NODE-22-length-31006-cov-1.852975_pt1 | contig 31006 bp, 38 predicted proteins | sample MGYA00242598_ERZ504764 | MGnify/ENA primary metagenome ERZ504764 (study PRJEB26092, sample SAMD00036368) | human gut metagenome | host: Homo sapiens | study: EMG produced TPA metagenomics assembly of...
TAAATTAAATAAAATGAAAATAGTAGATTTATTGGGAGGAAAGGCTGAGTACTACCTGAACCATACATGTAAGACGATAGACAAACAACTTATCCATATTCCGGGACCGGATATGATAGATAAGGTATGGATGAATTCCGACAGGAATATCCGTACATTGGAAAGTTTGCAGGCTTTATACGGACATGGACGTCTGGCCAATACGGGCTATGTATCCATTCTGCCTGTAGACCAGGGCATAGAACATTCTGCAGGAGCGTCTTTCGCCCCCAATCCGCTTTATTTCGATCCCGAAAACATCATAAAGCTGGCCATTGAAGGAGGGTGTAATGCCGTGGCATCCACATTCGGTGTGTTGGGCGCCGTGGCACGCAAATATGCACACAAGATACCTTTTATCGTCAAGCTGAACCATAATGAGTTGCTGACTTATCCGAACAGCTACGACCAGGTAATGTTCGGTACGGTGAAAGAGGCATGGAACATGGGAGCCGTAGCTGTCGGTGCTACCATTTATTTCGGTTCGGAACAAAGCCGCCGCCAGATAGTGGAAGTGTCACAGGCTTTTGAATATGCCACGAACTGGGAATGGCTACTATTCTGTGGTGCTATTTGAGAAACAGCAGCTTCAAAAAGGATGGTACCGACTATCATGCCGCTGCCGACTTGACAGGACAAGCCAACCATATCGGGGTTACCATTAAAGCCGATATCGTGAAGCAGAAGCTCCCATCCAATAACGGCGGTTTCAAGGCTATCGGATTCGGAAAGACAAACGAGTGTATGTATTCGGAACTGACCACTGACCATCCGATAGACCTTTGCCGTTATCAGGTGGCGAATGGCTATATGGACGTGTCGGATTGATTAACTCGGGCGGTGAATCCCATGGGGAATCCGACCTGCATGATGCTGTCGTAACGGCAGTAGTAAATAAGCGTGCAGGTGGTATGGGGCTGATCAGCGGTCGTAAGGCTTTCCAGAAACCGATGAAAGACGGAATTCAACTTCTGAACACCATTCAGGACGTATATCTGGATTCTTCAATAACCATTGCATAAAGAAGAAGTATCCATGAAAAGAATAGTGTTATTACGTCATGGCGAAAGTCTATGGAACAAAGAAAACCGTTTTACTGGATGGACGGACGTGGATTTAAGCGAGAAAGGAGTTGAAGAAGCCTGCAAGGCAGGCGATGCATTACGGGAGGCTGGATTTTCTTTTGAGGCAGCTTACACTTCTTACTTGAAACGTGCCGTAAAAACGTTGAACTGTGTCTTGGACCGGCTGGATAAAGACTGGATTCCGGTTGAAAAGACCTGGCGGCTGAACGAGAAGCATTACGGCATGCTTCAGGGACTGAATAAGAGTGAAACAGCGGTCCAATATGGTGAAGAACAAGTACACATCTGGCGAAGAAGCTATGACGTGGCTCCCGCTCCGGTAGGCAAAGATGATCCCCGTAATCCGGGCATGGATATCCGCTATGCCGGTGTACCAGATAGCGAACTTCCCCGTACGGAATCCCTGAAAGATACTATTGGGCGTGTCATGCCTTACTGGAAATGCATCATCTTTCCCGCATTGATGTATAAGGACAGCCTGCTGGTAGTCGCCCATGGTAACAGCCTGCGCGGAATCATCAAGCATCTCAAAGGAATTTCCGATACGGATATTTCCAACCTGAACCTGCCTACGGCAGTTCCTTATGTCTTTGAATTTGACGACAGGCTGGTTCTTGTCAAGGACTACTACCTTGGAAACCCGGAAGAGATACGGAAACGGGCAGAAGCTGTGGCCAAACAAGGGATGGCTAAAAAATAAAAATCTGTCTATCAAGCAGATGCTTTTTTTTAAGTTTTAATTATTAACTTTTAAAGAGGAGGTAAAAATGGTACCTGTAAAAACAAACCAGAATTGGTTACCGAGTATTTTTAACGATTTCTTTGACAATGAATGGATGGCAAGAGCAAACGCTACGGCTCCAGCCATCAATGTGATTGAGAATGAAAAGGACTACAAGGTAGAACTGGCAGCTCCGGGAATGACCAAGAATGATTTTAAGGTAAGTGTGGATGAAAGCAACAATCTGGTAATCTGCATGGAAAAAAAGGACGAGAAAAAGGAGGAGAAGAAAGACGGAAAATACTTGCGCCGTGAATTCTCCTATTCCCGATTCCAGCAGAGTATCCTGCTGCCGGATAATGTGGAAAAAGATAAAATTTCGGCCAAAGTGGAACACGGGGTCCTGTTTATCGATATTCCCAAAGTCGTAGATAAGAAGGTTCAGGAAACCACCAAAACTATTGATGTCAAATAAGATATCTTGATGAGACTCTACAGAAGGCATTTCTTATTATCAGGGAATGCCTTCACCCGGATATTTGAATTCCAAAATAAATATAATGAGAGGATTTGATTTCGATAAAGCGCTGGTAGCCCTTCAGAATGAACTGCATTGTTTTGCATATAAACTGACTGCTGACAAGGATGAAGCAGAAAACTTGTTGCAGGAAACAATGTTGAGGACGTTGGATAATAAGGATAAGTTTGATTCCGGTACGAATTTTAAAGGCTGGATGTATACCATCATGCGCAATGCATTTATCAATAATTGCCGGACAAAGAAAATACGAGGGAATTTATATGTATTATCAGAACCTGAATATCATTTCCTGTTAAGGGACGACTCTTTCATTTTCGTGGATAACGGGCATGATGCAAAAGAGATAAGGGAAGCCCTTAAAACATTGCCTAAAGCACATTATGTCGTTTTTATGTTGTACCGGAGTCAAATATCGGGAAATAGCCGCAAAGATAGGAGTGTCACTGAGTACGATAAAAAGCCGTATCTTTTATAGCAGAAAAAGGCTAAAACAGTTGCTTTCTAATTTTGCCTGATTAATTAAAATATAAAAAACAAATTATGGATAACAAGTATATTGGAATTCTGACTTCCGGAGGGGATGCTTCAGGAATGAACGCGGCTATCCGTGCCGTGACCCGCGCCGCCATTTTTAACGGATTTAAAGTGAAAGGAATTTATAGAGGTTACGAGGGGCTGATTGCCGGTGAAGTGAAAGAACTCACGACGGAAGATGTAAGTAGCATTATCCAGAGGGGAGGCACCATACTGAAAACAGCTCGCTCCGAGACTTTCACCACTCCCGAAGGACGCAAGAAAGCTTATAAGGTCATACAGAAAGAGAACATCAATGCTTTGATAATTATCGGTGGAGACGGTTCCTGACGGGAGCCCGTATCTTTGCGGAGGAGTATGATGTGACGTGCATAGGATTGCCCGGCACCATTGACAATGACCTATATGGTACCGATTTTACCATAGGATATGATACGGCATTGAACACCATTGTGGAATGCGTGGATAAAATCAGGGACACGGCAACCTCCCATGACCGTATCTTCTTTGTCGAAGTGATGGGGCGTGATGCGGGCTTCCTGGCACAAAACAGCGCAATAGCTTCCGGTGCTGAAGCGGCCATCATCCCGGAGGACAGGACGGACGTGGACCAGTTGGAAACATTCATCGGGCGCGGATTCAGAAAGACGAAAAACAGCAGCATCGTAATTGTGACCGAAAGTCCTGAAAACAAGAATGGAGGTGCCATATATTACGCCGACCGGGTAAAGAAGGAATATCCCGGGTATGATGTCAGGGTTTCTATCCTGGGCCATCTGCAACGGGTGGTGCTCCGAGTGCCAATGACCGTATACTGGCAAGCCGGCTGGGTGAAGCCGCAATCCAGGCCTTAATGGAAGGCCAGCGAAATGTTATGATAGGCATACGGAACAACGAGATTGTTTATGTTCCTTTTGTCCAGGCAATCAAAAAGGACAAGCCTATTGACAAAAGCCTGATCCGGGTCCTTAACGAATTATCGATCTAAAATAACCGTTAATATGTCAGAAGTTGCTCCTTTAATATCGGATCTTGCCATAATTCTGATTATTGCCGGTATTGTAACCGTCATTTTCAAGTGGCTGAAGCAACCGGTCATATTGGGCTACATTGTAGCCGGTATTATGGCGGGTCCTTCCGTTTCTCTGGTCCCGACTGTTTCCGATCCTGCCAATATCAAAATATGGGCGGACATCGGTGTCATTTTTCTGCTGTTCGCGATGGGACTGGACTTTTCGTTCAAGAAATTGATAAATGTGGGCATTACGGCTATCGTTGCCACTGTCACTATTGTATGTGGCATGATGTTCATAGGTTATACAGCGGGGAATGCAATGGGGTTCTCCCACATGAGCAGTATTTTTCTGGGTGGAATGTTGTCCATGTCGTCCACGGCCATCGTATTCAAGGCCTTCAATGACATGGGACTTCTCCAACAGAAATTCACTGGCATTGTCTTGGGGATTCTTGTTATCGAAGATCTGGTGGCTGTAGTGATGATGGTTGTTCTTTCCACGTTGGCGGTAGGCAAACATTTTGAAGGGAAGGAGATGCTGGAAAGTATATTGAAGCTGGCCGCTTTCCTGATTTTCTGGTCGGCATTGGGTATCTATCTGATACCTACCCTGCTGAAGAAGATACGCCGTTTCACCAGCAACGAGATTTTATTGATAACCTCTCTGGGACTTTGCCTGGGAATGGTGATGATTGCGACAAAAGCGGGATTTTCTGCCGCATTGGGAGCCTTTGTCATGGGGTCCCTGCTGGCAGAGACCGTTGAAGCGGAAAAAATCGTACATATCGTACAGCCGGTAAAAGACCTGTTCGCTTCCATATTTTTCGTGTCGGTAGGATGATGATCGATCCTGCATGATGTGGGAATATGCCGTCCCTATTTTCATCCTGACATTGCTGGTACTGTCCGGTCAGGTACTGTTCGGGAGCTTTGGTGTCTTGCTTTCCGGCCAGCCGTTGAAAATTGCCATACAGTCCGGCTTTTCACTGACACAGGTCGGTGAATTCGCATTCATCATCGCATCTTTAGGCGTCAGTCTGAATGTTACGGACAAGTATCTCTATCCGGTCATAGTGGCAGTATCTGTCATAACGACTTTTCTTACCCCCTATATGATACGGCTTTCGGAACCAGCATACCGGTTTATAGACATCCACATGCCTGAATCCCTGAAAGATTATCTCGTACACTATACGTCCGGGGCAATGACTGTAAAACACCAGGTACTTGGCATAAACTGATCCGGTCTATGCTGGTGTCTGTCACACTCTATCTGGTCGTATGCGTTTTTTTCATCACTTTATATTTTTCCTATGTGCATCCTTTGATTAGGAAAAGTCTGCCGGGAATGGAAGGGAACTTGTTGGGCTTCATCATCATCTTTCTTGTCATATCCCCGTTTCTATGGGCCATCATCATGAAAAGGAACAATTCAACCGAGTTCCGTAAACTCTGGACGGACAACAAGTTCAACAGAGGGCCTTTGGTATCAATAGTACTTGTCAAAATACTGATCTGCACGATTATCATGATGAGTATCATTACCCATCTTTTCAATGTTGCCTTGGGAGCCGGGTTGGTAGTCTCTTCCATTATCATTGCCGTCATTTATTTTTCCAAGCGGATCAAGAAACGGTCGCTGACTATAGAGAGACAATTTATGGCAAACTTTCAGGGGACGGACGGGAATGGACTTTCTACAGAAAGTGATACAGGCTCCACCCTTGGCAGCAATATCCCGTTCAAGGAATTACATTTGGCGGATTTCACAGTATCCCCTGATTCCATATATGTGGGCAGAACATTAAAAGAAAGCAGCTTGCGCACCTTGTTTCAGATAAATGTGATTTCAATCACCCGTGGAGAAAAACGCCTAGATATACCACAAGGGGAAGAACATCTCTATCCATATGACAAGGTTACGGTCGTAGGTACGGACCGACAGTTGGAAAGCTTCCGGACATCCATGGAGCAAAAGAAGGTAGAAAGGAACGGGAACGGAACATCCTCGCAGGATGAGATGGAAATAGGGCAATTTCCTGTCGAAGGAGGTTCACCATTGATCGGAAAGACGATCCGGGAGGCAGACATATCGGATAGCATCATTATCGGAATAGAGAGGAGTACCGTGAATATTATGAATCCAGACCCTGATACAATTTTCAAGGAGAATGATACGGTATGGATTGTCGGTAAAACGAAAAATAATAAAAGGACTGAATAAAGATTAGGACTTATTTAATTAAAATGTCATGGAATATTCAAGTTATAATGTAAATACCCCTCAGTGGAGGGAGATTACAGTAGGTTCACATCTTCCTGCAGAACTGCGAAAACTTGCAGAAATCGCACATAATCTCTGGTGGACATGGAATGATGACGCAAAGAAACTGTATTGTGATTTGGATTCGGAACTTTGGAAAGAGGTGGAACAGAATCCGGTATTGTTTCTGGAGCGGATAAATTATGAGAAGCTTGTAGCGCTGGCACATGATGAGAACTTTGTCTATAAAATGGATGCCGTCTATTCCGCCTTCAAAAAATACGTAGATGTGGAACCGGATCACCAGCGCCCGTCAATAGCTTATTTCAGCATGGAATACGGCTTGGATGAAGTCCTTAAGATATATTCCGGCGGTTTGGGAATGTTGGCGGGGGATTACCTGAAAGAGGCGTCGGACAGCAATGTGGACCTTTGTGCCATAGGACTTTTGTACCGTTACGGTTATTTTGACCAGTCGCTTTCCATGGACGGCCAGCAGACAGTCAATTATAAAGCGCAGAATTTCGGGCAGCTCCCGATTGAAAAGGTAATGCAACCGGATGGGAAACAACTGGTAATCCACGTCCCCTATGCCGACAGTTTTGTGGTACATGCCAATGTCTGGAAAGCCAGTGTGGGGCGTATTCCCCTTTATCTGCTGGATACGGACAATGAACTCAACAGCGAGTTTGACCGCCCTATCACTCACCATCTGTATGGAGGCGACTGGGAGAATCGGCTAAAACAGGAAATACTGCTTGGCATAGGCGGGATGATAACGCTGAGAGCTTTAGGTATAACGAAAGATGTATATCACTGTAATGAGGGGCATGCCGCACTGATCAATATCCAGCGGCTTTGTGATTACATAAATGGCGGCTTGAATTTCGGGCAGGCCATGGAGCTGGTACGTGCTTCCTCACTTTATACCGTACATACTCCCGTACCCGCTGGTCATGATTATTTTGACGAAGGGCTTTTCAATAAATATATGAAGGGATATCCTGGCAAGTTGGGTATAACCTGGGATAACCTGATGGATCTCGGGCGTCACAATCCGGGAGACAAGGAGGAACGTTTCTGCATGTCTGTCTTCGCCTGCAAGACCTGCCAGGAGGTAAACGGTGTCAGCAAGTTGCATAAATCGGTATCCCAGCAAATGTTTGCGCCGATCTGGAAGGGATACTTCCCGGAAGAGAACCATGTGGGTTATGTAACCAACGGGGTACATCTGCCTACCTGGTGTGCGGCAGAATGGAAAAAGCTTTTCAAGGACAATTTTGATGAGAATTTTTTCTGCGACCAGTCCAATCAGAAAATCTGGGAGGCCGTCTATGGCATCCCGGATGAAGAGATATGGAATACCCGGTTAAAACAGAAAGCAAAATTGCTGGACTATATCAAAAGCAAATGCAGCAAGGACTGGCTCAGGAGTCAGATTGATCCGGCATTGAGCGTTTCCATTTTTGAGAGATTCAATCCCGATGCTCTTCTAATAGGCTTCGGACGCCGTTTTGCTACATATAAGAGGCTCATCTTCTGTTCACGGATATAGACCGACTTGCCAGGATTGTGAATAATCCGAAATATCCGGTACAGTTCATCTTTGCAGGCAAAGCCCATCCCAATGACGGTGCCGGGCAGGGGCTGATCAAGCAAATCGTGGAAATATCCCGGCGTCCGGAATTTTTAGGTAAAATCATATTCTTGGAGAATTACGACATGGACCTGGCACGCCATCTTATCTCGGGGGTGGATATTTGGATGAACACCCCTACGCGGTTGGCAGAAGCTTCGGGTACGTCGGGCGAGAAGGCATTGATGAACGGTGTGCTTAATTTCTCCGTGCTGGACGGTTGGTGGTATGAAGGATACCGTAAGGATGCTGGATGGGCACTGACTGATAAAAGGACTTATCAGAATGAACAGTACCAAAACCAGCTGGATGCCGAAGCCATCTATTATTTGTTGGAGCATGACATCCTGCCACTGTATTACGAGCATGGGGGGAAGAACTATTCGGAAGACTGGGTCAAGTATATCAAGAACTCAATCGCACAAATCGCTCCCCATTTTACCATGAAAAGACAGTTGGACGACTACTATGACAGGTTCTATAACAAACTGTCAGAGCATTTCCACATTCTGGCAGCCGACAACTTTGCGAAGGCGAAAATGATGGCTGACTGGAAAGCAAACGTCCGAAGCAGATGGGATGCCATAGAAATCAAATCCATAGAGGCAGGGAATGGCTGAATGCCACGGTTGAAGCCGGAAAGGAATATGAGGTGACGGTTGTCGTTGATGAGAAAGGCCTGGATGACGCAATCGGAATAGAATCGGTCATTATCAGGCGTGAAGACGGTCAGGATCACATATATGAGGTTATTCCCCTTTTGCCGGTTTCCAAGAATGGGAATTTATATACCTTTAAGGCGACATCCGGCATTTTCAACGCTGGAAGCTTCAAGCAGGCCTTCCGTATGTATCCCAAGAATGCTTTGTTACCTCACCGACAAGATTTCTGTTATGTACGATGGTTTTAATGAACAGTAAAAGGATATGCAAAAACAACGTATGAGCGGGCAAAATCAAAAAACAGATAAACGGATAGCATGGCCGATCATCATCATGAACTTCACGGGAGTGTATGACTACGAGGCGTTTGCCTGGAACAATAAATTTATATGGCTGGATTGTCGTCATCTTTATGGTACAGATGGCTACTGTGACAGGGAGGGGGCTTTGGCTTTGAAGGGGATGATTGCTGATTATCCGGCGGAGGGAGTCCATTTCATCGATTCAGGCAATTATCATTATTTGACTAAATTCTGGACAGACAAACTTGAAACTCCGTTTTCGCTGATTGTGTTCGACCACCATCCCGATATGCAGCCACCGTTGTTTGACAACATACTTTCTTGCGGAAGTTGGGTAAAGGATATATTGGACCATAACAACAACTGCAAGAAAGTAATTATCGTAGGTTCTTCAGACAAACTGATACAGGCTGTGCCGAAAGGATATGAAAGACAAGTTCGGTTTTACAGTGAAACTACGCTCATGCACGAAGAGGTTGGCAGAACTTTTCTTCCGGACATATCAACGGACCGGTTTACATTTCCATAGACAAGGATGTCTTGAATCCGGCTTCGGCAGCAACAAACTGGGATCAAGGTTCTCTCAGCTTATGGGAATTGGAGAAACTGCTGGCTGTTATTCTTCAGAAAGAACAGGTAGTAGGCATTGACATCTGTGGGGAATGCTCCACAACACTCAATCTTTTTGAAGAAAAACGGGAAACCGTCATGGATAGCCAGGCAAACAAAGAATTGCTCAGATTTATCCGGTCATCCTCCGGCCTTCAATAGAATTAGTTTTTTTGTTATTATAATTATCATATAAAAATAAAATAATTTAGCTTTATGGAAACAATTGTTCGTAGAATTGGACTTGTTGCACACGATGCAATGAAAAAAGACATGATAGAGTGGGTTCTCTGGAACTCGGAACGTCTGATAGGACATAAATTCTATTGTACGGGTACAACCGGTACACTAATTAAAAAAGCCCTTGAAGAAAAACATCCTGAAATCAAATGGGATATCACAATCCTGAAATCTGGTCCTTTAGGAGGTGACCAGCAAATTGGTTCGCGGATCGTAGAAGGAGAAATAGACTATCTGTTCTTTTTTACAGATCCGATGACACTACAGCCGCATGATACGGATGTGAAAGCATTGACCAGACTGGCTGGAGTTGAAAATATTGTTTTCTGCTGTAACCGTTCGACTGCGGACCACATTATTACGAGTCCCTTATTCACTGACCCAACTTACGAACGTATTCACCCGGATTACACCAATTACACGCAGCGTTTTGAAAACAAGGGAATCATATCTGAAGCAGTGGAGCAAGTGAAAAAGCGGAGGAATAAAAGTGAGAATAACATTTCTAAATGAACTGTAATAAGTAGTAGAATATTTATAAGGCTATCTAAGAAACAAGTTGTTTACATCTTTCAGAATAGGTATCAGCTGAATAGTAATCTGCTAAGTTTGTGTCAAAACGTTGGCACAAACTCTTTTATATTTTTACAGTTCTGCTATATTTTCTTTTGGCTATGCTGCTTTTTCCAGGGGCAGCGGATTTTTCCGGTTGGCAAGCTTTCCTTTAAGCGTATAGCCTAGCCAGTCTGAACATGAAGAATTTCAGATCAGCCACCCCTCTAAACTGGCTTCGAAGAGCTTTGATTTTAGCATTGAACGACTCCGCTGAAGCATTTGTCAATCGTTCTTCAAAATTTTAGGGGAAATACCTAAAGATACAAAAAGCCAACTAATTCGCAATACTTTTAGTATGAATTAGTTGGCTAATTTTATAGGATTTACTGAATATCCCCTAGTTAAAACAGCTATGCACAATTCCTTTTATTCCGTTTTCAGGTATATGGCATACAAATTGTCAATAATACCATCTGCTAAGCCAATGACCGGAACATGGATATACTCAGCTTTGACAATACCTGCAATTATCAGAAATATCTCAGCGGCGGGAACAATAACATCTGCACGGTCAGTTTTCAGATTAAATTCTTCCATGCGCTGTTATACCGGCACCACGAGTGACCGTTTCTCCGGATGGTATGAATTTGAAGTATCAACATAAAATCGGATTGTTATGGAAACCGTATGTTTTGAAAGGAAGGCGTTCGAGGAATTTGCCATGAAAATCGAACGGTTCATACATAGGGTGGAGGGAATCCCCATCTGGATTTGAAAGGCGTGAAGAGGACGGCTGGCTGGCTCGACCACCAGGATGTCTGCCTGAAGCTGAAAATCAGCAAGCGCACCTTGCAGACCTTGCGGGATAACGGCACGCTCGCCTATACCAAGATAGGCAACCGTACCTATTACCTGCCGGAAGACGTGGAGCGTATCGTCACGAAAGTGGAGGACAGACGCAAGGATGCACGCTACAGGGGGCACACCATTTGAAGGAATTGAACTGAAGTATCAACAAAAGACAAATGAGCAGTATGTATAATAGAGTTTATATCGAATAATTGATTAAAGCGTTCTTTGATTTATCTTTGTGATCTAAAAAGTTCAATTGATGTATTACGACAAGATTCGCCACCGTCATAGCCAAGTGCTTGCTGCGACAGGATTAACTCCTGCAGAGTTTGACGCTTTGCTAATAACTTTCAAGTACCATTGGGATGAATATTACAGCCATTTTACCTTGGAAGGTAAAGTGCGCCAACGTATATCTTACAACAGTGTTGTCTCTGATTCAGGACAAAATGTTCTTCATATTGGTATATCTGAAGATCAATCCCCTTCAGGAACTCCATGCTATTCAGTTTGAGATGACCCAGCCCCAGGCCAATAGATGGATTCACCTTCTTTCTGAGATTCTCCGGCGTACATTGAAAACGCTTGGTGAATTGCCTGACCGTAACTCCAAACGTCTGATACACATTCTTCAAGGGTGCGAAGAAGTCTTGTTGGACGGAACCGAGCGACCTATTCAGCGTCCTTTGGATGAAGACTGGCAGTCTGCATGCTATAGTGGTAAAAAAAACTCATAGCATAAAGAATAACCTGTTATGTACTAACAATCTTCGGATTGTATGGTTGAGCTCCACATACAAAGGTCATGTCCATGACAAAAAGATTTGTGATGAAGAACCTCTTCTACTTCCCAAAGGTATTAGGCTCTGGCAGGATACAGGTTTCATCGGACACAAACCGGATGGAGTTGAAATATGCATGCCCAAAAAGAAACCTAAAGGGAAAGAGCTTACTTGTGTTGAAAAACAAGAGAACAAGCGGATTTCCGGAGTTAGGATTAAAGTGGAGCATGCCATAGGTGGTATGAAAAAATGCCGTATTGTCAAAGAACGATTCAGATGCCATAAATTCGGTTTCGAAGATATGGTGATTCTTATTGCTTGTGGATTACACAACTTCAGAATCAGTCACAAAATGAGTCATATAACAAATTAATCTATATAATGTTTAATGAATTGAAAACGAAAGACGATGCGTGGATGCAGTCCATCCACGAGCGTATCGACCGGCTGTCGGCGATGATTGACGGCATTTTCGGAGATGGCGCGGTTCCGCCAAAAGAAGACGTGTACCTGTGCGACAGTGAGGTGGCGTGTATGCTGAAAGTCAGCCGCAGGACATTGGGCGAGTATCGGAGCAACGGCACGCTGCCTTACTATGTACTTGGTGGCAAGGTCTTGTACAAGAGGAGCGAGATCGAGCAGGTGTTGGAACGGGAATATAGGAGTGTCGGCAAGGCGCGGGGAAGCGGATGAAGATTCCATTTACCTGTTTTTTACGCACTTGTACAGGCTGCGGGCATTAAGACTGTCCGCATAAAGCTGGACGTTTGCGTGCGCCAGCCACAGACTGTTTTTTAGAGGTGAGGGAGTTTGCCGTCTGGAAAAAGAACCTCTTTTTGGACTTTGGCACAAAGTCGTCCCCTGCCCGGTATCAGACTGTAATTCCTGTATGCAATCCTTTTCTGACTGTTCTCGTAACAGTCTGTTTCAATCCTGCCTGACCTTTGTTTACTTTTCATAAAGAGACTGTACCGCCTTTGTGACCGGGATATGAAACCGAAAGATTGTTTTTGACGGTTGCTAAAAAAGAAAAATCAAAGGTGTTTTGCATGTTCCGTAAAAAATCGTACCTTTACATAAAGTGAGTTGCACATCAACGCAATTGATGCAAGTATGTAGAAACCAGAACGGTTGCCAACTCGTTACCTCGTTTTTTGATGATCCGCATAAACTTTTATTCTTAGCGGATTATGTGATTCTTTCAAAAATAATCTCTATTTTGGGAATACGGCTTTCTGAATATCGGAAATTCTATGTGCCTGCCGTTTTACATCCCCTCCCTACAATCTACAACGACATGCTATCAGAACACTTCCCCATAAAATTTCTATTTTTCCTGTGAAATTATTCTCTTATTCAAAAAAAATAGTATCTTTGTCCTATAAAAGTTGTTCATAAGTATGAGACTGTAAAGTACTGAAATTAGCACAATCTCCAAATCGTTTACCTTAGACTTTTCAGAACTTCCATAAGCGTTTGTCTTTCAAATTAATCCATCAAATTGATAAGAATTTAAAGTAAAAATAAATTCGTATGGAGAAGTATCCGAAGTTGATGTTTTCCGTAGCTGCGGCATACATGAGTGGGACGCGCAAGTTGTGGATATTATCAAAGGTATGCCCCGATGGACACCTGCCATCAGTTATTATGGCAAAAGCAAATACCGGGAGTCTATATGGACCATGAACGTTTTCTTCAGGAAGACAAAAGGCAAACTGATTGCTCATACATTTGAGAAAAATCTTGAGACAGGTGTTCCCGTATGCTTCCTGAATGAACGGGGAGATACCATTGTGCCATACGGCAAGTATAATTACTGTCAAATAAATCGTGTCAAAAATTTAGTTTTCGCATACGAAAACAAGCAAGATACCCGGATTGTCTGCTTGAATGGTCAAGGCGAAGAACTGTTCTACGTCTTTCAGTATGACAATGGACCGGATAAACTTCGGGAAGGACTGTTTCGTATAACGGATGAAAACGGACTGATTGGCTTCGCTGATTCTTTAGGGAATATAGTTATAAAGCCCCAATTCAAATTTGCCTTCCCTTTTGAGAATGGCAAGGCAAAGGTTACATTTTCAGGAGAAAGTAAGGTCGTTCCTGATTCTAAAGATGAAAAATATTACTGGGATAGTCCCGACTGGTATTATATAGATACGAATGGCAAAATTTTATAGGGTTTATTGCTAACTTTAGCCCTTACCTCAACTTTTCTTATCTAATGCACCGAATACCATATAGGCCTTGATTCTTATAAAATCACATTATGCTGATTTTCTGATTGTCTTCTGAAAATCTGTGCTGCGATGCTGCCTGAAAAGTTGTGCCATACCGAGAACATGGCTCCAGGTACGGCTGCCATGGGAAAAAAGGTAAAATGGGTGGCAGCAAGTGAAGTTGCCAGACCGGAATTCTGCATACCGACCTCGATGGCAATGGCCGAACGTTTAGACGGTTCGCTTCCGGTTATGGCAGAAAGGCCGTATCCTAAGACTAGTCCGAATACGTTATGCAGAATTACTGCTACAGCTACTATCAGGCTACATGTAAGGATGCTGGTCGCGTTGTGCGCTACGATGATGCCGATGATGAAGGCAATGGATAAGGTAGAAATCATCGGTAGCAACGGCACTATCCGTCGGGTAGTCCGCTGGAAGTAATGATTGGCAGCCACTCCTAGTACGATGGGTACTATCACCACTTGTACGATACTTAAGAACATGCCTGCTACGTCTACTTCCACCGATTCACCGGCAAGTAACCATACGAGGGCAGGTGTCATGATGGGAGCCAGCAGGGTAGAAACTCCGGTCATAGCTACACTCAGGGCTACATCACCTTTGGCCAGGTAGCAGATAACGTTGCTGGCCGTACCTCCCGGACAACATCCTACGAGGATTACTCCTAAGGCGAGTTCTTCCGGCAAAGACAGTAACTTACAGAGTAGCCACGCCAGTGAGGGCATGATAAGAAACTGCGCCAGTTCGCCGACGAGAATGTCTTTCGGATGCTGTAAGACCGGTCTGAAGTCGGACGGACGGAGTGTTAGTCCCATGCCGAACATCACCACGCCCAGCATTGGTGTGATGGCCGAAGTGTCTATCCAGGCGAACGAAGAAGGCAAAAAGAGGGCCACAGCCGTCACTAGCACTACCACAAAGGTAATATGGGCGGCAATCCATGTAGATAGTTGGATGAGTTTATTTTTCATTGTTGTTGTCTCAAAAATTGTCTGCAAAGTTACAAAATTTCATGTGAATCTTGACGTGTATGTTTGTCTTGTCGAAAGCACTGTCTGTCAACTTCCGGTGAATCGAAGACGGGAAATAAATTATTGCAGATATTTTGATTAAAAATTCAGCATCTTTTCTCCAAAATATCATGAAAGTTTTAGAGAAAATTTGTACAAAAAGAAAAAGGAACTTCCTGATGAATTATAAAAACAAAACGTCCCGTGTGAAAAAGCACACAGGACGTTGTATATAAAGACTATACATTGTCAGTCTATATCGCCTAAGACGAATTTGTGAGGATGTTTTCCTTTGAAATCTTTGAAATACAGTTTGATTTCGCGCATATCCTTGTCTATATCCCCGCTGGGTATGATATACTTGCCTGCTGTTATACATTTCTTTTCGTAATCGATACCGATCAGTACGATAGGAATGTTTGCCCCTAATGCTATGTAATAGAATCCCTTTTTCCAGTTCGGGTTAGGAGAGCGGGTTCCTTCAGGGGTGATGGCAAGATGAAATTTCTCGCTGGCGTTTACTTGCTTGATGACTTGATCTACCATTGAGGTACGTTTGTCACGATGTACGGGGATTCCTCCCATCCAGCGGAACAAAATACCCAACGGAAAGAAGAACCATTCTTTTTTCATCATGAATCCCGACTCACGACCTATGGCACTGATAAACAGCTTGCCGATAAACAGGTCCCAGTTCGTGGTGTGAGGGGCTGCACAGATAATGCACTTGTCGAAATCAGGGACGGAAACTTCAGCTTTCCATCCCAGTATCTTGTGGTAGATAAAGCTGCAAATGGCTTGTTTCATGCTCTTTATTTACCCAGTTCTTCCAATTTTTTGAAAATAGTTTGTGTACCGTTGTTAAAGTCTTCTTTCAGTTTCTTATAGAAGCCTTTTACATTACCCGGTTCAGTATGGCTGATGCGGCTGATGATGTCCTGACGGAGATTGACTGCCTGAAGGAACAATTTGCTCAGTTCTTCACGGTTTTCATCTTTGGCATTCATGCTTTCTACGATACACAGACCTGCGATAAGGTCGGAAATATAATTGACGTTCTTTTTTAAATTTCTTCTACTAGCCATAGTTTTATTGTTTTAATGGGTTAATAAAATAGATTGATTACGGGGTAAAGATAACATTTTTTTTGCATACGTTTTCATATTTCCGAAAAAAAGGCGAAATTTGCCATACCGAAATTTATACACCTTATATAAATTAAAAACAATTATGACAAAAAGCGCATTACAAATTGCAAGAGCTGCTTATCAGCCAAAATTGCCTAAGGCATTGAAGGGTGCTGTAAAGGTACAGGAAGGAGAACCTACACAGTCGGTTGCCGATCAGGAAGAAATCAAGAAATTGTTCCCGAATACTTACGGCATGCCGTTGATTAAATTTGTTGAAGGAGAAGAAAAAGAATATGCTCCTATGAACGTGGGAGTAATTTTGTCTGGTGGTCAGGCTCCTGGTGGACACAATGTAATCTCTGGTTTGTTTGATGGCGTAAAGAAATTGAACCCTGCAAACAAATTGTATGGTTTCATCCTGGGTCCTGGTGGATTGGTTGACCACAAATATATGGAACTGACAGCTGATATTATCGACGAATACCGTAACACTGGTGGTTTCGATATCATCGGTTCTGGTCGTACTAAACTGGAAAAAGAAGATCAGTTCGAAAAAGGTTATGAAATCTTGAAAGAATTGGGTATCAAAGCATTGGTTATCATCGGTGGTGATGACTCTAATACAAATGCTTGTGTATTGGCTGAATATTATGCAGCTAAGAACTATGGTATCCAGGTTATCGGCTGTCCGAAGACTATCGACGGTGACTTGAAGAACGACATGATTGAAACTTCATTCGGTTTTGATACAGCTTGTAAGACTTATGCTGAAGTTATCGGTAACATTCAGCGTGACTGTAACTCAGCTCGCAAGTACTGGCACTTTATCAAACTGATGGGACGTTCTGCTTCTCACATCGCTTTGGAATGTGCTTTGCAGGTTCAGCCTAATGTATGTATCATCTCTGAAGAAGTTGAAACTAAGAATATGTCTTTGGATGATGTAGTAACATATATTGCTCAGGTTGTTGCTGACCGTGCTGCTGCAGGAAACAACTTCGGTACAGTATTGATTCCGGAAGGTTTGATCGAATTCATCCCTGCTATGAAGCGTCTGATCGCTGAATTGAACGACTTCTTGGCTGCTAACGGTGAAGAATTCAACAACATCAAACGTTCTAAACAGCGTGAATACATCATCAGCAAGCTGACTCCGGAAAATGCTGCTATCTACGCTTCTCTGCCGGAAGGTGTTGCTCGTCAGTTGTCTTTGGATCGTGACCCGCACGGAAACGTTCAGGTTTCATTGATCGAAACTGAAAAACTGTTGTCTGAAATGGTTGCTACTAAGTTGGCAGCATGGAAAGAAGAAGGTAAATATGTTGGTAAGTTTGCTGCTCAGCACCACTTCTTCGGTTACGAAGGACGTTGCGCTGCTCCATCTAACTTCGATGCTGACTATTGCTACTCTTTGGGTTACACTGCATCTATGTTGATTGCTAACGGTAAGACTGGTTATATGTCATCAGTTCGTAACACTACTGCTCCGGCTGCTGAATGGATTGCAGGTGGTGTGCCTATCACAATGATGATGAACATGGAACGCCGTCACGGTGAAATGAAACCGGTTATCCAGAAAGCTCTGGTTAAGTTGGATGGTGCTCCGTTCAAGGCTTTCGCTGCTCAGCGTGAAACTTGGGCTAAGGAAACTGCTTATGTTTATCCGGGTCCGATCCAGTACTTTGGTCCTACTGAAGTTTGCGATCAGCCGACTAAGACTTTGCAGCTTGAACAAGCAAAATAATAATTGCTTATAAATAAAGAAATCTGTCATTGCCTTCTCTGCCTGTCTGTGACTGGCAGAGAGGTGCAGTGACTATTTTTTAATGTAACTGGATAGAACCTATGACAAAAGAACCGCCCATAATGGTGGTAAATAAGCCTCGCAAAACTACATCCCGTAAGCGCACGAGTTCTTCTTCATCGAATACGACTTCTTCTGGAGGACCGAAGAGAAGAACCAGACGCAGCAAGGATAAAAAGAAAATAGCACGTAAGTGGGAAGTTCCATCGTGGATATATTATATTCTGATGGGAGGAGCTGCTGCATTGCTGGTCATCGGGTTTTATTATTTCTTTATCCGTCCTTATGCATACAGATGGAAGCCTTGCTATGGTACAAAGGCATATGGCGTATGTCTTCCTTCGGGCTATCGGGTGCATGGGTTCGATATTTCTCACCATCAGGGTGAAATAAACTGGGCAGTGCTCAGCAAGACACAGTTTACTCCATTCCCTATCCGTTTTGTCTTTCTGAAAGCTTCGGAAGGTGGAGATTTCAGTGATACTACATTTGTCCATAACTTTGATCTGGCGCGCCAGTACGGGTTTATCCGTGGTGCTTATCATTTTTATAATCCAAAGACAGATGCTTCGCGGCAGGCTGATTTCTTTATCCGCTCGGTTCAGCTGGAGCCGGGAGATCTTCCTCCTGTGCTGGATATAGAAAAGCGAGGGGATGATGACGACCGTTTGCGGAAAGATTTGCTGGTATGGCTTCGTAAAATAGAACAGCATTATAAAGTGAAGCCTATTCTTTATACTTCGTATAAGTTTAAAACTCGTTATCTGAACGATTCTGTCTTCAATACTTATCCGTATTGGATTGCTCATTATTATGTTGATTCTGTAGAATATAAGGGCCAGTGGAGATTCTGGCAGCATACAGATGCCGGTACATTGCCGGGCATAAGGGAACAGGTGGACCTGAATGTGTTCAACGGAACACTGGAGGAACTGAAGCAGATGACAATTCCTGTGTCTGAAGAAGAAAACTAACTATTTTATTGATTGGATTTACGCTTGCGGAGCTCTTCGGCAAGACGGTACTGGATGGCTGCTTCCATTTCTTTTCCGGCTTGTGTAAGTGCATCGCCAAAGCATTCGTGTGCTCCGGCGTGTTGAGGCTTCAGGGTAGTAGCTTTGTCGAGGTCGGCAATAGCTCCTTCGGTATCTCCTGTATGAAGACGCAGTTTTCCGCGGTTATAAACGGTTTTAAATTCCATCGGGCGCAGACGTACAGCCTTGTCAAGACAGGCTTCAGCTTCATTTATACGGTCGGCATTAAACAGGGTGACTCCTTTACGTACCCATGCATCGGCGTAGTCAGGATACAGTTCGATGGCTTTATCGTAATTGGCAAGTGCCGCACGGGTGTCGTGCATGTGTGTGATGCACTCATTTCCCATCAGATAGTATTCTTTGGCGTATTTTTGAAGATTTTTCTGCTGTTCCTGCATCTGTTCTTTCAGTCGCTTGTTGTCTTCACGCAGCTTGTTGATGATGCCAAGCTTTTTCCGGATGAAACGCTGCTGGAGGGGCTTTTCTATATCGTAACGTGAATGGATAGCCTTAAAGAACTGATTGAGAAATTCTTCGAAGTCGCCTTTATCGAATGCTTTGACAGCAGCTACGTATTGTATGTCGGCCTGTGCTTGTTTCATGGCACGCTCGATGGCTTGTTCGTTGTTGAACCGTTGTGAAAAAGCTACGATTTCGGGGCGGACAAAGATATCTCCACAGGTTATTTCACGTTTCAGGCAGATGCTTCCAGTGAAGTACAGCGACTTAAAGCGACATAGGTTTGTCCGCCGGCGAAAACTCCGCCGGTAAAATCGATGACTACCCGACTGAATGTGAGGCCCTGGCTTTTGTGTACGGTTATAGCCCAGGCAAGGCGGATAGGATATTGTGTAAATGTTCCCAGTTCTTCTTCCTCAATTTTCTTTTCTTCTTCATTATATGCGGTAGCGGATATTGCTCCAGCTTTCGCGATGAACGTCCAGTTCTTTTCCGTCTTCGGTAATGACATATATGATTCCGTCGGCATCGATACCGGAAATGGTTCCGATGGTTCCGTTTACCCAGCGCTTTTCGGAATCGTTCTTGATGAAAATAATTTGTGCGCCGGGTTTTATAGTCAGTTCCATAAGTGTAGGAAGACTGCTTTCGGGGAACTCGCCATGTATTTCTCCTTGCAGGGTGACGGCTTCGCCGGGAAGTTCGGCAAGGCGGCGTTCGTTGATGTAGTCTACGTTGTCTCGGCGGGTGGCAAGAGTGATGTACATGTCGTTTTCGCTTGCCTTTACCGGGGCGTTGTAACGTGTGTTCAGCAGTTGGAGGTCGGCTGCTCCGGCGGTGTTTGTGCGGATATGGTCGAGTACGTTGACGAAGACTTTGTCGGTCTGTCGGTATACTTTAGTCAGCTCGATGGCTACCAGCTCCATTTCGCGGAATACACGTGCAGAGAAGAAGTAGGGATTGGGGTAGAAGCGATTAATAATTTCTCGTTCATCGCTTTTCACTACCGGTTCCAGCTGGAAGGCATCTCCTACGAGCAGCAACTGTTTTCCGCCAAAGGGCTCACGCATGTTCTGTGAATATACACGTAGCACTTTGTCGATGAAATCGATGATATCGGCACGTACCATGGAAATCTCGTCGATGATTACCAGTTCGATATTCTTGATGAGTTTACGGTGGTCTGATGAATATTTCAGGAAACTGTGCAGTTTTCCTCCTTTCAGACTAAAGTTGGGATCGTCGGGCAGGAGGGGATAGAAAGGGAGCTTGAAAAAGCTGTGTAGGGTACTTCCTCCTGCATTGATGGCTGCAATACCTGTCGGGGCAAGTACCACAAATTTTTTCTTGGTAATCTGGCATACATGTTTCAGAAAGGTAGATTTACCGGTTCCGGCTTTTCCGGTCAGGAAAACCGACTGGCGGGTGTATTGTATCAGCTTTAAAGCATTTTGGAACTCTGCGTTGTCGGTATCTATCGGTGTATATGCCATAGGTGAAAACTTGATTTGCTGACAAAGATACATAAAAAAAAAGCGGTCGCATGTGCAACCGCTTAGTTGATTATTTACACGCCTCTCGGCATTTATCAGATTCTCTCTCAAAGCTGAAGCCTTTTTCAGCATTCAGCTTGTTTTTACTTGCTGATCTTATCGTTCAGCATTACGTAACCCCAGATCATTGGATCTGCATTTACGATCTTGTGAAAAATGTTTTTTACCTTTTTCATAATGTTATCCTTTCTTTTTTAGTTAAACATTAAATAATACCTGAAAACTTTACTTTTTAATTTTACGGCGAGCTCACGGCCGGCTTTTTTAATTCATCTTTTCAACCTTTAACCTTAAAAATTCAAATCTAGTTAAGTCTAGTCTTTTATTATTTCCTTTTGGTTTACACTGCAAATATACGAGTTATTTTAATAGAAAATATGTTTTATAGCATATATATTGCAAAAAGTGCCTCTTTTTTGACCTAAATCAAAAAAAGCCCTTCTTTTGTTACATAGGTGTGACGTGACTGAACATTTCTATCGGAGGGTATTGGACTTTTGGCGGAAAAAGTAATCGGGGCAGTCGATGAGGAGTGCATGTTCTTCGCATATATAATAAGGTGTATGATTGGTGTGTAGAAGGATATTAATGCTAAAAAGAGAAACAAAATAGGTTTTATTTATGCTTTTAAACAGATTTTTCACTATTTTTGCGCCTTCAAATTATTAAGCAAAATTAAAATTCGATGAAAAAAACATTCTTATTCGTTCTTTTGATGTGCTGTTTTGCAGGAGTGGCAAAGGCACAAAACATCCAGTTGCATTATGATTTAGGACGTGCTATGTACAATTCTCTGGAGGACCTCATGGGTTACTACTACAGTAGAAATGTTTAAAGCTGACAAGTGGGGTAGTACTTTCTTCTTTGTTGATATGGACTATACAGATAAGGGCGTGGCTTCTGCTTATTGGGAAATCAGCCGTGAACTGAAATTCTGGAAAGCTCCTGTATCTGCTCATATAGAATATAATGGTGGTTTGAATTATATTAACAATGCTTTTCTGGCCGGTCCGGCATACAACTGGAACAGTGCAGACTTTTCTCGTGTGTTTGGTGTGCAGGTAATGTATAAGTATATCCAGAAGAATGACGAACCACATAACTTCCAGGTGACTGGTACATGGACTATCAACTTCTGTCAGGGTAAGTATACTTTCAGCGGTTTTGCTGATTTCTGGCGTGAGAAACATTTTGATGTTCACGGTAACGAACATAATTACATCTTTATGACTGAGCCTCAGTTCTGGGTGAACCTGAATCAGTTCAAGCATGTAAATAAGGATTTGAATTTAAGTGTTGGTACAGAGTGGGAGATGAGTACGAATTTGCTACTCGTAACGGATTCTATTATATCCCTACGCTGGCAATGAAGTGGACTTTCTAATAGATTTATCATAAAATTATAAATAGTATGCTGGAAAAATTGTTTGGCTTCGACCGGAAAGTAACACGTGTACGTACTGAGATACTGGCTGGTATCACAACTTTCCTGACGATGGCTTATATTCTTGCTGTTAATCCGAACATCCTGAGTGCTACGGGAATGGATAAAGGGGCGTTGTTTACTACCACTGTGATAGCGTCGGCCTTTACTACTTTGCTTATGGCTTTTTATGCCAAATTACCTTTCGGACTGGCTCCGGGTATGGGACTGAATGCCTTTTTTGCTTATACTGTTTGTTTGACACTGGGGTATTCATGGCAATTTGCACTGACTGCCGTTTTGCTGGAGGGTATTATCTTCATCTTGCTGACAGTTACCAACTTGCGTGAAAAGATCGTTGATGCCTTGCCGGCTACATTGAAAAATGCGATTGGTGCAGGTATTGGTCTGTTTATTGCTTTTCTGGGTTTACAGAATGCTGGTATCATTGTGAATAATGATGCGACTCTTATTTCGCTGGGAGATATAACTTCGGGTTCTGCTTTGCTGGGAATTATCGGCTTGCTGGTTACATCTATCTTGTTGGTGAAGCGTGTACGCGGAGCTTTGCTTTTTGGTATTTTGCTGACTACAATTATTGGTATTCCGATGGGATTGACACATATTGATGGTATTGTAAGTGCTCCTCCTTCTATTGAGCCGATTTTCTTTAAATTCCAATGGGAACATATATTTACTAAAGAAATGGTAATAGTAGTGTTTACTTTCTTGTTTGTAGATATGTTTGATACAATCGGTACACTGGTGGGAGTAACTACTAAGGCTGGTATGGTGACAAAAGAAGGAAAGATTCCTCACTTGAAACAAGCATTTTTGGTAGATGCTGTCGGTACAACGGTAGGTGCTATGTTGGGAACCAGTACAATTACTACTTTTGTGGAAAGTGCTTCAGGAGTAGGTGAGGGTGGACGTAGCGGTCTGACAGCTTTTGTTACAGCTGTTTGTTTCTTGCTTGCTTTGTTCCTTGCTCCTTTCTTCTTGGCTGTTCCGGGGGCTGCTACTGCTCCGGTACTGATTCTGGTAGGATTGATGATGATGTCTTCTATCAAGAAAGTTGATCTTACTGAGTATTCAGAGGCTATACCTGCATTTATATGTATTATCTTTATGCCTTTGGCTTATAGTATTTCTGATGGTATTGTTTTGGGAATGATAAGCTATGTGCTGATAAATTTATTGTGCGGAAATTATAAGAAACTAACTCCGGCTATGTATATTTTGTCGGTTATCTTTGTCTTTAAGTTCTTTATGTAGAATCTAGTTTCTCTCTGTTTTAAGGGAGAGGTAGCTTTGATAGATTAATATAAAAAGCATGTGAAATAAAAGTCTTCGGGCTTTGTTTCACATGCTTTTTTGATATGAAATGCAAAATTGTCTATTAACTTTCCATCATTACTTCTAAGGCAAACTTACCTCGGATACACTCAGTGAAACACTAGCTCTGTGTCTCGAACGGGTGTAATTTAATGGTATTATTGTTATTTGTTTTCGATAAACATATTGAATAAGCTGATTCTAAGTATTATTTTTATGGATAAGCTCCCTTATTAAAGTTGTTGTTTAATTTTATGTTTATCAATAAGTTATTGATGATTTGAAAAGTATTATCAGACAACATGTATTATTTTATGTTACTAGTCCCGATTCGGTCGGAGATGGATTTGAAAGAATTGTACCGAATCGGGACTATTTTTCTATTTTAAATGTGCAGTTCACCAGGAATAAATGTTTGCTTTATGCCAGATGTTGTTCAATGTATTGCATGATTTCCTGTGTTGAGTCAGGATGAAACCAGGCTATTTCTGTATCACGCTTAAACCATGTTACCTGTTTACGTGAATAGATGCGTGAGTTCTGTTTTATTTTTTCGATAGCGAAAGGTAACTCCCACTCTCCGTCGAAATATTTAAATAATTCTTTATATCCTACGGTATTCAGTGAATTCAGGTTGCGGTACGGATATACTTTTCGTGCTTCTTCCAGTAATCCTTCTTCCATCATCATGTCTACTCGACGGTTAATACGATCGTATAGTTCTTCCCTGTCGCGTTTTAATCCGATTTTTAATATGTTGAAAGGACGCTCCTTACATGTACGTGTACGGAAAGATGTATATGTTTTTCCTGTCATATAGCATATTTCAAGTGCATGTATTACGCGTTTGGGATTCTTCAAGTCAACAATATTGTAATATTCAGGATCAAGAAGCTTTAACTCTGCACATAAACGTTCCAATCCCTCCTGTTCGTAACGTTCCAGCATTAACTGACGTGTATCATTGTCTACGGTAGGAATGTCGTCAATACCTTTGCATACGGCATCGACATACATCATTGATCCTCCTGTAAGTACTACTACGCTTTTTTCTTGGAATAATTCATTAAGCTTTTTCAGTACTTCACTTTCGTATTGTGCCGCACTATAGTAATCTGTCAGTTGCAGAGTTCCTACAAAATAATGTGGAACACGTGCTAACTGGTCGGGGGTAGGGGCTGCCGTCCCTATTTTCAGGTCGGCATAAAGCTGTCGTGAATCAGCTGAAATAATAGAGGTATGATATGCTTCGGCAATAGATAGACTTAAATCTGTTTTACCTATACCTGTAGGACCTGTCAGTACAATGAGTGTTGGTTTATTCATATATTCTTTTAAAGCAACTAAAAAAGGAGGAATAATCTCGTATCCGTTATTTGTCTTTCGAGATTTTCCTCCTTTTCGCGTAGATGAAAATAACAATTACAATATCTGTTAATTAATATTTGTCTTCATCGTAAGGATTGCTTCCTCCTTCCATATCAAAGCCTTCCGGATCGAAGTCTTCCATATCGAAATCTTGGTCACCATAGAAGTTCTCATCTAAATCGAGAGCAGTGTTTGTATTCATTTGCTCATCAAAATCAATGGTTTGTTTAGGTGGATTTCCTTCTTTGTGTGAGCAAGTTGCATGTTGTAAATCCTTTCCTGTAATAATTTCGGAAAGCTCTATAAAGAAAACACGTTCAGCAAGCGGATCGAATACATAAAGTAATTTCTGTTTTTCGTCTTCCAACAGTTCACTTAATGGAGTTTCCTTCATAACGAAAGTATCTTCTTCAGAGCTTCCATTACCCATATCTTCTAAAGTAATTTCAATTTCTTTTTCCCAGTCATCATCGCAGATGAAAAAAGAAGTCATCTGATCGTCTTTATAACCGGTACATTTTAATATAGCTTCGTGTAAATCGTAAAAAGAAGCTTCTGAGTCGATTTTTATCTCTCTCAAGAAATCATCGACTTCATCGGATATGATTCTGAATTTATATACCATTGTTCTTTACTGTTTAATATTCGTTGATGTTGTAAAGATATAAAATTTTCTTTATCGGATAATTCCTCTTTCCGAATTTTCAATAAAAGAAACGATATATTCAATTTCCGGAGTCATAGTAATCTCTTCACGAATTTGCTGCAAAGCATCACTAACATTTTTTCCGCTGTTGTAAATAATGCGATATGTATTGTGGATGTTTTCAATTAATTCGTTTGAAAATCCTCTACGGCGTAATCCGATAATGTTAATTCCACTATATGCAATCGGTTCGCGACCAGCAATGATATAAGGAGGAATATCTTTGCTGAAACGGCATCCTCCTGAATCATAACATAACCTCCTACTCGGCAGAACTGATGCATCAAAACATTGGCACTGACAATTGCATTATCATCGATGATAACTTCGCCTGCCATTTTTGTAGAGTTTCCTATAATACATCCGCTTCCGACAATTGTATCGTGAGCAACATGTACTCCTTCCATCAGCAGATTATTGTTGCCTACTATTGTTTTTCCTTTTGCAGCTGTTCCTCTGTTTATTGTTACATTCTCACGGATGGTATTATTGTCACCGATTTCAGCGGTTGTTTCCTCTCCACGAAACTTTAAATCTTGTGGAATCGCTCCGATGACTGCTCCTGGGAAAATGCGATTATTATTTCCAATACGTGAACCATATAAAATGTTTACGTTGGGCATAATTGTATTATTGTCGCCTATCACTACATTCTTGTCAATAAATACAAAGGGACCTATTTCGACATTTTCTCCTATTTTAGCTTCTGGATGTATGTATGCTAATGGGCTAATCATATTTTTTATAAGAAGTATTAAGTATTAAGAGTATAAATTGCAGGGATGAAGAATTCAGTCTAAATGTATTAGATAGAATTCTTCATCCTTGTTTATGTATCGTTTTTATTTGTTTTTCACTATTTGTGCCATGAATTCAGCTTCGCAGACAATTTTTTCGCCAACAAAGATATAGCCTTTCATAGTAGAAATTCCTCGGCGGATAGGTGCCATTAATTCGACACGGAATATTAACGTGTCACCCGGAACAACTTTCTGCCGGAACTTAACATTATCTATTTTCAAGAAGTAAGTAGAATATTTTTCTGGATCATCCAAAGAGTTCAATACCAGCAATCCTCCGACTTGTGCCATTGCTTCTATTTGAAGCACACCAGGCATGACCGGTTCGTTAGGGAAATGGCCAACGAAGAACGGTTCGTTGGATGTTACATTTTTTATACCAACGATATGGTTTGCTCCAATGGCGATAACTTTATCTACTAATTGGAATGGATAACGGTGAGGAAGTAATTCGCGAATGCGGTTTACATCCATGATTGGTGCTTCGTTGCAATTATATACAGGTGCTTGAATTTCATGCAAACGAATTTCCTTGCGTATCTGACGGGCAAACTTGTTATTGATTGTATGTCCCGGACGGGTAGCAATGATTCGTCCTTTAATAGGTTTTCCAATTAATGCCAAGTCACCGATAATATCAAGAAGCTTATGACGTGCAGGTTCGTTAGGCCATACCAATGGAATATGGTTGATATATCCCAATTGGCTTGCATCCATATGAGGTACTCCCATTACATCTGCCAGCTTATCGAAGTTCTCTTGTGTCATTTGCTTTTCGTAAATGACAATTGCATTATCCAGATCGCCTCCTTTGATCAGACCAGCATTAAGCAATGGTTCGATTTCTCGAACAAAAAACAAAAGTACGTGCCGATGCTACTTCTGCTGGAAAATCTTCCATATTCTCTAAAGTAGCATATTGGTTGGTAAGTATTTTTGAGTCGTATGAAATTAGTGTATTGACACTAAATTTATCATCTGGAAGTACGGTAATGGATGAACCGGTAGCTTCATCACGGAACTCAATCTTAGACTTGATTATATAAAAATCTTTCGGCGCATTTTGTTCTTCAATGCCAACTCGTTTGATACATTCTACATATGCTTTGGCACTTCCGTCCAGAATTGGGAATTCCGGACCGTTAACCTGAATCAAGCAATTGTCTATGCCAGCTGCATAAAGTGCGGCCATGGCATGTTCTACGGTACTTACTTTTACCCCGTTTTTCACCAAGACTGTACCGCGGGTTGTATCAACTACATTTTCAGCTACTGCATCAATGATGGCTGATCATCTAGATCTATTCGCTGAATTTTATACCCGTGATGTTCTGGGGCAGGATTGAATGTAACTGTCAGTTTGACTCCTGTGTGAAGCCCTTTGCCATTCAGTGAAAAGCTGCCTTTTAAAGTTTGTTGTTTCAACATGGGTTTATTTATTAAGTTGTTTTTTTAGTTCTTCAATTTCCTTTTGTAATCGGTTTAGTTCAGTGTACATCTCTGGGAGTTTCTTGAATATTGCAGATGAGCGAGCAAATTGCTTCGGTTCAATAGCTGGATATCCCATTAAAGTACTTCCAGATTTTGTGTTACCCGGTATTCCAGACTGTGCTCCAACGTTTACATGGTCACCTACTTTTATGTGTCCGGCAACTCCAACTTGTCCTCCGAACATACACCATTCTCCTATTTTTGCAGATCCGGCAACTCCAACTTGTGATGCCATCACGGTATGGCTGCCGATTTCTACATTATGTGCTAATTGGATTAAATTGTCGAGCTTTGCTCCTTTATGTACAACTGTTGCTCCCATCGTAGCACGGTCTACACATGTATTAGCTCCAATTTCTACATTATCTTCGATGATAGTGATACCTATTTGGGGGATTTTTTCATAACCTTCAGGTGATGGTGCAAAGCCAAATCCGTCAGCTCCGATAACCGCCCCGGCATGTATAATGCAATTGTTTCCTACGCGACAGTCATGATATACTGTTACTTGAGGATATAAAATAGAGTTTTCTCCAACTCGGGCATGTGCTCCAACTGTTACTTGCGGATGTATATAGGTATTATCTCCAATTTCAGCTCCGTCTTCTATACAAGCAAAAGGACCTATATAAACATTCTGGCCAATTTTTGCACTAGGTGAAATTGAAGCCAATGGATCGATGCCAGTTTTTTTCGGTTTGCTCATTTCATATAAGGTCATCAGCTTTGCCAGACTTTCGTAGGCATTCTCTACTTTAATCAGAGTTGCTTTTACCTCATGTTCAGGTGTGAAATCTTTATTGACCAATACAATGGACGATTGAGTCTCATATATGAAATGCGTATATTTAGGATTTGATAAGAAAGATAATGCACCTGGGATACCTTCTTCTATTTTAGCAAAAGTGTGTACAGTGGCATTTTCATCTCCCACAATTGTTCCTTGGATATATTCTGCAATTTGCTTGGCTGAAAACTCCATAATTGATGTTTTTGTTTCTTTTTTTTACTTTAATAGTTTGAGTTTTGGAATGTCTTTAAAACTACATCCACGTTGTTAATTATGCAAATTACGTATTTTTTTTTTTATATATCCGTGTAAAATGTAAATTATTTATCTGTATCCTATCGGAAAAGTGTTCTTTTTCTCTGATTTATAAAATAAAATACTGCCTTCCATGTATAAAAACGGAAGACAGTATTTTAGATTGATTTAACAAATTCTCCTGATTTAGTAGCAGGAAGTTATTCTTTGGGAAAGATCTTATTATAAGATAGCTTTCAGTAATTCACTCATTTGTTGCTGTACTTTATGAGCCTCTTCTCCTGCTACTTTTGCAAAGTTTTCAGTTTTATCTGCATAGATAATAGCTCGGCTGGAGTTGACAATCAGACCACATTCTTTGGTCATTCCGTACTTGCATACTTCTTCGAGTGAGCCTCCTTGTGCACCGATTCCCGGAACCAATAAAAAATGATTAGGAACAATCTTACGAATATCTTCGAACATACGTCCTTGAGTGGCTCCAACAACATACATCATGTTTTGATCATTAGCCATTCTTGAGATTTACGAAGAACCTTTTCGAAAAGACGTTCACCTTCCGGATCGGCAGTCAACTGAAAATCGTGTGAACCTTTGTTGGATGTAAGTGCAAGCAAAATAACCCATTTACCTTCATAAGTGAGGAATGGAGTCACGCTGTCTTCTCCCATGTAAGGAGCTACAGTTACAGAATCAATGTTAAGCTCTTCGAAGAATGTGCGAGCATACATGGCAGAAGTATTACCTATATCTCCTCGTTTTGCATCAGCAATGATGAACTGGTCAGGATAATTTTTCTTAATGTATTCTACAGTCTTTTCGAATGCGATCCATCCTTTTACTCCCATACTTTCATAGAAAGCCAGATTGGTTTATAAGCAATACAGTAAGGAGCTGTAGCATCAATAATAGCTTTGTTGAAAGAGAAAATAGGATCTTCCTCTTTTAACAGATGTTCTGGTATCTTTTTGATATCAGTGTCCAGTCCTACACACAAAAAAGATTTTTTGTTTTTTAATGTTTTCGAATAATTGCTGTTTGTTCATATCTATAGGGTTTTAAATTATTTGCTGAATAAATAACCGTTTATACTCACTTGTGTATGTTTTTTGTTGTTTTCTGTGGTATTCTCAACCAAAAATTCGGTGAGGTAAAATATTTTTCTATTTGAGTTGCATTTCAATTCAGCCGGAGGCATTTCTCCATATTTATATTGGTTAAGCTTCTCAAGGGTCTGGTAGCTTATATACACAGTGTCGTTCTCTTGTTGTAACGGTATGGCCAATATTTGTTTTTCGCATTCGTCATTAGTTGAAACGTAGTATTGGTTCACGTATTGTAATTTATCATATCCGTCAGGGATGTTTATAAAAGCTTCTGAGGCTGACTTTCCAGAATAGGAAGTCGTACCTTGAGTCTCTCCTTCATTTTTGAACTCTGTACGGAGCATATATAATGAAACGTTTTCGTCAATCCATTGTGCTATGCTTTCTTTACCAAACCATTCGTAAAGATAAATAATTTTTTCGTTAATAGATTGTGCTTTTGCAGAAGAAAAATTTTTTAGCCATTGGGTGTACTCTTCATGAGAAAAAGGAAGTTTTTTCTGTTGAGTATTCTGAATCTCCTTATTAATTTTCGTTTTGAATGGTTTTTTGTGTGATACTTGAGTAATTGACCGGTAGAATTGAAGTCAACAGAAAATTATAGAAAAAGAAACAGGAATCCAATTGATTCTTTTGGCCTTAATCAAAATCAGAGTTATG
>ENA-OQJS01000023-OQJS01000023.1-human-gut-metagenome-genome-assembly--contig:-NODE-23-length-29620-cov-1.891940_pt1 | contig 29620 bp, 25 predicted proteins | sample MGYA00242598_ERZ504764 | MGnify/ENA primary metagenome ERZ504764 (study PRJEB26092, sample SAMD00036368) | human gut metagenome | host: Homo sapiens | study: EMG produced TPA metagenomics assembly of...
TGGAATAGCTCTATTCATATCCTCCTGCAAGTCATTCATACACAATGCTTATATGCTTGAACGATTTATTTGCGTGTTTGGGATTAGCCCAGACCCGCAAGTTATTTGACAAACTTTTCAAAGAACTCATTTTTATTTACTGCCAGAGCCGCTTAGGTTGGCGAATTTTTAAACGAACTATTGAAATAAAATAAACGATGAAACACATGCTGAAGCCTGTTTGTATTAAAGTAGGCTTGACTCTTTTTGCTGGTGCTTGTCTTTGTGGGGGAATTCAGGCACATTCTTTGAATGGTGAGAAAGAGGATATTTTAAACACGATGAAATCTGCAACCCGTTACATGATGGACAGTGTAAGTTATCGGGGAGGCTTTGTCTGGAATTATTTGCCCGATTTGTCGCGCTCGTGGGGAGAAATGGAGGCGAAAAGGACAATGGTCTGGATTCAACCTCCCGGAACTCCGAGTGTTGGTCATTTGTTATTGGATGCCTATCACGCTACTGGTGATAAGTTTTACTATGAAGCAGCCGAAAAAGTTGCTAATGTCTTAATATGGGGGCAACTTGAATGTGGGGGATGGAATTACGTCTTTGACTTTGCTGGAGAGAACTCCTTGAAGGAGTGGTATGAAACAGTAGGAAAAAGTGGCTGGCGTCTGGAAGAGTTCCGACATTATTATGGTAATGCTACTTACGATGATTTGGGTACTATTTCTGCTGCTAAGTTTTTATTACGTATGTATGTAGAGAAAAATGATCCTGCATATAAAGCTCCGCTAGAAAAAGTTATTCATTTTATTTTAGAAAGTCAGTATCCTGTCGGAGGCTGGCCACAGCGTTATCCGTTGCGATACGATCATCCTTTGAAGGTAAGGAGGACTATTCTTCTTTTATAACTTTAAACGATGATGTAACACCGGAAATTATTGATTTCCTGATTCAGTGCTATCAGGCTATGGGGCTTCAGAATATAAAGGAGCCTATTATGCGGGCGATGTACCTTACGATAACTCTTCAGCAAGGAGAGCCTTATGCCGGATGGGCAGATCAGTATACGGTGACCGACTTAAAGCCTGCCCATGCTCGTTCTTATGAGCCACGCAGTGTAAATACGGGTACTACTGTCGGTATGATTTATCAGATGATGGAATATTATAAGCTGACAGCTGATACTCGTTTCCTTTCGGGGATACCTGCTGCTATTAAGTTTCTTGAATCTCAAAAATTACCTGAAACAGAAGTCCGTAAATGGCATCGTAAATCAGACAATCCCGATGAAATCTTAGTGCCTCGGTTTATTGATCCTGATACGGGAAAACCATTGTATGTGCATCGGAAGGGAGGTAATATTTATAATGGTAAGTATTATATAGATCAGAATATAGAAAATACAATTGCCCATTATAGTTCTGCTACTTTTGTTAATCCTGAACAGTTGAGAAAGGATTTCGATGAAGTGAAAAAGATTGATAAAAATAAGTTGCTTTTCCAATCACCTTTATTATCAGATGAATTGTGTCCGTTACCGAAATATTATACGCATTGTCCTCGCCTTGTAACAGAGAAAGAAATCAGTAATCTGATGGCTCAGGTAAAAAAACAAGGTTACTGGCTTTCTGATCTGCCTTCAACTTCTCATCCATATCGTTGCGGGTGGACTCCTGATTTATCAGGTAAGGAAGATTATAGCAGGAAGATGGTGGGGGATGATTTTGATACTTCTCCTTATCCTTGTACAGATGGACAACAATGCATTTCTGTTGCTGCGTATATTAAAAATATGATGGCGCTTATTGCAGCTTTGGAAGGAAATGTGAAGTGACTGGGAGGCAGATAGAAAGAGGCTGTTGTATGCTGCCTGAAAGTATACCATCTGGATATTTTAGTCTGTTAACGGAGAAAATATGTTTGAATGTATTATATGTGGAGATTTTGGTTAAATAATAACCACATTAGAACAATTATTACCTTTCTCCACCTCTCATTTTGCTTATTTTTGGAAACAAATCAATCTTAATGTAAACATGCCATGAAAAATAAAAAATATTATTTAATGAGTTTGCTGCTGGGAGTGGGCAGTTATGCAATGTCGCAGACAGTTCCTTCTATGAGTGCATTTCATGATGGAATCCACCATTGGAATCTGGAGCATAAAGAACGGAACTATAAACGCTATTCGCCTGAGCAGTATACGAAGATTGCTGATAATTTTGTTGCTTATCAGAATGAGGATGGAGGATGGCCCAAAAATATTGACTGGATGGCAGAGCTTCCTGCCGATTCTGTCTTGAATACTTTGTCGGATCATCATCGCCGTAGTACGCTTGATAACCGGAATACTTATTCTCAGATAGAATATCTGGCACAAGTTTATACGCTAACCAAAGCAACGAAGTACAAGAACGCTGTACTCGATGGGTTGGAATATCTGTTGAAAACTCAGAAAAAAAACGGAGGCTGGCGTGGATGGGATGTAGATGCCATTACCTTTAACGATGAGGTTACTACCGGAGTATTACGTTTGTTTTTGCATATCAACGAAGGTGATTTGAATTTTTCCTGGCTGGACGATACGATGCGCAAAAGAATCTATCAGGCTTTTAATAAGGGTATTGATATGATTTTGCGAGCACAATATGTACAGAATGGAGTTAAGACCGTTTGGGGGCAACAGCATGACAATAATACATTGCTTCCGACCAATGCACGTACTTTCGAACTGGCCTCTCTGACAGCTGGTGAAAGCTGCGATGTAGTTCGATTGCTGATGGAAATACCTCATCCTTCTGATGAAGTGGTTGAGTCTGTCAAAGCAGCTATGGCTTGGTTTGAGAGAGTTGCGATAACAGGTATGCGTGTAGAAAAGGTAGCTATTCCTGAAGATAAAGCTGCCAATCATGAATATCCTTACGACTTGGTTGTAGTGAAGGATAAGAAGGCTCCCCGTATCTGGTCACGTTTTTATGAGATGAGCGATAATACTCCGTTTATGTGTAACCGTGATGGCATTAAAGTATATAAGCTTTCGGATGTAAAACTGGAACGTCGTGTTGGATATGCCTGGTATACATATGCTCCAGAGAAATTATTTAAGTTGTATAAAGAATGGCTTAAAAAAGTAGAAGCAGAAAAGGCTTACACGGGTTATGAAGTACAAAATGATATGCCTCTGTTTTATGAGCAGTTGAAAAAAAGTCTGACTTATCCGATGGCATGGGGAAATGCTCCTGAAAAGGATTTCGGCAAATGGCGTGAGCAGGCACGTGAGAAACTGCTGGAGTGCATACAGCCGGCTCCCCCAGTTGCTCCTTACGATATGAAGGTTATAGCTACAGAAAAGCGCAAAGGTTATGAGGCTCAAAAAATTGTTTTCAATGTTTCAGAATATTCTCGTGTGCCGGCTTACCTGCTGGTTCCGGAAGGTAAAGGACCATTTCCTGCTGTTCTGCTTTTGCATGATCATGGAGCACATTTTACTATTGGAAAAGAAAAAATGGTACGTCCGTTTGGAGTCTCAGAAATTGTGATGAAGGATGCTGATAACTGGGCTGTAGGTTGTTACGACGGACAATATGTAGGCGATTATCTGGCAGAGAACGGATACGTTGTATTGGCTCTTGATGCTTTGTTCTGGGGAGAACGCGGTAGGAAAGAGTATGCACGTTACGATTCTCAGCAGGCTTTGTCTGCCAATTTGTTACAAATGGGAATGTCGTGGGGAGGTCTGATAGCCTGGGATGATATCCGTAGTGCGGAGTTCTTGGCTTCTTTGCCACAGGTAGATAAAGAAAAAGTGGCGACTATGGGATTTTCTATGGGAGCTCACCGTGCCTGGATGACAATGGCTGCTACTGATGCTGTGAAGGCAGGAGCTGCTGTCTGCTGGATGAATACTACGGACAGTTTGATGACTATGACAAACAATCAGAACAAAGGTGGTTCTGCTTATGCAATGCTGGTTCCTAATATCCGTCGATATATGGATTATCCTCATGTGGCATCTATTGCTTGCCCTAAGCCGATGTTGTTTACTAACGGCAAGAAAGATAAATTGTTCCCGGTAGAAGGTGTAGAGGCTGCTTACGATACTATGCGGAAAGTATGGGATAGCCAGGGAGCCGGTGAACACTTGCAGACCAAATTATACGACTTGCCTCATTTTTGCAGTAAAGAAATACAGAAGGCGATTCTGGATTTCTTCAAATAAAGAATTAAATGTAAAACAGAAATAAAAAAGGAGATGAGAAAAATTCAGTTAGTATTAGTAGCGCTGATTGTTTTGATTTTATCAGCATTTAAAGCTGATCATGTGATAACAATCTATATGATTGGCGATTCTACTATGTCGAATAAACCGTTGGAAGGTAATAATCAGGAACGGGGATGGGGACATGTCTTGGGAAGTTTCTTTACCGAAGATGTCCGTGTGGAGAATCATGCGATGAACGGTCGAAGCTCGAAAAGTTTTATCGATGAAGGACGTTGGGAAACTGTTGTCAACAAGATTCGTCCGGGCGATTATGTGTTCATACAGTTCGGACATAATGATGAAAAACCTCAGCCGGAACGTCATACAGATCCGGGAACTACCTTCGATGAGAATTTACGGAAATTTGTTCGTGAAACACGTGCCAAAGGAGGAATTCCTGTGTTGTTTAATTCTATCGTGCGTCGGAATTTTGGTGTAAATCCAGATGCTGTGGCAGCCGATGATATTCGTCCGGAAAAGGATGAGGCTGTAGTAGAAGGAGATACACTGATTGATACTCACGGAAAATATCTGGAATCTCCACGGAATGTCGCTAAGGAAATGGATGTCTGCTTTATTGATCTGAATCAGGCTACTAAGAAACTGGTAGAATCTTATGGGGTTGAAGGATCGAAAAAACTATTTATGTGGATTCCTGCTGACACCTATGCTGCTTGTCCGAAGGGACGTCAGGATAATACTCACCTGAATATATATGGTGCGCGTAAAGTTGCGGCACTGGCTGCCGAAGCTGTTCAGAAACAGTTACCGGAGTTAGGTAAATATGTCCGTTTTTACGATTATGTAGTGGCAAAGGATGGTAGTGGTGACTTCTTTACAGTACAGGAGGCTATCAATGCTGTTCCCGATTTTCGAAAAAACAAGCGTACAAGGATTCTGGTTCGTAAAGGAGAATATAAAGAACGAGTGATTATTCCTGAGTCAAAGATTAATATTTCTCTGATAGGAGAAGATGGAGCAGTATTGACAGACGACGCTTATGCTTCGAAGAAAAATTGTTTCGGAGAGGAAATGTCTACTTCCGGTTCATCTACCGTATATATCTATGCTCCTGATTTTTATGCCGAAAATATTACATTTGCCAATACGGCCGGAAGAGTTGGGCAGGCTGTTGCTTGTTTTGTAGACGGTGACCGTGCTTATTTTAAGAACTGCCGTTTCCTGGGAAATCAGGATACACTTTATACGTATGGAAAAGACAGTCGTCAGTATTATGAAGGATGCTATATCGAAGGAACAGTCGACTTTATCTTTGGATGGTCTACTGCTTTGTTTAAAGACTGTACTATTCACAGTGTAGGAAATGGTTATGTTACAGCTCCTTCTACTGATAAAGGGAAAAAGTATGGTTATGTATTCTGGAATTGTCGTCTGACAGGAGCCGATGAGGCAAAAGAAGTTTATCTGTCACGCCCGTGGCGCCCTTATGCACAAGCAGTGTTCATTCAATGTGAATTGGGTAAGCATATTTTACCTGCCGGATGGAATAACTGGGGAAAGAAGTCGAATGAATCTACTGTCTTTTATGCGGAGTATCAGAATAAGGGGGAAGGAGCAGATACTTCTGCACGTGTACCGTACGCTAAACAGTTGAAAGATGTTTCTGCTTATCAGCCGGAAGAGGTGTTGAAAGGTGAAGATGCCTGGAATCCAGTGGCTAACGGTAATGTTTTGCTTTCTAACTTGAAGCGATAAAAATGTATTTTTTTCTTTTCTAAAAAACATGGTGATGATTGAATAAACTTTTCACCATGTTTTCTTAAAAACATCGAGATGTTTTTTTATTTTCTGTACGAATTTTCTAGTGGTCTTACAGGAAAAAATAACACGGATTTATGCAGGTTTCTCTTGAGAGAAAGTAGCATAAATCCGTGTCTGTTTATATTGTAATTTAATTTTAATCTTTTATACCGAATAACCAGCGGAAGAAGCGTACAAATATGTTTCTTTTCTTAGGCTTATCGGCCGGCTGGTCGGTTGTTGGTTGTGCTGCTATCGAATCGTTGGATACAACAAGCGAGTCGTTCAATGTAGTCAGACTATCTGGTCGTAGTAATAGGCTGTCGCCTCTCTGTAACAGTGAGTCGGGTTTGATTCGTAATGAGTCCTTTAATAAGGAATCGCCTGGTAATACAATCTTTTTCAATGAGTCTGTAGCCAGTGAATCTGTAACAAGACTGTCTTTCGGTGCGGCAATTGTGTCAGTTGCAAGTGGCGTTTTCTTAGGAGCCGGCTTCGGACGTTCTATCTTGAATTGTACCGGAACCGAATATTTGCAGCGTACTCGCATGCCGTGTTCACGGGCAGGTATCCAGTTAGGCATATTACGTATTGCAGTCAGGGCAGCCGAGTCCATATCAGCTCGTAGACTACGTACAACCGTAGGTGAGGTGATTCGTCCGTCTTTTTCTACAACAAACTGTACGGCTACTACTCCTTCAAGATTTTCTTTTTTTGCTTGTGGCGGATAAACCAGCTTTCGTTTCAGATAATTGACAAACGCTTTCATACCTCCGGGGTATTCAGGCATTTCCTCTACGACAGAATAAATACGGGTAGAGTTTTTGCGATACATGATGACTGTATATGGTTCATCAGGATGCTGGAGGAAAGTGGTAATGTTCAGCGAACGGTTTTCCATTCTTTCCGCCCGAATAGTAATAGGGTGATTATAGTCGGCTTCTATGCGGAACAGACCGATTTCATCACTCAACACCTTTCGTCCGGTTCCTTGTATACTGATGATAGCTCCTGAATGGGCTTTTGAGACGAGTCTTTAACAAATCCTTCTATTGTGACCGTTTTGTTGTTTTGTTTAAATGAGGCAATATCTTCCTGACTGTCAAGATAAATGGTTTTACTTGTTTCTGTTTCTTTCAGGACAAAAGAAGTTGCTGCTTTTGTTTCATCTCCCGGAAAATAAATATTTGCAAGGCGGTTGTATGACTTGTCTATTTTGTATTGAAATGTAATCACACCTTGTTCGTTCGACAGATATTTGTCGCTCCGTCCGTTGATTTTCAGTATCATTCCGACCTGCGGTTCGCCGCTTGTTTTCAGAATTGTGATACGAAATTCCGTTTCTTTATCTTCTTCTCCATGTACATTTTGAGGAAGAATAAATGTGAAACATAACAGAAAAGTGACAAAAGCGTATATTCTTTTAGTAAAATCCATAATAAGTTATCTAAATGAAAACGGTTGCAAAGCTACAAGTATTCTGCTGCATTTCAAAGTTTATCGGCTAAATAAATAGATAGGGCAAGGGGCTAACTGTCTGTTTTATTTGTAAATATGCCGGAAAGTCGTATATTTGTGCTTTAATCACACCTTTATACTTAATGAATTATGTTAATCGATTTACTTTCAGTCATCTTACTTTTCTGTTTTTCTTATTGTAGCTTTGGGGTTCATGTTGGGGCGCATCAAGATAGCGGGGCTGTCACTTGATGTTTCTGCCGTTATTTTCATAGCTCTGGCTTTCGGCCATTGGGGGGGTGAGTATTCCCAAAGAGTTAGGTAACTTCGGATTGGTTCTGTTCATTTTTACTATCGGTATTCAGGCGGGACCCGGTTTTTTTCATTCATTCCGAAGTAAAGGAAAAACACTTATTCTGATTACTTTACTTATCGTAGCTTCTGCTTGCCTTACGGGAGTGGGACTAAAATATTTGTTTGGCATTGATACACCGAGCTTGGTGGGATTGATAGCCGGCGCATTGACCAGTACACCGGGACTTGCTGTTGCTATCGACAGCACACAGTCGCCCTTGGCATCTATTGCCTATGGTATTGCTTATCCGTTTGGAGTTATTGGCGTGATTTTGTTTGTCAAGCTTTTGCCGAAAATGCTTCATGTTGATTTGGAACAGGAGCACGCCGTTTGGAGAAAGAACGCCGGAGCCAGTTTCCAGAGCTTGGTACTTGTTTGTTTAAAGTGACCAATCCAACAGCAATAGGCCGTACACTGATGCAGCTGAATATCCGTGTAATGACAGGAGCTGTTATCTCTCGTCTGAAACGAGGTGAAGAAATTATTATACCTAAAGCACATACCATGCTGGAAGAGGGAGATTATGTGCAAGCTGTAGGAAGTGAAGATTCGTTGAACAATCTTGCACTGATGTTAGGTACGCGTGAAGAAGGTGAATTACCGTTAACTCATACACAGAGCATCGAATCATTGCTTCTGACAAAAAAGGATATGGTAGGCAAGCAACTTTGTGACTTGAATTTACAACGTAATTTTGGATGTACAGTAACTCGTGTGCGCCGAAGTGGTATTGACTTGTCACCTTCTCCTGATTTGGAATTGAGATTTGGTGATAAACTGATGATAGTGGGCGAAAAAGAAGGTATTCAGGCTGTAGCCGCTTGATAGGAAATGATGTGAAGAAACTTTCGGATACCGATTTCTTCCCGATTGCAATGGGTATTGTATTAGGAGTATTGTTTGGTAAGCTGAATATATCTTTCGGAGGAGGAGTTTCTTTCTCTCCGGGACTGACGGGAGGAATTTTGATGATGGCTCTTTTCTTGAGTGCTATTGGAAAGACAGGACCTATTATTTGGTCAATGTCCGGACCGGCTAATCAGTTATTACGTCAGCTTGGTCTTTTGCTTTTCCTGGCAGAAGTTGGAACCTCGGCAGGTAAGACACTGGTGTCAACTTTTCAGGAGAGTGGTTTTTTGCTTTTCGGAGTAGGAGCAACTATTACACTTGTGCCGATGTTGCTTGCAGCCCTTGTTGGAAGGCTGGTATTTAAGATTAGTATGCTCGATTTACTGGGAACTATTACCGGTGGTATGACTAGTACCCCAGGATTGGCAGCAGCCGATTCGATGACCGACAGTAACATACCGGGAGTTGCCTATGCTACGGTTTATCCGATTGCCATGGTATTCCTTATTTTATTTATACAAGTAATTGCCCTGGCAGTACTTTAGTTATAAGGATATATTCACTCACAGACTGGAGATTTTTTCCTCAGTTTGTGAGGTGAAATAATATTTATTCGTCTTTACCGAATGAACGATATTCCAGAGGAGTCAGTCCTGTATTTTTCTTAAACAGGTTAGAGAAATGTTCGGTAGATGTATATCCTATCATGAAACAGATTTCTTTTACCGGATAGGAAGTATTTATCAATATTTGTTTGGCTTTTCGCAGTTTAAGTTCCTGAAAATATTTAGCAGGAGAATATCCGGTATATTTTTTGAATGTTTTTCGGAACCATGAATAACTGATATTCAGTTTCTCTGCAAGTTCTTCGGGATCTATTTCCTTACATACATTCTCATTCATTATAATTTTTGCCTGTTCCATTTTTTCGGCAACATTGTCTTTTTCAAATTCTTTGTTTTTGGAGATGGAAAATATCATGCCGATGATGTGCAGCAATATACCCGAAAGGTATTGCTGTGAAGCGCTTTTGTCTGTTTCCGCTACATTTAAAGCTTGTGAAAAAAGCGTTACCAGTTCTTCATTGAGTCCTATATCCAGTACCTGATCTTCTTTTGACAGGAATCCGTTTCTAACAAACTGGTCGATAAAGCTTCCTTCGAATCCGATGTAATATTCGTTCCATCCGGTTTGTACATCCGGGCTATACGTATGCCATTGTCCGGGAAATAGTACAATCAGGTTTCCTTTTCCAATATTTCGTTCTGGAGTGCCATCGGAGGCGAATGTTCCTTTTCCTTTTGTAATATAAAGTAATTGGTATTCGCGTAAGATACGTCCTTTTTTTGCATTAAACAGATAACCGGAAGGATGATCTTTTATTGGATAAGGAGAATTAGGACGTATAGCTTGTACTCCTACTGTATTGATATATAGCCCAAATTTACGGTCTGTATCATTGACTATCAGATATTTGAATTCAACTCCTAAATCATTGTATGATCTTGCCATATGTGTTTTTTCATAATAAAGTTATGGAAGCAAAAATAATGATTTAAAATAAAACAGCAATCTGGATAAGGTAGATTTTATTTGTGAGAAATCGTCTGTTTTGAAGGTTATAAAAGAGGATGACTTAGTTAATAAATCATCCTCTAGATAAATAGTGCTTTTATATTAATATGCTTTGTGATATAGTGCTTCGATCTCAGCGATTGAAGTCGGGCGGGGATTACCACCTGTGCAGACATCATTGAAAGCATCAATGGCAAGTTGGTGTAAGTCTTCTTCACGAACACCTATTTCGTGCAGTTTTTGTGGTATGTTAATACTTACTGACAGATCCCGTACAGCTTGTATAGCAGCCTTTACACCTTCTGCTTCTGTCATTCCTTCGGTGTTTACTCCCATAGCTTTAGCTATATGTATATATTTAGGAGCAGCAGGAGATTCTGCATTATATTCCATTACATACGGAAGCAGTAGGGCATTTGCAACTCCATGAGGGGTATCATAATGTGCTCCCAGCGGATGTGCCATAGAGTGAACAATACCTAATCCTACGTTGCTGAATCCCATTCCGGCAATGTATTGTGCCTGTGACATAGCTTCTCGTGCTGTTGTATCGTTTCCGTTGTCAACAGCTGCTTTCAGGTTTGCTGCAATCATTTCGATGGCTTTCAGCTCGAACATATCCGACATTGCCCACGCTCCGGGAGTAATATAACTTTCGATAGCATGTGTCAGGGCATCCATTCCAGTTGCAGCAGTCAGACCTTTCGGCATGGAATACATTAGTTCCGGATCGACAATAGCAACGGCCGGAATATCATTGGGATCTACGCATACCATTTTCTTGGTAGCATCTTCATCAATAATCACATAGTTGATAGTGACTTCGGCTGCTGTACCTGCTGTTGTAGGCAAGGCAAAAGTCGGAACGGCTTTCTGCTTGGTATCTGCTACGCCTTCCAGTGAGCGTACGTCGGCAAAGTCAGGATTGTTGACTACGATACCGATCCCTTTTGCTGTATCGATAGAAGAACCTCCTCCCAGTGCAACGATGAAGTCGGCTCCTGAAGCTTGATAAGCCTTTACCCCATTCTGTACATTGGCAATGGTTGGGTTGGCTTTTACATCACTGTATACCTCGTAGGGGATATTGTTTTTTTCGAAAACTTCGATGACCTTGTCTGCTACCTTAAAGCGAATCAGATCTTTGTCGGTGACGAAAAATGCTTTTTTAAAACCTCTGCGTTTGGCTTCTATGGCAATACTCTCACGGCAACCTGCTCCGAAGTAAGAGGTTTCGTTTAATATCATTCTATGCATAGTTGTTCTTTTTTTATTTAGGTAAATGGAATGCTACTGACATCTCTTTCATTTGTTCCTGGCTCATGCCATCGGGTTCGAATCCCATATTTTTAGCTGCAATGTAGATTAAAGCTGATTTATTAAGCACATCTACTTGGTCGAATGCAGCCATGATATCGGTATCTACGGCGAAGACTCCATGTTTTTCCCACATTACCACATCATAGTCGTCCAGCTCGTTGATGGTGGCTTCGGCAAGTTCTACAGAACTTGGAAGTTTATAGGGAACCATTCCCAGTCCTCTTGGGCAGAAGGCCTTAGTTTCGGGTATCATACTCCATAACAAATTGGAAGCATAGTCTTTTTCCATGAACTTTTTGTTATGAGTCAAAGCTACCAGTTCAATGGGATGAGTGTGCAGGGAAGCTTTATAATTGGAGCCTTTTGAGATAAGGTTATTGTGTACGCTCAAGTGTGACGGTAATTCAGAGGTAGGATTAACCGGCTCATCAGCTATAATGACATAGCTGGCACAGTCATCCAGAATGCGGATAACTGAGCCGTTTGCCATTGGCTGGCGTGCAAGGTCGCGCATACGTTTGTTGGTTCCCTTGCAGTAGAAATAGCATCCTTTCAGATATGGCAATGTTGCTCCTATAGGTTTTACTTCACTGATGGCAGGCATTGCTTTTATTTCATCGTCTACATATTCTGTAATGTTGATGGTAATGTTTCCTCCATTACGTTCAGCCCATCCTTTCTGCCATAAATAGCCGGCAACTTCGGCTACTTTATTAATCTCGGCAGCCAGTTTCGGACGATTGTTCAAAATAGATTCCATATTTTCTGTATTGTATGTTTTAATAATTATTCAATTTGTCAGGCTTGTGCCATTGCTACTACGATAATAGAAGCAATCAGTACGGCAAGTCCTAGTATCAATGTTCCAATAGTTTGTGCACTGCAACCTTTCCATTCTTTAAGGAGTATTCCCCAGACATTGCTGAAAGTTACGTTCAGCGACATCAGTATACTCCATGAAAAAGCTAGCAATATCGGGCTGTCGGAAAGGAAGCTTTTTCCCATCTCCAGTCCGAAGAACTGAGAGTACCATAAAACTCCTGCCAGTGCGCAAAATAAGATATTATTTGTAAATGTACCTTTGCTGACAGAGAAATATTCTTGTCCTGTTTGGTTCTTCAGATTCTGCTGGATGCAATATGCTGCATTGGTACAGAATCCGCCTAACGTTACCAGAAAAATGACGGGGAGTCCTGCATACAGTGCATCTGTTCCTTTTTCAAGTGCAGCTTCTTTTATAGGAGTACCTGCATCCAGACCTAAGGCAAAGCATGCACTCATGATTCCTGCAAGCAAGGCAACCAGCAGTCCTTTTGTCAAGGCAAAATCTTTTACTGCCGCTTTCTTTTCTTCTTCGCTCATGTTTTTAGAGCGGAGACTGCCTGCATATCCGATGATAGCAATACCTGCCAGTGTGATGCAGACTCCAATAAGTAGCATTAAACCTTCTCCATGGAATAAATCTGTTCCACCGAATAAAGCAGGAAATAATGTTCCAAAAGCTGCACATGTACCTAGAGAAATACTTTGTCCCAGTGCTACTCCCAAGTAACGCATGCTCAGTCCGAAAGTGAGTCCTCCAACACCCCATAAAATTCCATATATAATAGCTAGTAAAGCTCCTCCGCTGCTCCATAATTCAGTAAGAGTACTTCCTGCTGGAATTGCCAGCAATGCTCCCAGCAGTGGAAAAACTAGCCATGCGAAAATGCCTTGTACAAGCCAGAAACTTTCCCAGGACCAGTTTTTTACTTTGTTGATTGGAACATACGAACTGCTTTGTCCGAAACTGCCTATGGCAATAATCAGTAAACCTATCAGCGTGTTCATAAGTAGTATGTTTTTTCCAGTTTTAGAATTTTAGTTATATAAACCAGATGCCATCCGCGGGTAAAAGCCCTTTGGATGACATCTGTATCGAGATTTAGCAACGTTTCGATGTTACGTCTGCTTCGTATTTTTCAATATCGGCAATATACTCTTCGCCTACAGGTACATTATTCTTCAAACAGAACATATCCCATACAGCATTCCATGGGAGGACTTTGGCTTCTTCTAGCAGAGCGAGGCGTTCGAACAGCTGATTGTTGGCTTCGTATTCGCGGAGCTTGGCAATAGGTTCAAGCAATGCACGTAACATTGATTTCTGTGTAGCGCGTGCTCCGATGACATAAGCACCGATACGATTGATACTTGCATCGAAAAAGTCCAGACCGATATGCACACGGTCGAGTGCATTGCACCGTACGATTTCCTGACACAAATCCAATGTTTCATCGTTCATGATAGTAACATGGTCGCTATCCCAGCGTACCGGACGGCTTACGTGAAGCATGATTTCCGGAACGTACAGCAGCAGTGAAGATAGTTTGTCGGCAACACTTTCTGTCGGGTGGAAATGACCCATGTCGAGTGTAATCATTTTCTGTCTGCTGACTCCGTAACCGATATAGAAGTCGTTGGAGCCTACAGTGTAACTTTCAAGACCGATGCCGAATACTTTCGATTCGATACAGTCTTTCATGTTCTTGTATTCGGTGGCAAAAATGCGGTCGAGTGAATCTTTCAACAGTTCACGGTATTGCATGCGGTTTACTGTGATATCTTTACTTCCGTCGTGAACCCATACATTCATGATACAAGGATCATTCTGGCGTTTACCCATTTCTTCGGCAATGGCACGACAGCGGATAGTGTGTTCTACCCAGAAATCACGGATTGCTTTATCCGGATTGGCTAAAGAAAGATTTCCGCTTTTGGGATGTGAGAAAGAGGTTGAGTTGAAATCAAGCTTCATATTGTTTTCTGCAGCCCATTGCATCCAGCTTTCAAAGTATGAAGCATCTACCTGATCGCGGTCGACAAATTTTCCTTGAAAGTCTCCGTATATTTCATGCAGGTTCAAGCGGTGTGTACCTGGTAAATAAGATGCTGCTTTTAAAACATCCTGACGCACTTCGTCAATGTTGCGTGCCTTGCCCGGATAATTACCTGTTGCTTGAATACCACCAGTCAGTGAACCGTTTGATTCGAATCCGGCAACATCATCTGCCTGCCAGCAGTGTAGTGACAGGGATATATTTTGCAATGTATCCATTGCTTTGTCTACATCAACTCCTACAGCTGCATACCGTTCTTTTGCTATTTCATACGCTTTTGTTATTAATTCTTCTTTCATGATATTATGTGTTTAAGTTATTGATTATTATTGAGTAATTGTCTTGAATTGGAGATAGGCTACATCCCATGTCTCTTTGTGTTCGGGATAGAAGGTTTTAAATGTATAGCGTGACTTAAAAGTTGACGCATAGAAGCAATATCTGCTGCTTGACCTGCTGCTACAGCTTGTATCATGATGTTTCCTATTGCTGTTGCTTCTGAAGGACCGGCTATAACTGGTATACCGATGGCATTGGCTGTCCATTGGTTCAGAAGATCGTTACGGCTTCCTCCTCCGATAACGTGGAGAACTTCTATCGGATTAGGAGAGAGTCGTTGCAGGTTTTCCAATACTTGCCGGTAACGTAATGCAAGGCTTTCGAATATACAGCGAACCAGTTGTCCGCGTGTTTCAATGGCTGGTTGATTATGGTCTTTGCAATATTTTTTTATGGTTTCTTCCATGTTTGTCGGATTGTCAAAGACTTTATCGTCCGGACAAATTAAGTTTCGGAATGGTTCACTTGCTTCAGCTTCAGCAATCAGGTCGGGGTATGAAGTATCTCCCCAGTTTATGCGGCACCGCTCCAGCAGCCACATGCCACAAATATTTTTCAATAGGCGGATAGTTCCTTCTACTCCTCCTTCATTGGTAAAATTCAAGGCTTCTGTTTCGGCATTGATAACTGGAGCTTGAGTTTCTACTCCCATCAACGACCAAGTACCGCTGCTTAAATAAGCAAAATTCTTGTTTGCTGCCGGTACAGCAGCAACGGCAGAAGCTGTGTCGTGGCCTGCAACTGCTACTACAGGAATAGCACTAAGTCCTGTGAGTTGTTGTAACTCAGGAGTTAGGCTTCCAATAATTTCTCCAGGATAGACAAAGCGTCCGAAGTGCTTCTCATTTAATCCGATGCTTTTGAGTATTTGCGAGTCAAGTTTCCGGGTATGTGCATTAACGAGTTGCGCGGTTGAGGCTATCGTATATTCAGTAACCATTTCTCCGGTTAGCATGTAGCTGAGTGCATCTGGCATGAATAATATTTTGTCGGCATGTGCCAGTGCACTGTCATTGTTTCTTCGTAAGGTATCAAGCTGAAATAAAGAGTTGAAGTTCATAACTTGGATGCCTGTCAGTTCATAAACTTCATTACGTGGTACTCGTTTAAAATATTTTTCGGGAGCTCCCTCTGTCTGAGGGTCACGGTATGCATATGGTTGTCGCAATATACCACCATCTTTTCCAATACATACAAAGTCTACTCCCCACGTATCGATACCGATAGAAATAATTTCTGTATCTTTTTTATTTCCGGCAATTTTCAGACCTTCTACAATATTCCGGTAAAGTTCATAAATATCCCAGTAAAAATGTCCTCCTGTTTCTATAAGGTGATTGGGGAAACGGTTAATTTCTTCCGTAATCAGTCCTTGAGGAGTAAAATATCCTAATATCGTGCGTCCGCTGGTTGCTCCCAGATCGACTGCAAAAAAGCATTTTACCATAGTTACAATTCAGGTTTGTTGTTTTGAATTTTATCTGATGCAAATGTAGAATTTTGTGAAACGAAAAAAATGCTCTTTTTGACTTTAAGACTAAGTTATTTGATATACTTGACAAGCTATGAATATGATAAATGATTTGAGTTGTCAAAAGAAATATATTGTCTATAATGTAGATACTTGTTGTTAATAAATGTTTTTATTATTTTGTTTTCTTTTGTTTATTGTTTTGAATAATTATTTTTGCTTCTGTGATTCAATAAATTTTGTTTGATTGGAGTTTTCTTTTAGATTATCTGCTTTTGTTTATTTTAATTTAGTTATAAACCTAATTTTATTGCTATGAAAAAGACAATATGGCTATTGGTATTGAATATTGTAATAGGAGGTATATGTCAGGCTCAGCTGCCGGAGCGAAACGCTGTGAATATTGAAAAATACAGAGAGATTTGCAAGAAACATATATATAAGGAGATGAAGGGCATGTATCGTCAGGCAGGAGGTTCTTTACATTTTCCTTTTCTGGCTCCGGGAAGTAGTCAGTATTTGGATATGTTATGGGATTGGGACTCGTGGCTCAGTGATGTGGCCTTGCGTCAGATTTTATCAGACAAAGGAACTGAAGCTGATAAAAAGGAAGCTTTGGCTTATGAACAGGGATGTGTATTGAATTCGTTGAGTTACGGGGGAATGGATGGCTGGATTCCTATCTGGATAGAACGGAATGCTCCAAGTCGTGAAGAAATGTTGAAGAAAAGAAATCCGTGGAAGACCAATATGCATAAGCCGACACTTGCCCAGCATGCTGCTTTTATCGTTAAAAATATGGGTGGAGATGCAGAGTGGTTGCGGGAGGACTTTTATACTTTACAGGCTTTTGTAGCTAAGTATCTTAATTTTCACAGGCATAAAGCAACAGGATTGATTTATTGGGAAACGGATGAGGCTATCGGAGTAGACAATGATCCGAGTACCTTTTATCGTCCCCATGGTAGTTCTGGCTCTATCTTTCTGAATTGTTTAATGTATAAGGAACTTCAAGCGATGGCTTATTTAGCGACTGTCTGAACTTGACAGATATTTCAATCTTTTTTGAGAAAGAAGCTGAAACACTGAAAACCAATATACGTAAGCACTGTTGGGATGAACGAGACCGTTTTTATTATAGTGTAGACTTAAATCTTCTTCCAGTAGAAAAACCTGATATCAAAGGATTGTACCCGGGAGATTTATATTTGCATGTGGGACAGCCCAGAACATACGACTGCTTGATCCAGCGATTTAGTGTATGGAGTGGTTTTATGGCAATGTGGGCTCAAGTTGCAACGCCAGAACAAGCTCGGCAAATGGTACAGATACATTTTTGTGATACAACTTCTTTTAATGCTCCTGCAGGTATCCGTACGCTTTCTCCCTTGGAAAAAATGTATAATGTGCGAGCGAGTGGTAATCCCTCTTCATGGGCAGGACCTATATGGATTAATGTGAATTATCTTGTTTTCAGAGGGCTGCTGCAATATGGATATGAAAAAGAAGCCCGAGAAGTTGCTGAAAAAACAATACTTTTACTGGGACGTGACTTTGAGCGCTTCGGGGCGTTGCATGAATATTATCTGCCCGATAATGGAGAGCCTGTTCTGAATAGAGGATTTCAAAATTGGAATTTCCTGGTTCTGAATATGATTGCTGGATGGAAGGTCGTCCGGTTGTGACAGAATTCTGACAGAATAATTAAATAATAAAACACACAAAATGAAAAATAAATTTGTAACCTTGCTGGCTTCGGTTGGTATGTGTGCTTCATTAGGAGCACAGACTTGGATTTGGTATCCGGGGGATTATGAGATTTGGCTGGGTAACCAGATGAATAACCGTCGTACGGAAAGAGGAGCTTTTTTCCCTCCTTTCTGGAAAACGGATAGTCATTATGTCGTTGTTGAATTCAGTAAAGAAGTCGATTTGCCTGAAGCTGAAACGATACAGTTGAGTGTGGAAGGACGGTACAATGTTAAGTTAGATGGCAAATTGCAGTTTGGCATGCCTGATAAACTGACTATTCCAGCGGGAAAGCACAAAATTAATATTAAGGTATGGAACCAGCTTACTCCTCCGGCTCTTTATGTCGACGGGCGGACGATAAAAAGTGATGCAAGTTGGAAGGTTACTTACGAAGATAAAGAATGGATAGATGAAAGTGGAAAAGCAAGTGATACTTCGGCTACCGTTTATATGGATGCTGGAAGCTGGAATTTTAATTCGAAAACAAGCCGTCCGTCTTTGTTTCGTTTACCTTGCAAACCTTTGCTAGCTGTTTCTTCAACTTCTGTAGAGAATGGTATTCTTTATGATTTTGGTCGGGAAACTTTCGGATATCTTGATTTTTCAGAAATGCGAGGAGAAGGAAAGGTATTGATTTATTATGGTGAAAGTAAAGAAGAAGCTTTGGACACTGAGCATTGTGAAACCATGGATATCTTGTCTGTCAGGGATGGAAAAGTGACCGATCTTGCGCTGCGTACTGTTCAGCCTCTGACAAATGATTGTTATATGATGGAGAGCAGTAAGGCTTTCCGTTATGTATATGTGATATGCGATGAACAGATTTCTGTTGGAAAAGTTTCGATGCAATACGAATATATACGCGAGTTCGGGATAAGTTTTGTTCAAAAGAGCGTGAGTTGGTTTGATTTTTCCACATGTACAGGCAGTGCCTCCGGCTTGTTCTCGAAAAAGGAGTACGCCGTAAGTGCGGCACAGATGTTCATGATGAAGTTGTGTATGGAACGATGCCTCGAATGTACGATGTTTGCCTTGTTTTTGAGCAGGTCGTTGATACATTCAATGATGTACCTTTTGCGCAGCATGATTTTGTCCCACATGGACATGAGCCTGTTCTTCATGTTAGCCCTCAATCCATGCACAAGATGTATGCCCCTGTCGAAGAGGTCCTCGAAGAGCGTCTGTTTGATGTATCCCCTGTCGGCGAAGACCTTTCCGTAGAGTTCTTTGGCGAAGATTGTCCACACCCGTTTGTCCCTGTCATCCACATTTGCGCCTGTAAGACAAAAGGTTATGATCTCTCCGCTGTCATTGCACAGAAGGTGCAACTTGAAGCCGTGACACCATCCCATCGTCCCCTTGCCGTCCGTCGCCAAGCCCTTGAACACCTTGTTGGCATAGCGGCGCAGGTTGTGGCACACGGGTATCATCGTGGAGTCCACAAAACTGATGCCGCTGCATTTGCCAAAGCCTTGAAGCTTCATGAAGAGCATCATGTGGAAGAACACGCGGGGCATGAGTTCGACAAAGCGGTTGTACGAAACGGCATCAGGAAAACAACCGGACAGGTGCTGACGTATATAAAAGAGGTAGTAATGCTTGAAATTGGCGAACGAGCCGAAGTGGTAACAGACAAGTATTGTCATTATCTCACTATGGCTTAACTTTCCCTTGCGGTTGCGGTGACGGTGCTCTTTGTCCTCCAAAAGGAGGTTTTTCTCACACTCGGATGCAAAATTCCGGCAAAACTCATCCATAATACAGAAAATTTCTATAACTTTGTTTTCGGTAATCATCGCTTATGTTTTTGATAACTGATTGATTTGCAGCTATAAAGTTACAAAATATTTGCGAGATTACCAACTTTTATAAGCTATATCTTATCCCGAACTCACGTAACGTATAGTTTCTTTTTTAAGATTATCCTGTAACATTATACCATAACTATCTGAAAAATAGTTATCCACATTTACCCCCTCCGGCATCACAAATTTACTATCAGAAATATTTACATTCTGAATTCTATCAAAAGCAAAAGTCCTCATCATGTTATGCTTATGAGAAAAGCCGATAAGATACCAGCGCTGTCTGAATAACCTAACAAAATAAGGCTCAACTGTTAATAAATACGGCTTCTCATACCAGAAAGGTTGATACAATATATTAATACATAAATCAGCCGACATTGCTTCCGTAACAACAGGAAGGAATAGCTCTCCACCATAAGTTTGCTCCAGCATAATACGTTTCGACAAAGTTTTACATTGATCTATACATGCAACTGCAGCCATAGAGGACAACAACCAGCGCTTCAATGGATCTGCCTTAAGCAGTTCTGGAGCTTTTATATAATACTTGTTCGTCCTACGATCGCAAACTATATCAATATCAAATAAATCTTCAGCTCTTTTCTTGTACTCTAAAAAAGTATTTCTAGAAATTTCTCTAGAATCATAATAATAGGATTTTCTCCAAGCTTCATTTATTTCTAGCCTTGTGACTTCCCGCTCCAATAAAAGATTAACCAACCATATACAAAACTGTGTCCTCATTGAATTCAAACTTTAATTTAATGCAAAAATAACTCATACCTTGCCTAATAAAACAATGCAAGGTATACATAATTTTGCAAAACTAAAGCAGTCCTTTTATTTATGTTCTTGAATTATTGAATTATTATTTCATTTTTCTTAGTTTTGTAGTATCAAACAGAGAAGGAGAATAGTATGATATAAAATAAAGAAAAGACATAATAAACAGAACGTCATCAACGTATTATTTGGTTAAGAGATAAGTCTGGTACATTTATTTAGTAATCACAGATAATAAGTTGAAAGTGATGTTCACACCCTTTTAAGGGCGTGGACTGCTTTTACTTATTCATGATTACAGGTTTACCAGAGCCTTCTCTAACGGATAAGTTTAAAGTTTGTTCACGCTCTTTTTTCGTATATAATCATTTAATCTATGGAAAAGAATATATTTGAAAACCTTTTAATCACGACCTTCTACATTCGGTACAATGAAAAGAAGAAGCTGTTGAACGGCAAACATTTTGTAAGACTATTCAAAAAAGTGGAAAAAGATGTCTGCAAGCTAGAAGAATCCCTTCTTGTTGAAGACAGGGAACAAAGTTGCCAGCATATAAAAGAAAAGCTACTCTCTGTATTGGAAAATAACAATGAAATATCAGATTCCATATTCTATTCACTTCTCCATAAGGATACAGACTGGGACACTACGATTGACCTTTTAGTCAAAATAATAAAATATGATGGTATTATCTCTAAGCAAGAAAAAGAAGTAATCTTAAAGCTATCCCAACAATATAATATCGACATTGAATCAACCAAAAGGAAGCTAAAAAACAAATATACAAAGAAACAAAGATTTTCTATTTTCGCAGCCGCTTTAATAGCAATGTGTATAGTTGTCTTCGGCATAGGAGCATGGATGGTCAATAGTATTGAAAAGAAAAAAATGGATAAATTCAATATAGAAGAATATATCAAACAAAACCCTAAACTTTATTTTTAAAACAATTCAATTTAGCAAACTGATAATCCATGGAAAACCTAATGGAACAAATGAGCATTTAGATAAATTAAATATCCTGCATTTAAAAGGAGAAGCCGATTTATACATAGATGTAAATTTTCTAAGAATAGACTCCACTCAAACTGATTTTCTAAAAAAAGAGTTATATCTCATATATGATAGTCCCTCTCAAATTCCAATATCCGTAGATGTAAATATACCAAGTGGCAATTACACACTAATTGAGGAAATCGAACCGACTCCTATAAGCGAAGAAAAAGCAAAGGCTATTGCCAAGCCTATTAGCTGGATTAGTGGAGGTATCGGAGCTCTCATCGGCGGAAAATTTGGTGGTACACTCGGCAGCACATTTGGAGGACGCCTCGGAAAATTTATTGGCAGCAGCGTAGGAATGGTTAGTGGAGCTGCAAGCGCTGCTACAGCCGGTTATGTATATACCAAAGAATTCTTCATGGGGCTAGAACTAACCAATAATGATTTGGAAGAAAAAGAAAGTATTATCCAGCATCTAAAAGCCTGATAGCACTTGAAATAATGGGAGGAAATATGTTGTCGGAACCCGACTATGACTCAAAGCTACAAAAATACTATCAGGCAGAATGTGAGCGCCAAATAAAAGAAATAATGAAATCTTTTGGTTGGCAAGAAGTTTATGTCAAGTTTAATTATAAATAATATACTAGCATATGAAAACCATAAAGTTTTTTACTATATTAATCACTCCTCTGATTGCCGGAATAGCTTGTTGCATGATTATTTTAAAAGTATGTAATATCAATGTAAATTCCGTCACAAATCTACTTTTATCTAAGATACCAGGAATTAATCAATTCGTAGAAACTACTACAAACACAGGTCTTTATGCCATTTCGCAAATGGATAAAAAAGAATTGATAACCTCGTCTTATAATATCGACTTTTTAGTGTCATTCTATCAGTCGGGAAAGAGAACCATCATTTTGTATCCATACGAAGTGGAAGCCGGAATAAACTTAGAAAACATAGAACAAACCAAGAAAGACTCATTAACAGTCATTACCCTACCTAATGCTCAAATCACAAAGGTCAATTTAGATGATAAAAAGAAAAACAATGTAATTCGTGAGCAAGTAGAAGTAGATTATAACAACTGTATTATTCCTTTGAAAATCGCTTTAGAGCGGTATGCCAAAGACTTGGCTATTTCCGCTGGCTTATTGAAAGAAGCGAATAAAAATGCCGAAAAATATTTATCTGCCTTATTTCCTGCACAATATTTTCACTTTGAAAAAGAAGCAACTTCACCAGATACATTGGAAACATTGTATGTTCCACATCTTCCTGTAAAATTTACCTATCAAAATGAAAACCTCACTGAAGGAAGATTGAATTATCAGAAAGATACTATTTACAGCCGTGACGATTTAAAATTCAGAGGTTCAAGGTTTGGATATTTAGAAACAAATACATCATCGACTTTTAAAGACAGAGATAATCTGATACTAAATTCTGACATTTTAGGACTAAGAATTACAGATCCGTTAAATCCGAAAGGAAAAAGAATTTATGCAAAAGCTTCTAATCTATATAAGGAAATTTTCATTTGTTATCCCTCAGGAGACATTTATTACCTAGAAAGCGAAAATGCAGCCAAAGAAGAGCATTTACAAAGTATCGCACCAGATATGCTTTATTTAGCCATGACAGCTTCAGATGATAATGAGAGAGAGGGCGATTATAAATATATGGAATGGCTTAAAGAATATGAAAATACTCTGAGCAATATGCTAAAGGGAAGATACAATGAAGCAAATGTACATTTACAAAGGATGGCTTCTATGCATCCTACAACCCCTGCTTCGTGGGAAGAAACTTTAATGAGTTCTTATGTAAATACAAAATGCTACAATAAGTATTATCCAACAAATGGCAACAATGATGTAGACTTACTTTTAAAAGCCATTTATTTGTTTGATAATAAAAAATATAACGAAATGGATGATAATTTTCAAACAAATTTATTGGCAATGGATGATGAGATCTGGACGTTTATCGGACAGAACAGAGCTAGACTTGTGCAACTTTTTTATCAACTAGACTGTACCTCTCAAGAACGTAGAAAAGATTATAAACAACAATTAATAGACCGGGCCGAAAACTATGACCATTCTATCGCTTTAACTCTTAAAGGACAAGATTATTGCAATTACATACATGGGATTTTACTTCATAATGATAATGAATATAGTTTTTATTTAATTAATGACATTCAGCCCAATGTACGTATCATAGGACATAAAGAAAATCTTACAGATGACGAGTTTAATGGCTTTGATAATATTTGTGCATTAATGAAAAAAGAAAAAGTTCTGAAAGATAATGAACCACAATTAGTATTAGCATATATTGAAAAATCCAGTTTATTTACCCAAAACCATAACTTACTGATTTTTGAAAAAGAACATTGTACAATTTGCAGTAACATAACAGGGAAATGGCAAAAAAAATATACATACACTACAACTTACGATCAGATAAGGTCAAATCCTATAAATAATTCATTCACAATAGGACCATATAGTTATAAAGGTAAAGCCATTTCACAATTAATTCAGGAAATCAAAAATAGTCTAGATGATATAAAAAAGATAATAATTTGAAAGATTTTTCAAAGAAATTAAGTAGTGAAATGAGTAATAATATTTATCAATACTGCATACGATAATGAAAAGTTTCTCCGATTTAGGTATCATATTAGGAGATAGTTCTCCTGTGAATATTTCAAAATTTGTTACAGCCTGCTTAAATAACAAATTATCATCTGAAGCCATACAAAGCTTTATCTTAGCATCCAAAGACAGCTTGGAAAGTATCGACCAAGCGTTAAAGATGAATATAGCAATCAACAATGAGTTGAATGAAAAAAGTATGAACCAAATATCACAAATAATAGAAAGCTCATCTGGTAAAGATCTGTCATCAACTTTATTGATTCAGCAACTTATACAAATTAATGCTGTCGTAGCAGCACAAAAACATACTCAAAGAATGAACTTACTTTCTATTACCCTAAAAGTAATAGGGGTACTGCTGGTTATTTATCTTATTTATTCCTTGATAGCAGCAATAATAAATTGGATAGGAGTTATCTTGCTCGTCACTATTATAGGAGGATTGCTTCTATTTGGATTAAGTCGATCATAGTATAAAAAGATTAAGCTTGCATGGTATTTCCGTGCAAGCTCTCTATACCTTTGTAGCATATCAATAAACTACATTACTCACCAAAAAAATTAAAAACGCATGAAAACATTTTTATGTTGGGGTATCTCCAAGCTAGAAGGATTGTTTGGTTTGTTAATATGGCCTGCAATGTTTATTATCGGTGACAAAGAACAGCTCATATTTAACCAGCAAGGACAACTGAATGCTGACGGATGGATTTTATTTCTGACCGCTATTATAGGCGCTGCAATTCCAGCTATTTTCACAGCAATCTATGCAATAAAGCATTTTGATGAAGTAACTTCTTACTCCATGTTATTTCATCTGAGTAGAAGCAGTATGCTTGACTCCAAAATCAAGTATTTTTTCCGCACTTTATTTGTTGCAGGACTCAACTGGGCTTTAGTAGTTTTTATTGTCGGACTTTTTTTGTATATAAATTTATTATGGTCGAAAATAAAAGAACTAGATAAAATTTGTATGAAGCATTTTCAAGGCAGACCATACGTAGCCGACGGAATATTTTACAGTTCTCCAACAGAGTTATGGAATTATATACATCCAAAAGTTCTGTTTGTTCTTAAACAACCTAACTCAGACGAACTATTAGGTGAAGATTACAGAGAATATGATTTTGAGACATGCATAAGAGAACAGGTATGGAGAGAATTGTTAAAACGTCTGTATGGTATCATGAATACCACACAGTCAGCAGTTCCTGATTATACAAAAATAACAGAAAGAAAGGTACTGAAAGAAACGTTTACACATTATCCATTTGCAGTTATAAATATCATAAAAGATATAGGGGCTGGTATTACTTCCACAGCTGAGCTTAAAAAATATGCCATAGAAAATACACATTTTCTAAAAGAACAATTAGACATACTACATCCAGATATTATTGTATGCTGCGGCAATGGAGTTTTCGATATCGTAAACCAAAGTATAACTCCACCAATAGAATCAAGCGGAAACTGGCTGAAATATAATGCAGCAAGAAATATTATTTTTTTTGATACTTACCATCCGGGAAAACCAAATGCAAATAACATTTTAAAAGAAGCATATGAAAAGCCATTAAGGGAGTATTCTAATCATTTAAAAAAATAAGAAATAAGATATCTTCAATCTTATAATACATGATTAAAGTTGATAATCCCTCGGATTTTTATGTTAATCCCTAATTTTGATATTGTTTATGCTATGTTTATGTCAATAAAAAGAAATCCCTCATAAGCAATTAACTTACAAGGGATTACAACTATTGATTCGTACTCGAAGCGGGACTTGAACCCGCACAGCCGCAATGGCCAAGGGATTTTAAGTCCCTCGTGTCTACCGATTCCACCATTCGAGCAGCCTTTCAAAGAAGAGCGGAAAACGAGACTCGAACTCGCGACCCTAACCTTGGCAAGGTTATGCTCTACCAACTGAGCTATTTCCGCGTTTACGGGTGCAAATGTAGGGAGTTTTATAATAAGCTCCAAACATTTCTCCCGTTTTCTTTACAAAAAAATATATTTTATCGACCTAAAAGGCTTTTTTCAGCTTGTTCTACTGCTGAGAAGTTAAACCCTTTCGATATTTCTTCCATTAAACCGACTATTTTATCATTGCATAAATTACCTATACTTCCGGCATGGGTATGATGCACCTGTTTGTTATGAGTAAATTTGCCAGCTTCAATATCCAATCCTACTTTCTTATAAGCATCACGGAAAGGCATACCTTCTGCTGCCAGACGGTTAACTTCTTCCACACTGAATATATACAGATATTTATCATCGTCCAATATATGCTCATTTACCTTTATCTTATCCATAATGTAAGCAGACATACGCAGACAATCTTTCAATTCTTCGAATGCGGGAAGGAAAACCTCTTTGATAATTTGCAAATCACGGAAATATCCGGAAGGAAGATTATTCATTATCATCATAATCTGCTGAGGGAGTGACTGCAACTTATTACATTTTGCACGAGTCAACTCAAATACATCCGGATTCTTTTTATGGGGCATAATGCTGGAGCCTGTGGTACATTCGTCGGGGAGCTTCACAAAGCCAAAGTTCTGGCTGCTGAACATACAAGCATCAAAAGCCATTTTCGAAATGGTTCCGGCGATAGAGGCCAATGCAAATGCCACATTACGTTCCATCTTTCCACGTCCCATCTGAGCATAAACCACATTATAATTCATTGAGTCGAATCCCAAAAGGCGGGTCGTCATTTCGCGATCGAGCGGAAAAGATGAACCATAACCGGCTGCTGAACCTAAAGGATTGCGGTTACACATTTTATATGCTGCCTGCAAAAACATCATGTCGTCAACCAGGCTCTCGGCATAAGCACCAAACCACAAGCCAAATGAAGAAGGCATAGCTATCTGCAAATGGGTATACCCCGGCATCAATACATCTTTATATTTATTACTCTGAGAAATCAATACATGGAACAAATCTTCCACAGCCTCAGCAATCTGCTTAAGTTGCTCGCGAGTAAAGAGTTTCAAATCGACCAGTACCTGATCATTTCGCGAGCGCCCGCTATGTATCTTTTTTCCAACATCTCCCAACTTGCGAGTCAGCATCAGCTCTACTTGTGAATGTACATCTTCTATTCCGTCTTCGATGACAAACTCGCCACGTTCGGCAGAAGCGTAAATATTCTTCAGTTCTGCCAATAGAACCTGCAACTCATCTGCCGACAACAGACCAATACTTTCAAGCATAGTAATATGAGCCATCGAACCTAAAACATCATGCTTAGCCAGATAAAGGTCCAGCTCACGGTCTTTTCCTACGGTAAAACGGTCTATTTCCTCATTTACCTGAACGCTTTTTTCCCAAAGTTTCTGAGCCATAGTTCTATTTTTAATAAGGTATCATAGCTAACATATCCGCCAGTCTTTCTACTCCTTCCTGCAACGGTTTAGAAATCATAGCTTTCATAAACATATTCACTTCGGCACGAATGGTGACCTTAATTTTAGCCTCTGCTTCTGTTACCGGAAGTATTTGTATCCATAAATTCAATGGAACAGGAGTTTTGTCACCTTCGAACTTAACACACTTCATCGGTTCACGTTCGATGATGCGCAATGTCAATTGATACCTTGTACTTTTAATGTTAATGAATCACGGTCGAAAGACAAGTCCTCTATTTTACCACCCAACTTATCTTTCATCATATCCAGACGGTCGCGCACTGATTCCAGATTGCTTAAATCCGACAATTTATTATATACCCGCTCTTGGCTATAAGGTATATGTTTTACTGTGCTTTCAAATTGTACCATAATCTTTTATAAAAAAAGAGCACGGATTACACAGAAAACACGGTTTGCTGACAAAAACCGTGCACTCCGTGTAATCCGTGCTCAGTATAATTATTTAATTTCAATTATTTTCCAGTCCAGTGTGCAGGATCTTCTCTCCAAGCCTGAAGAACCGGTATATCCTGTTCGTCAATATAATCAGTCTTCAAAGCTGCATCCAACACTGCATTGTAGTTAGTCAATGTAACCAGCTCTACTTTTGCATTCTTGAATGCTTCTGCTGATACATCGAAACCGTAAGTGAACGAAGCTACCATACCGATAACATCGCATCCATTACGACGAATAGCATCAACAGCCTTCAAGCTGCTGCCACCTGTAGAAATCAAATCTTCTACTACAACAACTTTCATACCCGGACGAAGTTCACCTTCAATCAAGTTTTCGAGTCCATGATCTTTTGGACTTGAACGTACATATACAAACGGGAGGTTCAATTCTTCTGCCACCAAAGCACCCTGAGCGATAGCTCCTGTTGCTACGCCGGCAATAGCGTCTACCTCACCAAACTTTTCAAGAATAACGCGGCAAAGCTCCAACTTCACGAAATTACGTAATGCTGGATAAGACAAAGTCTTGCGGTTGTCGCAATAAACAGGCGATTTCCAACCAGAAGCCCAAGTAAACGGGTTAGCCGGCTGAATCTTTACGGCTTTTACTTTCAGCAATTTTTCTGCAAATAATCTTTCCAAAGCTTTCATAACCTTAATATATCTGATAAACGTTGGTGCAAAATTATGTAAATCCTACGTGATTAGGAAATATATGTGTATCTTTTTTAGTTAAAGAAATCATTTTGTTTATCGGGCCCATGCCAAAGTCAACACACTAATCTTTATATTTTCCACTCCAAGCAGTGCGTCGGCACAAGCTACCAGCGTAGCTCCTGTAGTAAGAACATCATCAACCAGCAAAATATGTTTATCATGCAAGTTTGCAGCATGGGGTGTAGACAAAAACAGCCGGTCTACATTTTGCCAACGTGCATAACCGCTTTTGTGGGTTTGAGTCGCATTATTACGAGAGCGCACTACTGCATCTGTACAGAGAGGGATACCCGTTACACGTGATATACCCCGCGCCAGAAGCTCACTTTGGTTATATCCTCGCTGACGCAATCGGGAAGAGAACAAAGGAACCGGAAGCAGATAATCTATTCCTTCAAAAAAGCCGGAATCACACAATTCTCCAGCCATATATTCACCCATCCTGCAACAAAGTTTTTTCCGCGCATGATATTTCATGGCATATAAAATCTGAGCTACATCTCCTCCTTTTGCATAATAAAAAAGTGAAGAACGCACGAACCAACCGGAAAACGTCCCCAAAAGCATTTCTCCATTTCATTGCCTGAAGTATTACCTAAATGCGTATATGTAATGACGAAAAACAGGATATACAAAGTCCGTCTTCGACTTTGCAAGAGTTTTCTTCCCACACGACAGGCATAAGCCGAGGAAAAAGGAAATCCCGTATGTCAGATCCATCAAATTCATCAGAATCTTCATGA
>ENA-OQJS01000024-OQJS01000024.1-human-gut-metagenome-genome-assembly--contig:-NODE-24-length-29493-cov-1.656133_pt1 | contig 29493 bp, 24 predicted proteins | sample MGYA00242598_ERZ504764 | MGnify/ENA primary metagenome ERZ504764 (study PRJEB26092, sample SAMD00036368) | human gut metagenome | host: Homo sapiens | study: EMG produced TPA metagenomics assembly of...
CGATTTATTTGCGTGTTTGGGATTAGCCCAGACCCGCAAGTTATTGACAAACTTTTCAAAGAACTCATTTTATTTACTGCCAGAGCAGCTTAGGCTTGGCGAATTTTTAACGAACTATTGTATAAATATATACAATATTATGATCAGACTAAACGTATTTATCAGAGTAAAAGAAGAAAAGCGTGAAGCAGTACTCGTTGCTGCTAAAGAACTTGTAACAGCATCTCAAAAAGATAAAGGCTGTATTGCTTACGATGTATTCGAAAGTGCAACTCGCCACGATGTACTGATGATTTGCGAAACATGGAAAGATGCAGAAGCATTGTCAGCTCATGAACATACTCCTCACTTTATGACACTGGTTCCACAGATAGAAGAACTGGCTGAAATGAAGATAGAGAAATTCGAATTCTAAAATAACAGTATACGGCATTTGTCCTCTGATGGAACAAATGCCGTATTTTTATAAAGCATTACATTTCAAACTTTGTATTCCGCATATCTCCTGTTTCAGCAAACGCTATATGCATCTTCAGTGCATTACGCAATGACATAGGAGTATGACATCCTTTTCCTTCCGAAAGCTTCAGATAATCCCAAAGCAGCTCTTTATAATCAGGATGAGCACAGTTTTCAATGATACAACGTGCACGCTGTGAAGGTGACTTGCCACGCAAATCGGCAACGCCTTGCTCGGTAACCAAGATCCGTACATCGTGTTCAGTACTGTCTACATGCGAAACATGAGGAACAATCGATGAAATAAGTCCATCTTTAGCCGTAGAAGGAGTAGTAAATATGGAGAGATAGGCATTTCGTGCAAAATCGGCCGAACCTCCAATTCCATTCATCATCTTGCTGCCTAAGACATGTGTACTGTTGACATTGCCAAATATATCTGCTTCCAGGGCTGTATTGACCGCTATTATTCCCAAACGACGAATCATTTCGGGATGATTGGTTATCTCCTGCGGACGCAACAAGACTCTTTCTTTCATCACGTCAATATTATCGTAAAGCATATCCAGACGGTCATCAGACAATGTCAACGAACTTCCGGCAACAAAACGGATGCGCTCTTGCATCATCAGATCGATAACTGAATTTTGAATGACTTCCGTATACATGGAAAATGCCGGGAGTTTTTTATCGGCTCCCAATGCTCCTAACACAGCATTAGCTATATTACCTACCCCTGACTGCAATGGCAGAAATTCTCGTGGTATGGCTCCCCGCTGATATTCTCCCAAAAGAAAATCAGCAACATTCTGCCCAATTCGACTAGTAGTATCATTCAGTGGAGTAAAAGCTGCTATCCGATCTCGTTCATTCGTACGAACCACTCCCACAACCTTTTCAGGATTAACCCTTACACTGATACTTCCTGCGCGATCATTTACCCGATAAATCGGAATCTCTCTTCGGTATGGTGGAGCATCAGGAATATAGATATCATGCATTCCGGTCAACTTGCCGGCATGGGCTTCGTTTAACTCAATAATAACTTTATGGGCAACCTGTATCAAGGTAGGAGAAATTCCGACCGATGTACTAAGCACAATATCTCCTTCTTCTGTGATGTCGGATGCCTCAACAATAGCTACATCTATAGCTCCCAGAAAACCGTAACGTACATCCTGACCTATCTGCGAAAGATGCACGTCATAATACTGTACTTCTCCTGCATTGATAGCATTACGCATTTCTTTATTCGACTGAAAAGGAGTACGAAAAGCTACGGCATGTGCCTGTGCCAATGCAGAATCAACTTGACTTCCGGTAGCTCCTCCGGTTATAAGTCCAACTTTAAACTCTTTACCTTCACTGTGTAGTTTTTCGGCATAAACGGCCAAAGCAGCCGGAACAGCCTTAGGTGTTCCCACAGACGAGAAGCCTCCTATGCCTATCGTGTTTCCATTATGAATACTGGCGCAGCTTCTTCTGCCGATATAAAAGAATATTTCATGTTGTAACAAATGTATCAGTTATAATATTTTGACAGCAAAATTAGGACAGATTGTTTAAAATAGCAATACAAAAAGTAATTTTTTATAACCATTTATCAAATCACACAGAGTTCAAAAGAGGTAAAGAAAAATAAAAAGAGATATACTTTTTATTTTCAGTATATCTCTTTTTCTGAAGAGCCGAAAGCGGGACGTCGAACCCGCGACTTACTCATTACGAATGAGTTACTCTACCAACTGAGTTATTTCGGCGATAATTTGTTTATGAAAAGCGATGCAAATTTACGGTTTTATTTCAACTTGCAAAATGAAAATGATATTTTTTTCAACGATAAGATTTTTTTTTCATTTTTCTATTTACAGAAGGATAAAAAAAAAGAACAGCATATTTTGTGTCATTCATGCCCATAAATCTCTGAACACTTCGGTAAAATACTAATTCCGTCCCTCTTCTTCAACCAAAATCATCAGAGAATGAATGAGTTCAGGCTCTCCGGAATTAAATTTCATTTCAGTTTCACCCTCAAGGTATCATTCCACAGCTTTTTTCTCTCCAAACAAAATATCATAATCTCTTTTCGATGCAGGTACAGTCCAGTCTTCCGGAATAAATTTCCACTGATTCAGCGGCTTCGGATCGAGAACTTTTACTTCTTCTATCCGTTTCATCAGATAAAAACGTAAATCTTTATCTGTGGAGTATACGATACGTTTTGCCAGTTCTGCCTTGGGAATACCAGCACCTTTTGTCAGCAAATCTCCCCCACCATTTCCACGATACGAATTAACAGCTACCTGATATGTTTTATTCATATCAAACGGCTCTCCGTTTGCCATCCTTTCTATCTTGATTTTTTCACCCTGAGGTTTCGTTACATCCACTGTATAAATAATGCCTGCTGCCGAATCGAAATTGAAACTTGGATTTTTGAAACGGCCGAACCCTTTATCTTCTTCATTAAACAACATTAAATGGTCGTCGGGTGATTTCATCTGGTTAGTCCATAAAGCATACGACATTTCCAGAAAATCCTTGATTTCTTTACCTGTCAGCTTCATCGTATAAAGCAGGTTCTCGTATTTATACAAGTTAAACATATCACTCATATAAATATCACCTTTCTTGATTTCTGCTGAGAACGAGAGAGGAGCACAGAAAGATATATCGGCACCCGTAATATCAAGCTGCAACTGATGAAGCAAATCGATAAATGCAGAAGGACCCAAATAGGCATCTTTGGTTGTAATGGTTTCTTCGATACGTCCAATCTTACGAGATACAAAGTCGACTGTTGCCTGATATTGTCCGGCAAACTCCCGCATGAAATCCTCATCAGCAGCATAGCGGGAAACATCTGCCAAAGCACCCTCTACAGATTTTCGCACAAGCTTACCTCCAGCTTTAGTCACTTTGACTGTAACATCCGAAACATATCTGGCCGCATTGGCAGGATCGACGAGTAAAACAGAATCTCCTGCCACATTGACAATCTTCTCACACCGGCGCACATGATCGTGTCCCATAAATACTACATCGAAGCCCGGAACATTTTTTGCTACATCGCCCGAACCATTCTCTACAACATTATCCAGTTTATTACCTTCAGGTCCGGCATGAAATAATCCGATCAAAACGTCCGGATTCTCTTTTTCCTTGATAATCTTTACCCATTTACGTGCGCAATCCTCCATGTCTTCAAAATGCAGCCCGTTCCACAGCTGTTCGGGAAGCCATGAAGGAATGGCAGGAGTTATCATACCTAAAACTGCTATTTTTACTCCTTTCCGTTCGATTATTTTATAGGGAGTAAGATAAGGTTCTCCCGTTTTATTGTCCACAATATTTGCCCCAAGTACAGGAAAGGCACACTGTTTCACCCAACGGTCGTACACGGCATGTCCAGTCTCCACATCATGATTTCCCATAGTACCTACATCGTATTTCATATAGTTCAGCATCGCTGAAGTTACATGAACAGAAGTTGTATCGATGTAATTGTAATAATAAGCAATGGGCTGTCCTTGTAAAATATCCCCATTATCCATCAGAACAACTCCATCTCCATACTGCTCACGCTGTTCTTTTACAAATGAACTGACACAAGCCAGCCCTCCTTTGCGAGGCTTCATACTTGTAAAGTCATAGGAGAAATAGCATCCGTGCACATCACTCGTTTCAATAAGTTTCAAAGTTACTTCACCGTCTTGCGAAGCATAAGCAGGACTTGTAACGCCTAAGGCAAGAACAAGCATCAACCTGGAAAATAGTTTCATCATAAATCTAGCGGGTTAAGTGATATATAAACGACAAAATGTCACATTTTCATAGTATATCCAATAAGTAACTACAAAGATAATGGAACTTTACCAGCTGCAAAACCCACAAAAAGATAAATACCTTTCAATATGGTTAAAAGTCTGTTAACAAACGGACTATCTGGCACATTCTTTGCCTCATTCTCAAATAAAAAAACAGACTGTATGGCTTACATAGACTATTACAAAGTTCTTGGAGTTGACAAAACGGCAACTCAAGACGAAATCAAGAAAGCGTACCGTAAGCTGGCTCGCAAATACCACCCGGACTTAAATCCGAATGACCCAACGGCCAAGGACAAGTTTCAGGAGATAAACGAAGCTAACGAGGTACTGAGCGACCCTGAAAAGCGTAAGAAATACGATGCTTACGGGGAGAATTGGAAACACGCCGACGAGTTCGAAGCTCAACAGCAAGCATATCGTGCTCAAGGCGGTACAGGTAACGGCGGTGAATATTGGTATTCTACCGACGGACAACATTTTACAAGTGGATTCGGAGGAGAAGGTATGCATGGATTTGGTGGAAATGCCAGTGGATTCTCTGATTTCTTCGAAGAACTGTTCGGGCATGGAGCCGGCAGAGGACGTAATGCAAGAGGCGGATTCAGAGGGCAAGATATTGAGGCTTCTCTACAGTTGTCTCTACGTGAGGCTGCAACCACTCATAAACAAACATTCAGCATCAACGGTGAAACATTACGTATTACAGTTCCAGCCGGAGTAGCAGACGGTCAGGTTATCAAACTGAAGGGACATGGAGGTAAAGGAACAAACGGAGGACCCGACGGAGATTTGTATATCACTTTCGTTATTCCTGACGACCCTGTCTTTAAACGGAAAGAAAATGACTTGTACACAGATGTAACAATCGACTTATACACTGCCGTACTGGGAGGTGAAGTTACAGTCAACACATTAGACGGACAAGTAAAACTGAAAGTTCGTCCGGGTACTCAGAATGACGCTAAAGTTCGTCTGAAAGGAAAAGGATTTCCTGTATACAAGCAGGAAGGCGTCACAGGCGATTTGATTGTAACTTATCATGTAACAATTCCTACTACACTGACGGAAAAGCAGAAAGACCTGTTCCGACAGTTGCAGCAAGGATAATTTAAAACCGTACGACTATGCAGAACGATTTAATCATCATAAACGACTATTGCACACATTGCAATATCGAACCCGACTTCATCCTCATGCTGGGTGAAGACGGTCTGATAGATATCGAAGTAATAGATGATACCAGTTATTTTCCGGCTTCTCAGCTGAATGAACTGGAAAGGTATACTCATTTATATTATGACTTGTCCATCAATATAGAAGGAATCGATGCTATCCGCCATTTGCTGACAAAAATACGAAATTTACAAAATAAAGTAAGAAGTCTGGAAAATGAGTTGCGTTTCTACCGCAGATAATTCCCATAATGTATAATTTACCCCCGCTATAAAAATTTATGGCGGGGGTATTTTTATAAAAAGGGGTTATGAGGTCCTGTTTTCTTCAATATGTATCAGAAATCGTAGGTCAGCCCGATAAAGAAAGTTCCTGCCTGCTTTTTTCGAGGTAATTCTATTTTTTGTCCTTCGACTATCATATTACGGCTTCCTCCGTATAAATCATAATCGGAGGTCGTATACCCAAGCAATACCGATACACGTTCCACTTCCAAAGCCATAGCAAATTTCACATGATAATAACATGCCTTCGCATGCGAATTACTGACTTCTCCTGAAGTGGCGGGTACATGGATAATCGCATCCTTCGGAACATAATCTACACTAGTACTTAAATTGGGAGGCAAAGGAATGGTAACTCCAGGAGACACACGAAACGATAATGCCACATCATGGTCATGATTCAGATAAACAGGAGGCGAATACAGATAAACTCCCGACCGGAACGCAAACAAATACATCAAACGGTTTTCCTCAATCTGCCAGCGCAAGTTTTTATCTCTTGCTTCTCCAGAATAAGTCTTATTTCCATCTATTGGAGGAGTAAAAAAAAAGCCTGCTCCAACTCCAATAAAACGCCAAGGTTTATATACGACATCCGTTTCTATTTCCCATGTCATATAATTGTTCGCGCCACCATAGAGTTCCCATACCCAATGCCGGTCTTTCTCTGACTTCTGCGCCATTGCTACCGATGTGCCTAAAAAAGAAAAAAGGATTATGCACCATAATCTTGTTTTTTTATTCATAAGTCATAGCGTTAGTTTAAGTTATCATATAATATTTCCGGAATAATATCTTATATTAACAAGTAACAAATGGTTTTGGAAAAAGGTTCATTGTATCTATTTCCGCTTTCAAAGCTTTAGCCAGCAAATATTCTTCGGGTTCCTCTTTCTGTGCATCCACCTGTTTGAACTTTCCTATACGTAATGTCAGTTGCTATTCACGCCTTCTTTAGCGAACATTTTCAATCCTCGAAAACGTCTTTCAAATCCGAATAAAGCTTAAAACCATCTCTTAAATTATTTTCAAAATGAGTCCTCTCCTCCCTCGAATCCTTTTTTAATTACATTTGTGCCACATTATTAGAAAAACATATACATGGAACAATTCAGTCAAATGATTGCCACAGCCCTGAAGCTACCTGTTCATCGGGTAGAAAACACATTGAAACTGCTTCAGGGAGGTGCTACAATACCTTTTATAAGCCGTTACCGAAAAGAAGCAACCGGAGGCCTCGACGAAGTACAGATAGGAGATATCCATACGCGTTACGAAAAGCTCTGTGAACTTGCCAAACGAAAGGAAACGGTTCTTTCTACCATCGAAGAACAAGGAAAACTGACAGACACTTTACGAGAACGCATTTCCAATTGTTGGGATGCGACAGAACTGGAAGATATTTACCTGCCTTTTAAGCCCAAACGAAAAACTCGTGCCGAGGCTGCACGCCAGAAGGGACTGGAACCGCTTGCCATGCTACTATTGATGCAGCGGGAAAACAACTTATCTGCCCGGGTACGCCAGTTTGTCAAGGGAGATGTCAAGGACGAAGAGGATGCTCTGAAAGGAGCACGCGACATCATTGCCGAACAAGTGAATGAGGATGAACGTGCCCGTAATCTGATACGAAACCAGTTTAACCGTCAGGCTATGATTACATCGAAAGTAGTCAAGGGCAAAGAAAAAGAAGAAGCAGCCTTAAAATACCGCGACTACTTCGACTTCAGTGAACCGTTGAAGAAGTGTACCTCTCACCGTCTGCTCGCCATCCGCCGTGGAGAAGCCGAAGGTATCCTGAAAGTATCCATCACTCCCGACGATGAATCAGTATGTACAGAACGATTGGAAAGACAGTATGTACATGGAAACGGAGAATGTTCCGCACAAGTAGCAGAAGCTGTGAACGACGCATACAAACGTCTGTTGAAACCCGCTATAGAAACAGAATTTTCCGCACTCAGCAAGGAAAAGGCAGACGAAGAGGCTATCCGTGTCTTTGCTGAAAATCTCCGGCAACTGTTGCTTGCTCCTCCTCTGGGACAAAAGCGCACAATGGGTATCGATCCGGGATATCGTACCGGTTGCAAAGTTGTCTGTCTGGACGCCCAAGGTACATTGCTGCACAATGAAGCAATTTATCCGCATCCACCCAAATCGGAAACAGCTCTGGCCGGACGCAAGCTTGTCAAACTCGTCGAACAATATAAGATAGAAGCCATCGCTATCGGAAATGGTACGGCAAGCCGCGAAACCGAACGTTTCGTCACTTCTCAACGATACGACCGCGAAGTGCAAGTGTTTGTTGTCAGCGAAGACGGCGCCTCCATCTATTCTGCATCGAAAATCGCACGAGATGAGTTTCCTGAATATGACGTAACTGTGCGAGGAGCTGTGTCAATCGGTCGCCGACTGATGGACCCCCTTGCCGAACTAGTCAAGATAGATGCCAAATCTATTGGTGTGGGACAATATCAGCACGATGTAGATCAAAGTAAACTGAAGGCATCACTCGACCAGACAGTAGAGAGTTGCGTAAACCTTGTCGGAGTAAATGTCAATACGGCCAGCAAACATCTGTTGACATATGTATCGGGACTGGGACCGACGCTGGCTCAAAACATTGTAGATTACCGTACGGAAAACGGAGCATTCCATTCGCGTAAAGAACTGCTGAAGGTACCGCGTATGGGAGCAAAGGCGTTTGAACAGTGTGCCGGATTCTTGCGTATTCCGCAAGCAGACAACCCGCTCGACAATTCGGCTGTACATCCGGAAAGTTATGCCATAGTAGAAAAGATGGCAAAGGACTTGAAATGCTCCGTTGCCGACCTGATAAAAAACAAGGAATTACGTAGCCAAATAGACATAAAAAAACTATGTAACTGATACCGTAGGACTGCCTACACTGACTGATATTCTACAAGAGCTGGATAAACCGGGACGTGACCCGCGCCAAAAGATTCAGGTCTTCGAATTTGACAAGAACGTGCAGACTATCGACGACCTGCGGGAGGGCATGGAATTGCCGGGCATCATCAACAACATTACCAATTTCGGATGCTTCGTAGATATAGGGATTAAAGAAAACGGACTGGTACATATCTCCCAGCTTGCCGATAAGTTTGTCAGCGACCCGACAACAGTAGTCAGTATGCACCAGCATGTACGCGTACGTGTACTCAGTATTGACCATGAACGCAAGCGCATCCAGCTTACAATGAAAGGACTTAATTGATGGAAACAGAAAAACAAACATGCGGATGGTTCGTCTTCAACAGCGGACAGGTTTTGATAGAAAAAAAAGAAGACGGATATCATATTCCTTACGGACCTGAACCTCCGGTTGAGGTTCCCGTCGGAAGTACCATTCATACCATCGGAGAGATAAACGGTTATCCTGCCAAGACGTATGCTATTCATATTCCAGTAAGTGGAGATGAAAACAGTCCACGCATGATGAAGGACTTGCGTGCTTCTTTCGATGTACTTCCTCTGGAAGAATACAAGCGTGGCGGAAAAGCTTCACAAATATTGAACTGGGACAAGAACAGCCGTTATTGCCCCATGTGTGGTGTACCTACGGTACAGGTTTCCCCCATAGCCAAACGATGTCCGGAATGCCGGCAGGAGTTTTATCCGCGTATTTCTCCGGCGGTCATTGTACTTATTAAAAAGGAAGACAGTATCTTGCTCGTACATGCCCGCAACTTCCGGGGGACGTTTAAAGGATTGGTAGCCGGTTTTCTCGAACCAGGAGAAACGTTGGAAGAGTGTGTTCACCGCGAAGTCATGGAAGAAACAGGACTGACCATAAAAAAACCTGAAATATTTCGGCAGTCAACCGTGGCCCTACCCCAGCGGAATCATGGTAGGATATTATGCCGAATACGAAAGCGGAACCATCAAGTTGCAGGATGAAGAACTGAGTGCAGGAGCCTTTTACAACCGAAATAACCTGCCGGAAATACCGAAAAAGCTCAGCATTGCCCGCCAACTGATTGATGCCTGGCTGGACAATAAAATTTAAAGATCAGATAAAAACATACCGGTATGAGTGACAGAAATCTATAATACCTGACAATTCATACCGGCATGCTTATTTATTTTATAAATGCAGGAACTGGCAAATGCATACCTGCTATAACCAGTCCATTCTCGCGAGCATACTGCAATAAGTTTTTACGAGTCTTTATTGCTTCCTGCTTATCCATATCATAGGTAGCACAAATCTCCGGATGTTCCAATTGCAGAGCTGCTCCATGAATCAAATCTCCAATTATCAATAATTTACCTGCCTGAAAAACAGTATGTCCGGGAGTATGTCCAACAGCTTCCATTGCTACCACTTTTCCCGGCAACGTATCACCAAAAGCAAACAGGTGCAAACGGTCCTTATATGCATTCATGGCTCTCACAACTTGTCCGTTCTTTTCGGCTTCCATTTTCATCCAACTATCATACTCAGCCTTAGAAGCATAAATTTCAGCATGAGGAAACACTACACTATCGTTTTTCATCAGTCCTCCGATATGATCACCATGAAAATGAGTAAGATATATATATTTAATGTCGGCAGGAGTAATCCCTAAAGCATGTAACCCAGCCAATAAGCGACTATCGGATGCCCCCATTCCCGTATCAAAAAGAATTTGTATACCATTGCTTTCTATCAAAAACGTACTAATGGAAGAAGGTATTCCGTTTTCGAGCGAAAGTTTTTTCATCAAGTCCTCACCAGCATCCGGAAAGAGTGAAGGAGGCATCAGTTTCGCAGAAGCGTTATCACGAATCCATGTAGCTTTTACTCCGTCGAGTACCAACGTCGACAAAGCACTATCTTCCTGCAAACCAACTTGATTACTTATTACACTCATACTATCTGCATTCATTTTTTCATTAACCTGTTTCTTGGCACTATTACCGCAACCAGCAAGTGACAATACCATAGTCACACCGAAAGCATAGCTCCATATCTTAGTCCTTTTCATCGTTATGTAGTTTAAATATCTGATTATACTAGATCTTCCACTTGCCAAAACCTTTCTAAAATAACAGATTTTTTCAGATTATCCAAAGATATTCTCACATGATTACGATTTTAACTTACTGCCAAGTCATTTCTTCATGAATAAGTCCTGATCAAGATCATATAAAAACAAGCGAGGAGAAAGAATCTTTCCATCTGCTGATTCTCTCTCCTCGCTTCTAACCGGCACGTAAAACAGACCCATCTGCTTCCGTACCAGAGAGGGTAAAAAATATTTTATTTCTTTTTCATCTTCTGCATCATGCCTGCCATCTTGCTGCCGGTAACCATCTTCATCATCTTGCGAGTCTGGTCAAACTGTTTCAGCAAACGGTTTACTTCCTGAATGCTTGTACCACTACCCTTAGCAATACGTGTACGGCGAGTTCCGTTCAGGATTTCAGGATGAGTACGTTCTTCCGGAGTCATTGAATAAATAATAGCCTCAATACTCTTGAATGCATTATCATCGATATCAATATCTTTAATGGCTTTTCCTACACCCGGAATCATAGAAGCAAGTTCCTTCAAGTTACCCATCTTCTTAATCTGATGAATCTGAGTCAGGAAGTCATTAAAGTCGAACTGGTTTTTCTGAATTTTTTTCTGAAGACGTTTTGCTTCTTCTTCGTCGTATTGTTCCTGTGCACGTTCTACCAATGAAACGATATCACCCATACCAAGGATACGGTCTGCCATACGGGCCGGATGGAACTGATCGATTGCATCAAGCTTTTCACCTGTTCCCACAAACTTGATAGGCTTGTTCACAACGGTACGGATAGACAGAGCAGCACCACCACGAGTATCACCATCCAACTTAGTAAGAACTACACCGTTGAAGTCCAGACGTTCGTTAAATTCGCGAGCTGTATTTACTGCATCCTGACCAGTCATTGAGTCAACAACAAACAACGTTTCATCCGGATTGATTGCATTTTTAATTGCTTCAATCTCGTTCATCATCTGTTCGTCTACAGCAAGACGTCCCGCTGTATCGACAATAACCAAGTCATAACCTTTTGCCTTTGCTTCCTGAATGGCATTCAGTGCAATCTGAACAGGATCTTGCTATCCAATTCGCAATATACAGGCACTTCGATCTGCTGTCCCAATACTTTCAGCTGTTCGATAGCAGCAGGACGATATACGTCGCAGGCAACCAGCAACGGCTTACGGTTTTTCTTGGTTTTCAGCATGCGTGCCAGCTTTCCTGAGAAAGTTGTCTTACCAGAACCTTGCAAACCTGACATCAGGATTACGGCAGGACGACCTTTCAATTCGATTTCGGCAGTATCGCCACCCATCAGTTTGGTCAGCTCATCATGCACAATCTTAACCATCAACTGGCTAGGCTTAACAGCAGTCAACACGTTTTGTCCTAAAGCTTTTTCCTTTACAGTGTCGGTAAAGCTCTTTGCTACCTTATAGTTCACATCGGCATCCAGCAATGCACGACGTACGTCTTTCAACGTTTCGGCCACATTGATTTCGGTGATTTTACCTTCACCTTTCAATATTTTAAACGACCGTTCTAGTCTTTCACTTAAATTATCGAACATATATTTTTCTTGTTTTTTATTCTTCCAATTTGTCAGGGCGCAAAATTACAAAAATAATCGGATGCATCAAATCTTTTTTATTCTGCCATTTCGCCTTTTTCAAGTAAATAACACTGAATGTCAGCATTAACGAATAATAGATGACTTCGGTAGTAAAACAAACATCTACCGGAGCACGAAGCATCATTCCTACTACAATAATATACAATGCATAAAAGATCTGTACTCCGACTTCCAGTCCCAAAGCAGCCTGTGTATTACCCGTACCCGAAATTCCATTGAAATAAATATTTGCAAGAGCAGCTATCAACATTGCACCGCAAACGACATATAATGCCGGAACCGATTCAAGAAGCAGTGCTTCCTCATTGGTATAAACCGACAAAATAGCCTGAGGGAAGATAACACAAAGGGCCACACATACTACCATAATAAGGAATGACATCCGGGCTATTTTATGCAGTAATCTGACAACTCCTGCTACTCCTCCCGAACCAATCAGATTGCTGACCAGTGTATTTGCCGTAGTAGAAAGCGACTGGACAGGTATTAACAGCACAACATATACGCTACGCACAATGTTGGCAATGGCAAGCTGCCGTTGTCCGAGTCGTTCAAGTGCCATGAAAAATACAAACCAGATGGCCATGGAAAGAAAATACTGCACCATGGTGAAGCAGGAAATGCGCAAGATACGCATCACCATATCCCAGTCAAAATGTCCGAAACGATTCAGCCCATATTTCTTCAAGTCAATTTTACCATACGTATACACAATAAAAAACAGCATAGAAGATGCTTCTGCTATAACCGATGCCAATGCCGCTCCACGTATTCCCATTTCAGGGAATCCACACTTTCCGAATATCATCGCATAGTCGAGGAATACATTCACCAAGGCCATGACGACAGCATTCATGGTCAGTACCTTTGTCTTGGTTATACCTATATAAAGCGCACGGAACATGACATTGACAAAGGCAAAAAGAAATCCCCAGATACGCCATGTAAAAAACTCGTATGTAGCATAAAAAATCGTATCCGAAGTAATCAGCAGACGAATCAATGGTTCGGCACATACCAGCAATATGGCAAGTAAAGCTACTCCCATCCCCAAACTGAATGCTGTACCCTGCCACATAACCGGTCCTATGGCATGAAAATTCCCTTCCCCATTACGACGGGCTATCAAAATCTGCGAACCGACACTGAACCCGAATGCTACGGTATATACACAGATATATAGCAGTCCTCCCATTGCGGCTGCACCCAAAGCTACCTCACCCACATGTCCTAAAAAAGCCGTGTCGGTGACATTGATAACATTTTGCGCAAGCAACCCCAAGAATATCGGGTAAGTGACATTCCATATTTCTTTATTCGTATACATAAAATCTGATTGTTTTTATTTTGAGACGAAAGATGTACAAAGATACGTTTTTTATGCACTTTCAACAAATGCGCATCTGTTTTTCAGCTTATTTTAATGAAAACATCTTCATCTTTTCCTGAAAGTTCGTACATAAAAATTAAAAAGATGAGGACATTTTCTCCGATTCGATATCATGAATCGGAGAGAACATCTTCATCTTTGCTTAACAACCTATATATCAATTATAAAGACTCGTTTTTCCAGTCCTTCTTTTCTTAAAATTTCCATCATTCTTATTTCTCCCTCATCCGTATCTTTCACCTCTTCGCGCAAGCGCATCATTTCTTTTTTCATTTCACGAATTACCGATTCATATTCTTTCTCCCCGTAAGCATTATGGTTTTCTTTCGGATCTTTCTGTAAATCGTAAAACTCCCAAGATGGAGTTGATTTGTAGTCTGAAGACCCTGTCATATTCAATCGGTCACCATACAAAAACATCAACTTATAACGCTCATTACGTACACCGATGTGGGCCGGACGGATATCATGTTGAGTCCAATAACGGTAATAAAAACTCTTCCGCCAGTCCTTAGGAGTTTTTTCCTGCCAGAACATCTTTAAAACTTCTGCCCTGTGTACCTTCCGGAGATTTTACTCCGGCAAAATCACACAATGTAGAAGCAAAATCTACATTCAAAACAAGTTCGTTCACACGCTTGCCAGCCGGAATACATTTGGGATAACGGATAACAAATGGCATACGTGCCGATTCTTCATAAAACATCCGTTTGTCATAAAATCCATGCTCTCCTAAAAAGTATCCCTGATCGGCAACATAGACAACAATAGTATTATCTGCAATCCCCATTTCGTCTAGAGCATCCAACAGTTTTCCAATATTATCATCTACCGTAGCAGCGCAGCGTAAATAATCTCGGATCAGTTTTTGATAAATAGCTTTTCTTGCAGCAATCCGGCTCATTCCTTTTGTCGTAAAAGGAAGTTCCGGATAACGACACCACCATTTATCTGGATCAGCCGAAGCCACCTCCCAATTGTGTCCGATAGTTTCCAGTTTTTGTCCGACGAAAGTACGTCCGTTGGTTTCAGGCCCCCAGTCTAACAAATTCTCTGGTTCAGGAAACACTACGCCATCATATAAATGTCGCATACGTTCCGGGAAATCATAAGGCTCATGTGTGGCCTTAAAATGACAACACATCAAAAAAAGGCTGACTTTTATCCTGAGCTTTCATCCATCTGATAGCTTTTTCTGTTACAATATCAGTGGAAAAACCATGTATACGCTCTCCAAAATTACGCTGTCCCGGCCAAGGATCATCACTATTCTTGAAAGTAGGATCACGATATTCTCCCTGATCATGAAAAACAGAATAATAATCAAAACCCTGAGGTTGTGATTTCAAATGCCACTTTCCTACCAGTCCGGTGTGATATCCAGCCTTCTGTAATTCTTTCGCAAAAGTAGGCAAGGAAACATCCAAGGTATCATCTAATGTATATACCCCATTGCAATGACTATACCTTCCTGTCAATATAGCAGCACGACTCGGTGTAGATATAGAGTTTGTACAGAAACAATTATCCAAGACTGCCCCTTCATCAGCAAGCCGACGAATATTCTCTGTCTGGGCATATTCTGATAAAATACCACCATAAATACCCCAAGTTTGAGAAGTATGGTCGTCACTTAAAATAAATAATATATTCGGACGTTCATCTTTTGCTTCGCCAGCAGCCCGTAAGACTAATGTACTACCAGCCAACACCCCTGTCAGTAAATATTTCCAGTTCATCATATCTAACAGCTTTAACTTATCACAGCAAATTCTCACTCGAAAACATATAAGTTAATTAACTCATCCCAAGTAAGTTTATGTCCATCTTTCCACCACAAAGGTTGAGTCAAGTCACAAAAATCATGATTCTCTACCATTTGATTCATCAACAAATCATGAAGTTCATTCTTCTTTTCAGTTAACTCATCAGCCAGATTTACCAGTTCTCCCGGATCCTTCTGCAAATTGAACAACTGTTCGGTTATCTTACCTTCCACATTATAAATAATATACTTATAATCACCAGAAACTACAGCTCGCTGCTGATTGGAATAAGCAAGAAAAACCTGTTCACGTATCTGTTCCTGTTTTCCTTCCATAACCGGTTTCAACGACTTGCCAGTAACGGATACAGGTACGTCCAATCCCATCAAATCACACAAGGTAGGATAAAGATCATACAAATAGCACAAAGCATCTGAACGTTTACCTGACGACAAACCATCCGGAGTGATAATAGCCATCGGTACTCCAACGCTATGCTCATACAGACTTTGTTTACCGATTAGTCCATTCTGCCCCATAGCCAGTCCATTATCTGATGCAAATACAATAATCGTATTATCCATATTCCCACTTTCTTCCAAGGCATCAATAACCCTTCCAATCTGTAAATCAACCTCACTCACCATACCATAATACAATGACAATTCTTTCTTCAACTGATCTGGAGTACGAGGAACAGGTAGTAATTGTTCATCCCGGATGTTCAACTCACCATTATCAAACGGATGTTCTGGCAGAAAATTATCCGGAACAGAAAGTCCTGCCGGACTATATTTCTTTCCATAATCAGGCAAAATATTTCTCGGATCATGAGGAGAAGTGAAAGAGACAAATGCCATAAACGGCTGATTATCATGTTCCGTAGTCTTCAGAAAATTTATGGCTGCATCAGCATACATTTTCGAAGAAAAGTTTTGCCCTGCAAAAGGCGGCTCATCATATTTTCCAGTCGGGTCAAAATGATGTAAGCGAGGAGCACAATGTCCATTTTCTTCATAAGGATGCATTCCTCCGAAAAAAATATTATCTCCTTCGGTAAAGGAACGAGCAAATGAAGCATGGTCTGAATGCCATTTCCCCGTAGCAAATGTCCGGTAACCGTTATTTTTCAAATGCTCAGGCAATGTGATTTGCGAAACAGGTATCTTCATTCCATCACTCTGCACTTCGAACACTCCCCTTCCGGTAAGTAACATAGCACGACTAGGCATGGATAAAGCTCCACACAAAGCTCCATTGGTATAAGTTCTTGTAAACACCACACCTTCATTAATCAGTCTATCGATATTCGGAGTATAGGTATCTCTGTTCCCCAATGCAGCAATGGCATCAGCCTGCATATCATCGACTAAAATAAACAACACATTTGGTTTACAGCCTCTCTCTGGCATCCGCTTAACGCTACAGCAACCATGGAAGCAGAAATAAGTTTCTTAATATTCATCATAATATTTCTGTCTTTAATAAATGCCTATTTCATCTATAGCAGTTCAAAGTCATCTCCATCATCTAAAACAGGAAAACGTTTTCTGAAGCTGTCCAACGGTTCACGGGCAAGCAATGCTCCTGCTACCTCTTCTTTACCGTCAGTGCACGCAACCAATATCTTACCATAAGGACTGATTATCATACTTCCACCATCGTACAGACATTGCGGATCATTTCCTACCCGATTCACTCCTATTACATAACACTGGTTTTCAAGTGCCCGAGCTTTCAGCAGTATATTCCATACCTCCCGACGACTGGCAGGCCAGTTGGCTACATATATAACCGCATCATAATCATTCCGGCAACGCGACCATACAGGAAAGCGTAAATCGTAACATATTTGTAAAAGAAAGCGAAAACCTTTATAAGAAACAATCACTCTTTCATCTCCCGAAGTGTATTGCTTATCTTCACCCCCAAAACCAAACAAATGCCGCTTATCATAATGATACACCGTACCATCAGGACATACAAAATAGAAACGGTTGTAAAATTTCCCTGCCTCTCTAACCGAAAGACTTCCGGCTATAGCACACTGACGCAAAGCAGCAATCCGGCACATCCATTGCAAAGTTTCTCCTCCTTCATCCTCGGCTATTTCCATCGGATTCATACTGAAGCCGGTAGAAAACATTTCTGGTAAAACAAATAAATCCGTATCACAATGCTTTTCTATCAGCTGTTCTACAGCCATACGGTTTACTTTCGCCTCCTCCCAAACTATATCTGTCTGTAAGACTGTCACCTTTATAAATGATGTTTGTTTATTCATTTCCATATCCGTTTCCATAAATTCAGTACGCCCAAAGGTAATAAAAGTAGCCTGATTTAGATGTTGTTTACAAAAACTTTGTTATTTTTGTAGCGAAATTGAGTTAATGTATCAACAAATGAACGTATTAGAACTAAGTGAACAGGAGATTATCAGACGTAACAGTCTGAATGAAATGAGAGCGATGGGCATCGATCCGTACCCTGCTGCCGAGTATGTAACCAATGCATTTTCGACTGATATAAAAGCCGAATTTAAGGATGACGAGGCAGAACCGCGCAAAGTATCTGTTGCAGGACGTATCATGTCACGCCGTGTTATGGGTAAGGCTTCTTTCGTTGAGTTACAAGACTCTAAAGGTCGTATTCAGATATACATTACCCGCGATGATATATGCCCTGATGAAAACAAGGATTTATACAATGTAGTATTCAAACGTCTGCTCGACCTGGGTGATTTTATCGGCATTGAAGGTTTCGTATTCCGTACTCAGATGGGTGAAATTTCTATCCATGCACAGAAACTGACTGTTTTGTCAAAATCTATCCGCCCGCTTCCTATCGTAAAATATAAAGATGGTGTAGCTTACGATAAATTCGATGATCCAGAACTCCGTTACCGCCAGCGCTACGTAGACCTGGTAGTAAACGATGGAGTAAAAGATATATTCCTGAAACGCAATAAGGTATATAACTCTATGCGTGAGTATTTCAATTCGAAAGGATATATCGAAGTTGAAACTCCTATCCTGCAATCTATCGCCGGAGGAGCTGCGGCACGTCCGTTCATTACTCACCATAATGCACTTGATATTCCTTTGTATATGCGTATTGCCAGCGAACTTTACCTGAAACGTCTGATCGTAGGTGGATTTGAAGGTGTATACGAAATCGGAAAGAACTTCCGTAATGAAGGTATGGACCGTACTCATAACCCAGAATTCACTTGTATGGAAATTTACGTAGCCTACAAGGATTACAACTGGATGATGAAGTTTACTGAAAATATGATCGAAAAGATCTGTATGGATGTAAACGGTACAACAGAAGTTAAGGTAGGTGATAACATAATCAACTTCAAGGCTCCGTTCAAGCGTGTTACCATGCTCGATTCAATCAAAGAATTTACAGGATACGACCTCACCGGAATGAATGAAGAACAGATCCGCGAAGTCTGCCAGAAACTGAACATGGAGATAGACGATACAATGGGAAAAGGCAAGCTGATAGACGAAATCTTCGGCGAATTCTGCGAAGGAAATTATATCCAGCCTACTTTCATCACTGATTACCCTATCGAAATGTCACCGCTGACTAAACGTCATCGCAACAATCCGGATCTGACTGAACGTTTCGAGTTGATGGTTAACGGAAAAGAACTTTGTAACGCATATTCAGAACTTAACGACCCGATCGACCAGCTTGAACGTTTCGAAGAGCAGATGCGTCTGAGCGAAAAGGGTGACGACGAGGCTATGATTATCGACAAAGACTTTGTTCGCGCACTGGAATACGGTATGCCTCCTACTTCTGGTATGGGAATCGGTATGGACCGTCTGGTCATGCTGATGACAGGACAAAGCACTATTCAGGAAGTATTGTTCTTCCCGCAGATGCGTCCGGAAAAGGTTATCCCGAAAGACGCTCCTGCTAAGTTCATGGAACTGGGTATTGCCGAAGAATGGGTTCCGGTGATTCAGAAAGCCGGTTACAACTTGGTTTCAGACATGAAAGATGTTAATCCGCAAAAATTACATCAGGACATCTGCGGAGTGAATAAAAAATATAAATTAGAATTGAAGAATCCTAGCGTCGACGAAGTAGCGGCTGGATACAGAAAATAGGCTAAAATGAAACTCCCCGGGAAAATAGCAATCATGGGTGGAGGAAGCTGGGCAACGGCAATAGCCAAAATTATATTGTCCCAGGCCGACTCGATAAACTGGTATATGCGCCGCGACGACCGAATTGAAGAATTTCGGCGTCTGGGGCATAATCCGGCTTACCTGACTAGTGTGCGCTTCGACATGAGGTGCATCAACTTTTCATCAGATATAAATAAGGTAGTAAAGGAATCGGATACACTAATATTCGTAACTCCTTCGCCATATCTGAAAAGCCACCTTAAAAAGCTAAAGACAAAACTCAAGGATAAATTCATTGTGACGGCAATCAAGGGAATTGTTCCCGATGAAAACTTGATTGTGTCCGACTACTTTCATAAAATGTACGATGTTCCAGAAGAGAACATTGCTGTACTGGCTGGTCCATGTCATGCAGAAGAAGTGGCATTGGAACGCTTGTCTTATCTGACCGTCGGATGTAAAGACATTGAAAAAGCGAAGATGTTTGCCCGACAGCTTTCGGGACACTATATCAAGACATCGGTCAATACCGATGTAGCAGGTATAGAATATGCATCTGTTTTGAAGAATGTGTATGCCATAGCTGCCGGAATATGCAGCGGCCTGAAATACGGAGACAACTTTCAGGCAGTACTGGTTTCGAATGCTCTTCAGGAAATGAACCGTTTTCTCGATACAGTACATCCGGTAGACCGGTGTACAAACGATTCGGCCTACTTGGGCGACCTGTTGGTTACATCATATTCCAACTTCAGCCGTAACCGTGTATTCGGAACAATGATAGGAAAAGGATATTCGGTAAAAAGCGCACAGATAGAAATGGAAATGATAGCCGAAGGCTATTACGGCACCAAATGTATCAAGGAACTGAACAAGCATCTGCACGTCAATATGCCGATAGTAGACGCCGTTTACAACATTTTGTATGAACGGATTTCTCCAATGATTGAAATCAAATTACTGACTGATTCATTCAGATAATAAAGAAGAATATTTATGGAAAATATTAAACTTGAAATCAACAAGTCTTTAGGTTTTATTTCCAAAGACAAACTAGCTGCTTACGAACCTAAGGTAAGAGCATGTATGGAAACATTGGAAAAAGGTACAGGACTGGGAAACGACTTCCTGGGCTGGTTACATTTGCCTTCTTCCATTACTAAAGAACATCTGGACGACTTAAAAGCTACAGCACAGGTTCTGCGCGAAAACTGTGAAGTTGTAGTTGTTGCTGGTATCGGCGGAAGCTATCTGGGTGCCCGCGCCGTTATCGAAGCTATGTCCAACAGCTTCTTGTGGTTGCAAGAAAAGAAAGCAGGACAGCCTACTATCATCTTTGCCGGACACAACATTGGTGAAGATTACTTGTACGAGCTGACTTCTTTCCTGAAAGACAAGAAATTCGGTGTAATCAATATCTCTAAATCAGGTACTACTACTGAAACAGCTTTGGCTTTCCGCCTGCTGAAAAAACAATGCGAAGACCAGCGCGGCAAAGAAATGGCACGTAAGGTTATCGTTGCCGTAACTGATGCAAAGAAAGGTGCTGCTCGTGTAACTGCTGACAAAGAAGGCTACAAATCATTCATTATTCCTGATAATGTAGGTGGTCGTTTCTCTGTTCTGACTCCAGTAGGATTATTGCCTATCGCTGTAGCAGGTATCGATATCGACCAGTTGGTAGAAGGTGCGCGCAAGATGGAAGAAGTTTGTGCTAACCAGAATATGATGGAAAATCCTGCCGCTCTTTATGCAGCAACTCGTAACGAACTGTATCAGAACGGAAAGAAGATTGAAATTCTGGTAAACTTCCAGCCTAAGTTGCATTATTTCATGGAATGGTGGAAACAGCTTTACGGAGAATCTGAAGGTAAAGATCACAAAGGTATCTATCCTAGCTCTGTAGACTTCTCTACTGACCTGCACTCTATGGGACAATGGATTCAGGAAGGCGAACGTACCATCTATGAAACAGTGATTTCTGTTGAAACTCCTAACCACGAACTTCATGTACCTTCAGACGAAGAAAATCTGGACGGCTTGAACTTCCTGGCAGGAAAACGCGTAGATGAAGTCAATAAAATGGCAGAACTTGGAACTCAGCTGGCACACGTTGACGGTGGAGTACCTAACATGCGCGTAAGTGTTCCAAAACTGAACGAATACTATTTGGGACAATTGATTTATTTCTTCGAAAAAGCTTGCGGTATCAGCGGCTATCTGCTTGAAATTAATCCGTTCAACCAGCCAGGTGTAGAAGCTTACAAGAAAAACATGTTTGCTTTGTTGAATAAACCTGGATATGAAGAAGAAACTAAGGCTATTCAAGCTCGTTTAAAATAAAAATTAAACAATAAAAAATGAATAATGATAAGTGGAAAGCGGTAACCAGTATCAATACCGCTCTTCATTTATCATTATTCATTTTTTCATTATTTACACATATGTAGTTTATTCTTAAACTGAAAAAGATGTTCCAACAAGCAATAGAAAATTATCTCACAACCCATCATTTTGATAAACTGAACCTGAAAGCTGTATTGTTTGATATGGACGGTGTATTATTCGATTCCATGAAAAATCATGCAGCAGCCTGGCACGAAGCATGAAGCAGTACGGTATGCATCTGAGTCCGGAAGAAGCATATATGCACGAAGGACGTACAGGGGCATCAACAATCAATATAGTAAGTACCCGACAGCGTCATAGAGAAGCAACCGAAGAGGAAATAAAAGAAATCTATCAGACTAAAAGCGATATTTTCAATTCCCTTCCTAAGGCCGAACGAATGCCGGGAGCACTCGAACTGCTCAATCAGATAAAGGAAGATAATTTGATTCCAGTGGTAGTAACAGGTTCAGGACAGAAATCATTGCTGGAACGCTTGAACAGAAATTTTCCAAATATTTTCAAAGGCGAGCTTATGGTAACAGCTTTCGATGTAAAATATGGAAAACCAAATCCGGAACCTTATCTGATGGGACTTCAGAAAGCCGGTGTCAAAGCCAATGAAGCTATCGTTGTAGAAAATGCTCCTCTCGGAGTACGTGCTGGTGTAGCTGCTGGTATCTTTACAGTAGCTGTAAATACTGGTCCTCTGCCCGATAAAGTCTTACTGGACGAAGGAGCTAATTATCTTTTCCATTCTATGTCAGATTTCAGCAAGAATTGGAAAGATTTTTATCAAGCAATCAAATAAAATCGTATATTTGCAATTGAGCATTTACAAATGCTTATACTAACCCTAACAAATTCAATTGGATATTCGGGAAGGCTGCCTCGTGATGAAGCAGCCTTTTCTATTTTTACTATTGTCAGCTGACAAATTAGTATCTGATATAGTCTCAGAAATATGGAAAATATATCTAATTTTGCGCATATTTACAGCAGCAAGTATTACATAAATTAATATGACAAGTTCATTAAAGGCAAAATATCACATTCTGGCTATTCTCACCGTAGCGGTATGGGGAACCACATTCATTTCTACAAAAATTCTGATAAACAACGGATTATCACCTCAGGAAATATTTCTTCTCCGCTTCATTATTGCATATATCGGAATATGGTTTATCTCTCCTCGCAAGATTTTTTCAGACAGCATCAAAGACGAACTTACTATGTTTGCTGCCGGACTAACTGGAGGTACATTGTATTTCCTGACCGAAAATACTGCCTTAAAATTTACCCAGACTACTAATGTAGCCTTTATAATATGTGCTACTCCTCTGCTAACTACGGGACTATCACTTCTGACAGATAGAAATAATAAAGTCAGTCACAACTCGCTTCTGGGATCTATAGCAGCACTCATTGGCGTAGCTATACTTATATTCAATGGCAGCGTGATTCTGAAACTCTCCCCCATCGGAGACTTTCTGACACTGGCAGCTGCATTATCCTGGGCCTTTTACAGTCTTATAATCAATAAACTCTCGAAGAAATACCGCTCTATATTCATTACCCGCAAAATATTTTTCTATGGAACTTTAGGAATACTTCCAGCTTTCATCATCCATCCTTTTTCTTTTCCACTGGAGGGATTTCTCCGTCCTGAAGTATTCATCAACCTTCTATTCCTTAGTCTTCTAGCTTCATTGGTCTGCTTTGTTGTATGGAATATGGTATTGATGCATCTCGGTACGATAATGTCATCAAACTATTTATATCTCAATCCATTGTTTACTACCTTAGCAGCCTTTGTCGTATTAAACGAGACGTTGACTATTTATGCCTTCATCGGTGTATTACTGGTTATGCTGGGAGTATTTTTATCTACAAGGAACAAATAAAAGAGAAGCTTTTACAGATATTTCCAACAGAAATCTGTTTGTCACTTAATTGCGGAAAATAAATTCATTCAGAAAATTTCCTGAATTCCCCAAATGGACAATCCATTATAATTTAAGAAAAGATTGCTTTCTCTGACAGAAAGCAAGCGTCGTAAAAAAAGAAAAGATTCTGATAATCAGAATCTTTTCAAACTACATTAGTACACCCATGGGGAGTCGAACCCCAATCGATGGAACCGGAATCCATTATTCTATCCATTGAACTATGGGTGCATATTTTCTAAAACCATGGCAAAAATACAATTATTCTGTATTTCGTCCTAATATTCGAGAAAAAAAATAAGAGAGGAATAAAACTTTTACACACAACAAATTACCATTTTATCAATAAAAACAAAGATAATCATCACACAATGATAATATTTCAAACAAATACATTGCATTTTTACAAAATATAATTATCTTTGCCTACATATTTAAATACAGAAAATTAAAAAGACATGAGTTACCTAATAAAACCTACCAACTATCAACCTTTGCTTGACATGAAGCAAACCGAGTTGGGTATAAAACAAATAAAAGAATTTTTCCAGCAAAACCTGTCTTCTGAACTGCGTTTACGCCGTGTTACGGCACCGCTTTTTGTTCTGACCGGTATGGGAATGAATGATGATTTGAATGGAATAGAGCGCCCTGTAACCTTCCCTATAAAAGATTTGGGAGAACAACGTGCCGAAGTGGTACACTCGCTGGCCAAATGGAAACGGGTAACTCTTGCCGACTATAATATAGAACCAGGATATGGCATTTATACCGATATGAATGCAATCCGTGCCGATGAAGAACTGGGAAACCTGCATTCGCTTTATGTAGACCAATGGGACTGGGAGCGTGTCATCACTCCAGAACAGCGAACCGTAGATTTCCTGAAGAGTATCGTTACCCGTATTTATTCGGCCATGCGCCGCACTGAATATATGATTTGTGAAGTATATCCGCAAATCAGTTCATTCTTGCCTCACGATGTCCATTTCATCCATTCGCAGGATTTGCTTGATATGTATCCGGACAAAACCCCTAAAGAACGTGAGGATTTGATTACCGAACGATACGGAGCCGTATTTATCATCGGTATCGGTGGCAAACTGAGTGACGGAAATCCACACGACAAACGTGCCCCGGACTACGATGACTATACAACTATTGACCCGAAAACAGGACTTCCGGGACTGAATGGTGACCTGCTCATCTGGAACAGTGTACTTGGAAGAGCAATCGAGCTTTCATCAATGGGTATTCGTGTTGACAAAGCAGCTTTACTAAAACAGCTGGAACTGGCAGGAAAGGAAGAAAGAACTAAACTTTACTTCCACAAACGTTTGTTGGAAGGTTCTCTTCCGCTTAGTATCGGAGGGGGTATCGGACAGTCGCGCCTCTGTATGCTGTATTTACGAAAAGCGCATATCGGTGAAATACAAGCTAGCATATGGCCCGAAGAGATGCGTCGGGAATGTGCTGAACTGGGTATGCAACTTATTTGATGCGAAATACAAATACACTGAATGATTTTCTACCGGCAAATATTTCTTTACGAGGTAAAATATTACGACATAAGAAATATTTGCCGTTTTTTAGTTACACCTCCTGCCAACCCTCATAGAAGAATAAAAATTCACTCTTGAAATCCTGAAAAGAATTTGTACAGATTTTCAAAAAATATCGAGAAGAATCAGGTAAAAGAAGGTGATGTTTTTTGCATAATAACATATTTCATTGATTAAAAATCTTTATCCCCTCCACAGATACCTGTAAAGGGAATCAGGCTTCCTGAAAAAGTTCTTCCACACAATACTGTATTTATATCTTTTTTACTACATTTGTCTGATTTAGCAGCAACAAAGCAACGCATTTTCACTTATATACAATAAAATTTTCAGACAATATGAATGTACAGATAGAAGAATCATGGAAGCAAGTGCTGACTCCTGAATTTGATAAAGACTATTTTATCCGCCTGACGGAATTTGTTCGTCGGGAGTATCAGACTACGACCGTATATCCTCCGGGAAAATTGATATTCAATGCTTTCAATCTCTGCCCTTACAACAAAGTAAAAGTAGTTATCATCGGTCAGGACCCATACCACGGTCCCGGACAAGCACATGGTCTCTGTTTCTCTGTAAACGACGGTATTCCTTTTCCTCCGTCGCTACAAAATATTTTCAAGGAAATACATGATGACTTAGGTACTCCCATACCAACAACTGGAAATCTTACCCGCTGGGCAGAACAAGGTGTCTTGCTACTCAATGCCACACTGACTGTCCGTGCTCATCAGGCAGGCTCACACCAACGTCAAGGTTGGGAGGAATTTACGGATGCAGCAATCCGAGCTTTAGCCGAAAACCGGGAGCATCTGGTATTTATTTTATGGGGAGCGTATGCACAAAAGAAAGGGGCTTTTATAGACCGCAACAAGCATTTGGTTCTGACATCCGTACACCCTTCTCCGCTTTCTGCCTACCACGGCTTTTTCGGAAACAAACATTTCAGCCGCGCAAACGAATATCTGATTCAGCATGGCGAAGAACCAATCAAATGGTGAAACTTACCTATAGATATGAAAAGAGCCGCAGAATTGTTTTCCGCGGCTCTTTTCATATTATCGCTCAACAAATGTATATTATTAATACCAGGTAACCTGACTACCCGTATTACTGCGTTGATCCCATTTCAAGGCATCGGTCAACATAGCCGAGTTAGCTCGAATCGAGAAGTTATATGATGTATACGGACCGAAAACCAAACCGCAACTCATATTGAAACAGTGCAAGTCACGAGTTATGTTTACTGTAGTCATAGACATTTCCTTCGAAGTAAAATCATAACCACTAGAATAAGTTACATTCCATCGGCTACCCATTTTTATATTACCTGAAATATTCAGCGAATGAGTCAGAGAATATGGGTAACGCATGGTTTTGATATTAATCTGCTTGCTTCTGTCTTCACGGATACTGTAACTATAACTCAAACTCAAGCTCCATGGAAGCTTAAATGCAAGATAACCATCCGGATCGAGTGTTGCATTTTCTGTCTTACGGGTACCAGAATTCAATTGTTTATCAGTTTCTTCTTCCAAATCTTCATCATCTTCTTCCGTATCCGTATCTTTCTTGTCTTTTTCCTTATCTTTATCATCACCCTTACCAAACAGTTTCTTAAACGTATCGTTGTTCAAGGTATACGAGAATGATCCGCTATATCCCTGGAATCGTCCGAAACGTCCGTAAGACCATTCGGTACGATCGCTCTCTACAACCTTACCATTTTCGTCGAACTTATAAGCATAAGTGGCAAACGTTGCATTCATATTGAAGGTATAGCTCTTGGTCAGTTTCAAGCGGGCAGTCAACGAAAGGTTACTCCACCGCTTCTGGGCAATATCGTATGACAAACTTCCACTCAAATCATCAATCAGACTGATTTTCTTATATCCGGTAGTATCCTTGTCGGAAGCCATTTTCATCTCCAGATTATTTTTCAGCGAGAAGCTGACGTTTTGAGAAACACCTTTTCCCGGATAACTGTATGGGGAGCCTTCGTATGGTGAATATTCAGCCATACGTACTTCACCGTTTTCGTCGGTATATGTATAAGTTTCGTAATAACCATAACGCGATTTTCCGAAATCAGGCGTATAGGTATAACTTACAGAAGGAGTAATGACATGACGCAATACAATTTCTTTACTCTTCATGAACAGGGCTTATACATACCATACAGTTTCGTATTCATGGAAACTGACATGTTATAATCGTACACACGATTGAAGCCGTTGACCGTATCCTTCACTACCTCCTGAGCTCGCTGATCGTAGCTCTGCATGACCTTACGTGTATACCAGCGTTCGGTATAGTTAAACGAAGGAGTAATATTGATGTACTTGAACAGATTGAAGGTAGCCTCCACCGGAATGGTATGCTTCATACCGGTTTTCCACTGAGAGAAAGGAGTCTTGAAAAGCAGATTATCTTTTGTGTCTACACTGTTTGTCAAAGCACCCGTGTACTGGAATGAAATCTTCTCATACCAACGTTCGTCACCCGCTCCTTCTTACGCTTGAACGGATAAATACGGCTCAACGAAATATTCAAGTCGGGCAAGGTCATATTAACAGAAGAGTCCCTTGTATTCTGAGTAATATTGAATGTACTCGAAATATTCAATCCGATTTCAGGAAAGTTACGTGAATAGCTGATACTTGACGCCTTGGTATTGTTACTATATGCCGAAGGGTCGTACAATGAACTTAAACTTGAACGGTCGTAGCTACTGGTTGCAAAGTTTACACTTGCCGAGAATGAGCTGTTCGGGCTAGCTTTCGAGTCCTGACGGTGACTCCACTGAATACGGAAGTCCTTTGATACAGCATAATCGGGCATATTCTTTTCGCCTGTCTTTGTTACCAGATAACTTGCATTAAAGTAACCGCTATACTTATAACGCTTATTGTAATTGGATGCGGCAGACAGTCCCCAGGAACCTTTGGTATATATTTCTCCCAAAACCTTAAGGTCTACTTTATCATTAATGGCAAAATAATATCCACCGTCACGTAAGTAGAAACCACGGTTCATTTCATCACCATAGGTAGGCATAATGAAACCAGAAGAATAACTGCTGCTGAATGGGAAGAAACCGAAAGGAACAGCTATCGGAAGAGGTACATCTTCAACCACAAGTTGTGCAGGACCAAAAACGACATCCTTTTTAGGACGTACCTTCGCCATAGACAATTTAAGATAAAAATGCGGATGTTCCTTATTATCACAGGTGGTATATTTACCCTGAGTCATATAGATCTCATCATCAGCTCCTTTTTTGGCATTCTCACTGGTGACATATCCTTCTCCCTGCTGCGTTACAATGCTATTGATGAATCCTTTTTTCGTTTTGAAGTTATAACGCATGGTCTTCGACTCGTAAGGTGTTTCTCCGTCTTTAAATATAGGAGTACCCTGCTCTACACCAGTAGTATCTGCCACACCACGGGCATACACCGTACTACTGTCCATATTCATTGTAATCAACTCGGAAGTCAATTCAATGTTCTGGTAATTCACCTTTCCATCACCATACAAATGAGCGAAACCTCCTTTAGTAAACACGATAGAATCGGCTGCTTCGTAAATAACCGGAGCATCCAGAGGTTCTTTTTTAGGAGTTGTATCAAGAGCCAGTGAATCTGCTCCAATAGAATCAAGTCCTAATGAATCTACTGTCAATGAATCATTTTTTAAAGAATCGGCAGCAAGCGAATCCGTACGAAGTTCTGTTCTGTTACCTCGCGATCTTTTCCCTCTCACACGCTCGAGTCTCAGCATACAAAGAGAAAAAAAAATCCTAACAAAGAACAGAAACAACAGCAGATATGTAGTTTTTTTTTAAATGACGCCATTCATTAATCTTTTACACAATGCAGTGCAAAAGTAAG
>ENA-OQJS01000025-OQJS01000025.1-human-gut-metagenome-genome-assembly--contig:-NODE-25-length-29263-cov-1.933107_pt1 | contig 29263 bp, 32 predicted proteins | sample MGYA00242598_ERZ504764 | MGnify/ENA primary metagenome ERZ504764 (study PRJEB26092, sample SAMD00036368) | human gut metagenome | host: Homo sapiens | study: EMG produced TPA metagenomics assembly of...
GCAGAATATCTTCATTACTGGTCGTAACGTGCTTTATTTCCGGTTTTTCAGATGTGGGTATCATTTGAATGTTTTTCAAATATCCGTTTGAGTGTAACCCCCTCAGGAAATTTTCCGTATTCTATCCGGTAATCTATATCATTGTACTCGAAAGCATCCAGCTTTCCGGACTTGTAGCCATACATATCAGCGATTGGGCAAACTGGCAATACATGCACTGGCTCGTCATCGGGCTGCTTGCTGTCGTGTGGTTATGCGTATTTTTTCTTACACGTCCCTTCCGGATGGCCCGCAAGATGCCTCTGTATGGCATAGACTGGACAAGTGCTCTTCTTTGGCTGTAGTGCTTTTCTCCATTGTGTTTGTCTGCATTTACGGCGAATATTACGACTGGCTTGACAGTGCTCTGATACGAGGCTGTATCGTACTGGCAGTGGTATGCACCCTTATCAATGTGAACCGAATGTTTACGACTCACCGTCCGTACATCCATCCCCATGTGTTTAAGTACCGTCATTTCCCGACTATCCTGTTCCTTTTTCTGATGCTGTGTTTGTTTCTCACTACATCATCAGTTTTACAGGAAATGTTTATGAGTGCTATTCTGAAATATGATATGTTGAATGCCGTTTCGCTGAACTGGTGTGTATTTATCGGAATACTGGCAGGTGCAGGAGTTGTATTCTACCGCCAGGTAGTCCTGCGCAAAGGCTATAAACTGCTTATTACCGTCGGCTTCATGCTGATAGTAGTTTATCAGTACTATATGTATTTCCTTATCCATCCCAACCTGAATATTGAAAGCCTTTACATCCCCAACTTTCTAAAAGGACTGGGACACGGCATACTTTATATATCGCTGACCATCTATGTAGCCAAGACTGTCCCTTTCGAACATTTCTTTCAGGGACTATGTGTATTAAGCTTTATCCGCACCAGCATTGCTACTCCTTTGGGTACAGCCATATTAAACCGCAGGCTGAAGTACATGCAGCAGGATAATATCGGTCTGATAAGCCGTAAAATGGATTTGGTAAAAGAATGGATGCCTGATGTTTCCATCCAGCAATTGTATGAAGAAGTTACCCGTCAGACGCTTCTGACCAGTCTGAAAGAACTGTTTGGTGCAGTATGTATTGTGGGAACCATATTCCTGTTGTTTTTACTTAGTCAGAAAGTTTGGCGAAAACTATTGCGATATGTCAGAAGAAATCATCCCCGATACATTCAGCTTTTGAAGCGTTCACAACCCGCGCAATAAGGCAGAAAGTTATTTTCTGCCGAAATCTGCCGGTACTTCTCCCCATAAATCAGTTTCCCATTTGCGCAGTGGAGTAGTATACTGATTCTCATTCAGCCATTTCTCTGCACGTTCGATAAGCTGGAATAATTCTTCGGTTTTCGCGGTACGTTCCAGCTTTGTTTTACATTTCTTCTGTTTCACCCAGTTCAACGCATTGCGGCTATCAGAATAAATAGGCATATTTATCCCCTTTTGTTTCATCAGTGCCAGACCATGGACAATAGCAAGGAATTCTCCGATATTATTTGTGCCATACATAGGTCCAAAATGAAAAATTTCCTGTCCGGTAAGTAAATACACTCCCCGGTACTCCATTGGTCCTGGATTACCGCTGCATGCAGCATCTACGGCCAGACAGTTTAAATCGAAATTTTCAGGGATTTTTTTCTCTTCCGGTTCGTGTGTTGCTGTCTGACTTTTCTTCAGATACACATAAGCAGGAGTAGCGAAAGCATGTTCTGCCTCTTCACGTGTAGTGAACGATTTATAAATAGCACCTTTGTAGTTCTTAATTTGTAGCTGACAGTCGGTCCACGATGTATATATTCCTGGTTCCACTCCTTTCCATACTACATAAAATTTCTGCTGCTTTGCCATAATCTGTATAATAGCGATATCAATAAACCAATTCACCACAGACTATGCAGAAGTTTCACACATATGTGTAGAAGTCTGTATAATCCGTGGTGAATAAAAGATAGTGTATGATTAATGTCTTAATTACATACGTTCAGGAACCTCAATACCGAGCAGTCCCATTGCCAGTTTGACGATCTTTCCTACATTCTGGCTCAAAGCAAGACGGAACACCTTCAATGCTTCATTTTCTTCACGTAGGATGCTGAAATCGTGATAGAACTGGTTGTATTCCTTTACCAGATCGTACGCATAGTTAGCAAGAATAGACGGATTATAGTCACTTCCGGCCTGGCGTACCACGTTTGTAAAGTCAGCAAGCATCTGAATCAGTCCCTCTTCTTTTGTACTCAGTTCCACACCTGTCGGTATAACAGCAGGAATAGTGATACCAGCTTCAGCAGCTTTACGCAAGATAGACTGGATACGAGCATATGTATATTGGATGAACGGACCTGTATTACCGTTGAAATCGATAGATTCTTTCGGGTTGAATGTCATATTCTTGCGAGCATCCACTTTCAGGATGAAATACTTCAGCGCACCCAGACCTACGATACGTGCGATATCATCAGCTTCTTCCTTAGTCAGGCCATCCAGCTTACCCAGTTCACTGCTGGTTTCTTTCGCTGTTTCTATCATTGCTTCCATCAGGTCGTCTGCATCTACTACCGTACCTTCACGGCTCTTCATCTTACCTTCCGGCAGTTCCACCATACCGTAAGAGAAGTGAACCAGATCCTTACCCCATTCAAATCCCAGCTTATCGAGCAGAATAGAAAGCACCTGGAAGTGATAATTCTGTTCGTTTCCTACTACATAAATCATTTTGTTGATCGGGAAATCCTGGAAGCGAAGCTTAGCAGTACCAATATCCTGAGTCATATAGACAGAAGTACCGTCGGCACGCAGCAACAGCTTGTGGTCAAGACCTTCAGCAGTCAGATCAGCCCATACAGAACCATCCTCTTTGCGATAGAAGAAACCTTTTTCCAGTCCTTCCAGCACTTTTTCCTTACCTTCCAGATATGTTTCAGATTCGTAGTATATCTTATCGAAGCTGACACCCATCATCTTGTATGTTTCATCGAATCCGGCATATACCCAGTCATTCATTTTCTTCCACAAAGCGCGGATTTCAGGGTCATTTGCCTCCCATTTACGCAACATTTCACGAGCTTCCTGCATCAGTGGTGATTGAGCTTCTGCTTCTTCCTTACTCAAGCCTTTTTCCATCAACTCAGCTACTTCAGCCTTGTAATGTTTGTCGAAAGCCACATAATAATCACCAATCAAGTGGTCACCCTTCTTGCCTGATGATTCAGGAGTTTCTCCGTTACCATATTTCAGCCATGCAAGCATTGACTTACAGATGTGGATACCACGGTCGTTTACGATATTTGTCTTTACGACCTTGTTTCCGTTGGCAGCCATTACATTGGCAAGTGCGTTACCCAGCAAGTTATTGCGGACATGTCCCAGATGCAGCGGCTTGTTTGTATTCGGTGATGAATATTCTATCATTACCAGCGGAGCATCTTCGGTAGCTTTCTGAATGCCCCATTGAGCATCAGCGTGAATGCGGTTCAGCAGTTCAACCCATACATCCGATGCGATAGTCAGGTTCAGGAATCCTTTGATGACATTATAATTTGCGATAGCCGGTTCGTTCTTTTTCAGATATTCACCGATCTCCTGTGCTGTTTGCTCCGGTCCCTTCTTCGACATTTTCAGAAAAGGGAAAACCACAAGCGTAAGATGACCTTCAAACTCCTTCTTGGTTTTCTGTAATTGTACCATTTTGGCAGGCACTTCTGCACCGTACAATTCTTTTACCCCGTTGATGACGGAGGCAGTCAGTTTATCTTCTATTTTCATGTGTATATATGGTTTTGTATTTCCTGACATTTATCAGTTTGCGCAAAGATAGTGATTTATTCATCATTCGGAAAGCATCATCGTGTACAAAAACTAAAAAAAGGAACGTCATCTTCTCCCTAGGGAATAGGAGAGTGACGTTCCTTACATGTTATGAAGAATTAAAGGGTTTTGTTATTCAGCTATACAGATACTTACGCGGTTTTCTTCCCGTGTGCTAAATGGCTGTACGGTATCACCTTTGTAATCGACCGTGATACGCTGGCTGTCGATACCCATTTCTTTCAGTTGGGTAGCTACATTTTCAGCACGTTTCTTAGAAAGGCGCATGTTGATATCTGCATTACCAGTCTGCTTGTCTGCATATCCACTGATAGTAATATTACATTCAGTGTGTTCTTTCATGAATTCTGCCAGTTTTTCAATCTTCATTTTTTCTTCATTGCGGATAGCGGAAGAATTAAGTGCAAAGTAGATATTTTCTGTCATACTAACCTTTTCCTGTTTTACCGGAGCAGGTTGCTGTACCGGTTTGGGCTCTTCTTTTACAACGGGTGTTGGTTGAGGAGTTGGTTCATAGTAAACAGGTTCTGTCTTGCGTGAAGTCTTTCCGAATTTGATAGTGAATCCGGCAAGCGCATTAAACTGCCAGTCTGCATTGCCAGCCTTCTTTGAATTGAATTTATCCGACAAAACATTAGCGTTTACTTCGATATTGAAGAACAGATTTGAAGTCAGTCTCAGATTTGTACCCAATCCGAATCTACCTACCGGGCTGATCTTATTATCTGTCCATAAGTAGCGCAGATCATAGCCTTTGTTAGCCAATGCTACAGCTTCATCATTGTTGAAGCCACCATTCAGGCCCACACCTGCAAACAAGTATGCATTGAAGAAACGGTCTGGATTATAGCGGCAGAACAAGTTGCCCAAATTCAGTGTAGCATCTACATTGCCCTGCAAGTAGTTATACTTGTAAAGTTGTCCGTCGCAGCCCATCCTCCTTTAGCCTGCCAGCCGCTTATTCCGGCACGCAGTCCCCAGAGCGGTGTAAACTGATAGCCGCCGTAGATAGCAGCTGCTGGAGAAATCAAGTCTCCGAATTTCGCTTCACCACGTGTGTGTGCTGCACCGGCTTGTACTTGCATGAACCAATGAGGAACAAACTCTGTTTTTCCTTCAGTTGAAGATTGTACTACTTGTGATTTAGCTGTTATTGGAATTAATCCAATTGCTAATAGTGTTAATAATTTATTCCAATGCATAATGTAATTATTTAAAAAGTTAAATCATTGGTATGGTTTAATATTTTTAAGAGAGTTGCATATTATCGCTATAATATGTGGAATCATTTCATTAAACAGAGGCGCCATCCTCCTAAATAATTCATAGGTCTGAAAGTCCAACTGCTTGTTATGTTTAATGAGTCATTCATTACAAATGAACATTTTATTTCATTGTCGACTGCAGTTCGGAATTCCATATTTGTAATCTTATAGCTCAGAACTGGAAAACGTTTAAGAACGGCCTTTACGGATTCCATTTCATCATTGTCTAGAGGTACTGGCTCATTCCATATATCTGTTGTATCTGGTTTAAAAAGCATTGCAGCAGCTTCACTGTATTGCTTGTTTTGTGCATAAGTCATATATGTGTTTACTAATTTTTCAACAGATGTTGTATCTTCTTTTAGCAGTCCACTTACAAAACTATTTAGTTCAGTTGTGCCTGAATCTTTTTGCTGATTTTTATCAGCTGATTGGCATGAAAAAAAACTTAATAAGCAAATTGCTATAGCAATGATGTTTAATTTTTTCATTTTTTCCTATTTAGGTATAAAAAGTAAGGGGCTTTGAGCCCCTTACTTTAATTATTTCTAGAATTCTAGGCTTATGCTTAGTTAGCTTCAGTCTGAGAAATCTTACATATTACATATACTTGGATTGTACCCCAATCGTATGTTACATCAAATGGAACCTTAATCTGGAAATCGCCTACAGTCGTACCATTATTTTCATAGTTTAATGTACCGAAATAGTGATTTACGATACCATTACCATTTTGGATTTCAGATATTGTTGGAGCTGTAAATGTGAATTTAACATTTCCTGTTACATCACTTAACTTTCTGTCAAATACACCTGTTGTTCCATTTAAGTCAGTCATAATATCGCCATTCTGTGCGATTGATTCAACATCATAATATTTATAATAGTTCTGACCTTTAGTAACAGATGCATTATCAAAGTTATGATCACGCCAGTCTACAAATGTCAATTTCAAATCAGCCTTAGCACCACCTGTTGTAGCGTCCACAAAGTTTGTTTCATGTGGGTCACTGATAGTAATCGGACGTAAGAACTTAGCAAAGAATTCATTGTTTTCAAGTTCAAATGGAACATAACTACAGTTTTCAGCATTAATCTGAATTTGTGCTGTAAATGTTTTCTTGCCTTCATTGTTAGCCACGAATTGTGCATGATCTGCTGCATTCAAAATATCTCTAGCAAACGAATATTGAGTTTCATTATCTTTGCCTTGATATTCCAAAATAGAACCATTGATCTTAACTACAGCCTGTTTTACAAGAGGATTGTTAACTACGTTTGCATATAATGTTGTTCCATTATCACCAACTGTAATATCGTACATAGTACCTGAATTACCTTTTACAGGAGTCATATCAGTACTTTGTGGATCAACAAATGTAAATGTTTTGGTTAAGTTAGCATCTTGGAATGCTGTATATACTGCATTGACACCTGAAACAGTTACGTTATTGCCATCGAATGTATTCAAAATATCTGATTTGAATTCATCATCAGCATTTGTTTCACCTACAGTCTCAACATTTGCATGGATATCACTGTATCCGCTACCTGGAGTTGCTGAATTATATGCATACCAATAATTCTTAATCTTATCAGAGTTTTCTAAAGTACCAGCTGGCTGTACGTTACGTGGATTAGGAGTCCAAGTTAATGTTACATATACGAACTGATATACATTAGGTTCGATTTCTTTGCTATAACGAACGATTACAGAGATTGATTTATTGTTCTTGAACAATTGATAAGCTTCATTGTTCTTCAGAGTCCAAGTGATAATCTGAGTTTCTTCAGCGCCTGTATCTGTAATGGTTTGTTTTACAATACCTTTCTTAGAAGTAGACATTGATGTAGCAAGCTTACCATCATACTGAGTTGCGTCATCGTTGCCACCATCCAACTCGAAGTTAGTGTGGAAGTCTTCTTTAGAAATTCCTTGCTTTTCAAGTTGTGCAAGAATATCTTCTTCGAAGTCATGCCATTCGATCTGCAATGGCTTTTCTGTTTCTGTACAATTTACAGTATATTCATAATTGAAACCAAATTCAGGAGTCAAGATAACTTCACTTTCTGTCGGTGTAGCTTTTTCAACAATTTTGAATTTAACGTATCCTACAGCTGCTATTTTATTGCTTACAGTATCTGTTAAGATAACACGTACCAATGGTTCACGATCTTTTTCCGCTTTATTCTGTTCTGCGGCATCCCATGTTGGCTGTTTTCCGTCTACTGGCATACAAGGTTTCAATAAAGAACCTTTCATGACAGCATGTGCACTCTCTGATGTTCTGTTATTTCCCTTGTGATAACCAACAAGTTCGAAGCTATATTTGAATCCATAGTCTTCAACAGTCTTATCTGCTGCTGTTACATCCCATGCAACATGGCTGTTTTGGCTGTCATCGTAATGTGTTTGAACTAATGTTGCAACATCTAAGCCTTCATGATTCCATACGATTTCATGACTAGCTGCATTGTTGATTGCATCTTGTGCATTTGTATATAAGTGCACAGTATGTACCGGTTGGCCTAAAGCGGCATTGGCAAGTACCATGTCTTTGTAATTTGTTGCTTTCACTGCTGCGTAGTCAGAAGTGATGATTGTATCTTTTTCACTTCCAGAGTAATTAGCTTGTAAAGCTAAAACAGTAACTTTACCATCGTTTTGGATATCTTTGATTGTACCATCTGTCAATTGAGAGTGAACAGTTAAAATACCTTCTTCACCTTCCCAATCAAAAACATTGGCTTTAACTACACCTCCAGCTCTTGTATAGTTCTTATCATCTGATATATAGCTCAGTGATTTGATGTCTTTCCAATTTGCAGAAGATGGATTCATGTGATATTTAGCAACTAATCCCGGAGTCATTGCAACACCATCAAGTTCTGTTGGTGCATCAGTTGTAAAATCATCATCAGCATTAACTTCTTTAACACCCTTTTCTGTGTAATTGAATGTTTTAGCTTCCATTGCTTCAATTCCTTGGTAATAGAATTCAGGTTGGAATACCAATGACTTCAATTCAGATGTTAATGAAATGCTTAAGATTCCATTATAACCTTTAACATTGCTTACTAACAGTTTGCCATTTTCAGAATCCCATACAGCTGTCATTGTTCCTTCTGGAGTCCAGCTGATAGTTGTTTCTGTTTCTGTTTCTTTACCGTCTGCACCTACTGTAACTTCAATCCAATATCCATTTTCTCCGGGTTTGTAGTACTTACCAGTAGCTGCTGTTCCACTTTCTCCAGGTTCTCCTTGTTCACCCTTTTCACCTCTAGATGGCTTGCCTGTGTCTTCACCATTGATAAACCAGTTTCCATTCTCTCCAATTTCTACTGTAGCTGCTGCTCCTGGAGCGCCATTTAACAACTCGAATGATTCACCGTTGCTTAATGTTACCTTAACTCCATTTTCTGTTGGGTCGACACTTGTGATTACGCATCCTGCATTAATCTTTTCTTGAAGTCCCTTTACAGTTTCTTCAACTGCTGCAACACGGTCGTTCAAGCTGTTAATGTCATCATCGTAATCAGAACAAGATACCATACCCCCTGTAAGAAGTACACTTCCTAACAGAAGGGCTCCATAGAATTTTTTCTTCATACTTTTAATTAATTAATGAATGATAATTGATAATGTTCTTTGTTTTATATCTTATCGCCTTTATTTATTGTGCAAATCTAGGCGTAAATGCTACGTTCCTGCTTGTCTATTTGTATATAATTGTGTATTTTTCGACAAAAATGTAAAATATTAATCTTTTTCACTTTTGGCGCGATGTTCTTTCTTCCATACGGAAGGAGGTATTCCTTCTTTCTGTTTGAACTGCTTGCTGAAATGTGCCTGATCTGCAAAACCTACCATTTCAGCAAGGTCGCTCAGGTTTATTTCGGGAGATGAAAGCATCTTTTGCTTTGCCTCTTCAATGCGGAGGTCGTTTAGCCATCCGTTGAAGTTGCTCTGGTATGTTTCGTTTATGTAATTTGACAAATATGTACGGTTTATTCCTATCTCACGGCTCAAATCCTGAATGGTAACACTCAGCTGGAGATAGCCTTTATGCTGCTCCCAGATTGTAATTTTTTCTTTAATGACATCACTTCCTTGTCCATGCCTCTTCTCTTCGGGCTTAGAAGGATCTGGCTTCACGGTAACATCCTCATTAACAGTCGATTCCTTAACGGGTGTATCTTGCGGAGCCACAATGCTATAATTATGATACTGTATACCGAGTGAAATAAAAAACAAGGTATAGCAGAAAGTGAATATTTGTAAATAGATCTCGTTCAGAAAGACTTCGGCCACTATTCCCATAACACCTATTATAGATGCTACCATCCATATACGGAACGGATATTTTTTGAAGCTCCCGGAGTCTGCATTTTTCTTATTCAGCCAAATCCGCGAAATATGTATATATATAATGGTGTAAAAAAGTGAACTGAACCACATAACATGCTACCAGCAGGTAGTGGAACCATTCTCCTACCCATTCTTTTAATACAAAGAGATAACCGATATTAGCCGCGCATAGCACTGCTGTATAAAACGCCTGATGCTTAAGGAAATGCTTGAGCCGCTCTCTTTCGTACAGCGGATATACAAACACCCAGAAGACCAGCAAAGTTTCTACCGGAAGAATTATCTGTATAAAGCTTGCTTATCGCATGCCGGCATAAACTCTCCTGCAATAGCAAACAGCAACGCCGATATACCCAAAACCAGGGACGCTACTTTTACTAATGTATATCCTTTTTGATAGTTTCTCTTATTACTATTTCTGGGTATGGCAGAAAAATGCAGGAACACAGCTGTCAGAATGCAGCATATGCCTGATGTGATTTCAAGTATAATAACGTTTTCCCCCATAATGTTTTTTATGTATAGATAAAATCTGTTAACTTGCTACGGGGTAAATTTATAAAATATGTACGATTGACAAAAGTTTTTATTTGTCAATTTGTAATATTTGTTTGTTTTTATAGTTCTATTTTACAAATAGACAAATAAAAACGGGTGTGTATTTCATTTATATGATAATATTGACAAACGCTCGGCAGAAAACATCTCGTTGGCGATATCTAGCAACTGAGCGGAAGTCAACGATTCGATACGGCGGAATACTTCTTCCTTACCTTCGCAGCGCTTATAGTGAAGAAAACATTTTGCCATATCGAGTGCATTGTTTTCAAAGTTGTCACTTGCTACTCCGATTTGTCCGATGATTTGTTTTTTGGCAGCGTGTAGTTGTGTGGCTGTAAGCGGACGGTCGCATAACTTTTTAAGTTCTTTATGTACGAGTTCGGTACAGTAATCGGCATCCTCCTGATCACAACCAAAGTAAATGCAGAATGTTCCGGTGTCAGTGTAAGCTGTCAGGTTCGATTCTACATTGTATACAAGCCCGCGCTTTTCACGCAGTGAAACGTTCAGCCGGCTGTTCATTCCGGGTCCTCCTAGGATATTGTTAAGTAGATAAAGACCTGTTCGTCGTTCATCGTAGGCATTGTATCCACGTCCACCAATCATTACGTGTGCCTGATGAGTGTCTTTGTGTAGGGTGAGTTGCTTGGGCAGGTAGGCATGTGGCGCCTGACGTTGGTAATTATCTACGTTTGAAAAAGGAATGTCTGCCGTAGCTTTTTCTATGGTGCGAACTACCCGTTTGAAATCGATATCCCCCTGAACAAAGAATACCATGTTGGCAGGCTTGTAATATCTTCCAGTAAAGTAAAGTGCATCCTGACTTCCGAAGTGCCGGAGTTGTTCCGGTTTACCTAGTATGTTTCGCCCCAACGGATGGTTGGGAAATATCAGTTCTTCAAAATCATCGAATATCAGTTCAGCGGGACTGTCTTCGTAACTTTGTATTTCATCGATAATGACTTCTACCTCCTTGGCTATTTCCTGCTCGGGAAAGATACTGTTGAAAACAATGTCTGTCAGCAATTCCACGGCACGGGAAAAATGTTCTTTCAGGAAGGCACTGTATATAACTGTTTCCTCCTTATTAGTATAGGCATTCAAATCGCTCCTACATTTTCCATGCGATTCAGGATATGCCATGCACGGCGTTTGCGGGTTCCTTTAAATATAAGGTGTTCTACAAAATGAGCATCCCTTGTTCGTTGGTAAATTCATCACGCGTTCCGGCATCGACGGCAAATCCGCAATATGTTACATTGGTAGGGCTGGGAGCGTGGATAATACGCAGTCCGTTTGGCAAAATAAAAGTATTGTATGGCATGAGTTTTCTTCTTTGCATGGATTTTCGTTGCAAAAATACAATAATACTTATTGTCGTAACTGAAAAAATACAGATATTTGCAGGTATATTGATTTTCTTCGCTACAGACTGCACTGGCTGTTCCTGGCCGTTTGCGGTATTATATAAATTAAGGTATTATGAATAAAATTGCAATATTCTGTTCGGCTTCCGATCACATCGATCCGATTTATGCCGAAAAAGCTTCCGAACTGGGTGCATGGATTGGTAAAACCGGAAAGTGGCTCATTTATGGAGGTTCGAATACAGGACTTATGGAGGCTGTTGCCCGCTCTGCAAAAGAAAATGGAGCTATGATAATGGGAGTAGTTCCTACCAAGCTGGAAGAAAGGGGGGCTGTCAGCGGTTTGCTTGATGTGACGTTTCGTGCTGTCAATCTGAGTGACCGTAAGGATATCATGCTGCAAGAAGCAGATGTGGCTGTTGCGTTGCCTGGTGGAGTGGGAACGCTCGATGAAATATTTCATGTCATGGCTGCCGCCACAATAGGTTATCACGAAAAGAAAGTGATATTTTATAATGTTAATGGTTTCTGGAACGGGATTCTTGAATTTCTTGCCGGGCTGGAAACACAACACTTCGCTCATCGCCCGCTGAAAAATTATTTCACTGTGGCCAACACTTTCGATGAGCTGAAACAATTACTCGAATATTAATTTACTAAACTCATCATAATATGATTTCATCTATTCACGAACTGTTGCAGCGTGAAGCACAGGCTGTATTGAATATTCCCGTAACAGATGCATACGAGAAGGCCGTTGAGCTGATTGTAGAACAAGTACACCGCAAAAAAGGAAAGCTGGTAACCAGTGGAATGGGAAAGGCCGGACAGATTGCCATGAACATTGCTACTACTTTTTGTTCTACGGGTATTCCTGCTGTTTTTCTTCACCCCAGTGAAGCTCAACATGGCGATTTGGGAATTTTGCAGGAAAATGACTTGCTGCTTCTTATATCCAATTCGGGTAAAACGCGTGAAATCGTGGAACTGACCGATTTGGCTGGTCGTTTGAATCCGTCGTTGAAGAAGATTGTCATTACCGGAAATCCGGAAAGTCCGCTTGCTGAAGCAGCGGATATCTGTCTTGCTACCGGACATCCGGACGAGGTTTGTCCGTTGGGTATGACTCCTACTACTTCTACTACCATCATGACTGTTATCGGAGATATACTGGTGGTAGAAACTATGAAGCAGACCGGATTTACTATTGAAGAATATAGCAAGCGCCATCATGGAGGTTATCTGGGCGAGCGTTCCCGTGCGTTGAGTAAATAAACAGATTTTTGCTTATGAGAAAGGTTATCGGTATAGGGGAAACGATTCTTGATATTCTGTTCCGCGACGGACAGCCACAGGCGGCTGTCCCGGGCGGCTCTGTTTATAACGCTGTAATTTCACTGGGAAGAATGGGACAGAATGTTACTTTTATCAGTGAAACGGGAAACGACCGTGTGGGAGAGATGATTCTGGCAAACATGCGCGAAAACGGAGTTGATACGGCAAATGTGAATGTCTTCCCGGAGGGAAAGTCGCCGGTGTCGCTGGCTTTTCTGAACGAACGGAATGATGCCGAGTATATTTTCTATAAAGACTATCCTCGCCAGAGGCTGGAAGTAAATATGCCTGAAATATCGAGTGATGATATTATCATGATCGGTTCTTATTTTGCTATTACTCCTGTGTTGCGTGATAAAGTAAAAGAGTTGCTTGACCGTGCTCATGATGCAGGCGCAATCATATATTATGACGTCAACTTCCGCAGTACGCATGCTAATGAGGCTATTAAGTTGATGCCTACTATTATAGAGAATTTTGAGTATGCCGATATCTTAAGGGGTTCGACAGAAGATTTTCAGAATATGTTCCGTCAGCCGGATGCTGACAAGGTGTACAGCAATCATGTAGGATTCTACTGTCCGAACTTTATCTGTACCGATGCTGATGGTGATGTCCGTTTGCGTACGAAACATGTATGTAAGGATTATCCGGTGACTCCGCTGAAAGCGGTAAGTACCATTGGGGCTGGCGATAATTTTAATGCAGGTGTGGTATACGGGTTGCTGAAATATCGTGTCCGTCGGGCTGATCTTGCCGAACTGACGGAAGCGGATTGGGATGCAATCATCCGCTGCGGAATGGATTTCAGTGCAGACGTGTGTAAGAGTGTAAGTAATTCTGTATCAAAGGAATTTGCGGAGTCTTACCGCTAATGCTGAAGTGCCTCAAAAACTTCATGTAAAATACTTGATTTTTTGTACAAATTTTAAAAATATGTCGAGAAGTTTTTCCTGATTTCTCGGCATATTTTTCGTGTGCCTTCACGTACTTGACAAAACATGCTTCCAGGAAGATATGTTTTGTCAGGTGCATGAAGGGTTAAACACTAGAATTTTTCTTCATTTTCGGCTATCAGTTTCTTTATGCCTTGTTGGAAAGCGATGAATCCTCCACCTAATACACGGCCTTTATCATAGAAAACAGCCGACTGTCCTGGAGTGATGGCTGAAGCTTCAGCCTTGAATTTTACAAGGAGGTGTCCTTCATCCAGTAAGATAACCTGACAAGGAATAGGGCGACTACGGTAGCGGATTCGTACGGACAGGTCGGGGCATTCCAGCAATTCCTGTAAATCTATTACATTTATATCTTCTACAAGCATATACTCGGCTTTCAACTGTTCGGCATCTCCCAGCATGACTGTGTTTTTGGCAGGGTTGATTTTCAGAACATACGCCGGACGTCCGAGTGCGATTTCCAGTCCTTTGCGCTGTCCGATAGTATAATAGGCGAAACCTTTGTGCTGACCTAACTTCAGTCCTTTGCTGTCGACAAACCATCCTGTTCCGATTCGTTCGTCGATATCCGGACAGTGTTCTCTTAAAAAGTCCCGGTAATCTTTATCGATGAAACAGACTTCCATGCTTTCTCCTCCTTTGGCTTTGGCTTCAAAGCCTTTTTCTGCGAGGTAAGCCCTTACCTCGGTTTTGATCATTCCTCCTAATGGGAACACCATACGTTTCAATATCTCTTGTGGAAGTTTCCATAGAAAATATGACTGGTCTTTTGTCGGGTCATCACCGGTTACTATATATCGGTGCTCCTTTCTGTCTTCCAGTCGGCAGTAATGTCCTGTGGCAATCTGTGCACAGCCGGTACGGTCGGCCCATTCGCATAAGATGCGTTCCTTAAACAGCGGGTTACACATGACGCAAGGATTGGGAGTGCGTCCTTTCATGTATTCGTTGATAAAATATTGTACGATGACATTGCGGAATTCCTCGCGGACATCGGCAACATGATGTTCTATACCCAGACGTTCGGCTAGAGCCTTTGCTTCTAATATTTCGTCGGGTTGCTCTTGTTCCGGAGTTGAAAAGTGGGAAGGTATATCCCAGGTTCTCATAGTCACACCTACAACTTCATAACCTTGTTCTTGTAGCATAATGCAGGTAGCGGAACTGTCAATTCCTCCACTCATTCCTACTAGTATTCGTTTCTCTTTTTCCATGTTGTAAAATCTGCCGTTTGTATAAGACGAAATATTAACTTCTTTTTTATAGAAAAAGTTCAGGCTGACGTGGTGTGCTGAATTTCTCGTGTAAAATAGCTGTAAACGGAGTGTTATAGATACGGGCTCCGTTAGGACATTCTTTTACACAGGCACAACAGCGTATACAGCGGTTTACATCTGTTTCGATATGGCTGCCGTCGTCGCTGATACGAATGGCATGGGTAGGACATACCTCTATACATTCTCCACAAACAAAGCAATCTTCATTGCAGACTGGAGCTGATGGTCTGGAAGCCTGTATCAGTTTATAAGGAGAAGTACCTTTTATAAAAAAAGATCCAATCAGCATAGACAATTTATCACCCATAGCTTTTAACCGGCATCCTGCTTGCAGGGAAGGAGTCAGTGTGCTTAATGCTTCTGAATTCTGCATTGCTTTTTCCAGTTTTTTCAAACTGTCGGCTCCGAATGTGCGGGCTGTTTGTAAATCAGTCGCATCGGGGCGTCCGGCTGCAACAGGCATTTCGGCTGTGCTGTAACTGTGTTCTCCGATAAATGCTCCTGCCGAGAGAGGAGTGAATCCCAATGATGCTACTGTGTCACGCAGTTCCAACAGGGCATCTTCATAGTCGCGGTTACCATATACCACTACGACGATTGCCGGGGAGTTGTTACCTTTCAGGCGCTTGATGCGTTGTAAGGCAACCGGAGCAACACGTCCGCCATATACAGGTGCAGCAATGACTGTAAGTGAATCGTTTATTTCGATAGGTGAGTCACTTTCATCGAGTGTCAGGTCGGTTTCAATTCTTCTTCCCATACCAATTCCTTCGCCAATAGCACGTGCTATTTTAGCAGAAGTATGAGTCGGAGAGAAAAATACCAGATGATTGGTGCTAAATTCGTTCATAGGCTTTAAAGTGAAAAAGTTAGTTGTAGTTCTTGCAAAGATAAAGTTTTTTATATCGTTCTTCACACGATTTATTTGTACTTTTGCATCATTATGGAAGAACAATTCGACATACGTGATTATAAACCTACAGGAAAAGAACGGGATTTCGAGAATGCCCTCCGACCACTACAGTTTGGTGACTTCAGTGGTCAGGATAAGGTAGTCGACAATCTGCGTATCTTTGTCAAGGCAGCCAGGCTTCGTGCTGAAGCGCTTGACCATGTGTTGCTTCATGGTCCTCCCGGATTGGGAAAAACAACATTGAGCAATATTATTGCCAATGAACTGGGGGTTGGATTTAAAGTAACTTCCGGTCCTGTACTTGATAAGCCGGGTGATCTTGCCGGTGTGCTGACAAGTCTTGAACCGAATGATGTATTGTTCATTGATGAAATACATCGTTTGAGCCCGGTGGTGGAGGAGTATTTATATTCGGCAATGGAAGATTACCGGATTGATATCATGATAGACAAAGGTCCGTCGGCACGTAGCATTCAGCTGGACTTGAATCCGTTTACGCTGGTGGGAGCTACTACCCGCAGTGGATTGCTTACCGCTCCGCTCCGTGCGCGTTTCGGAATTAATCTCCATTTGGAATATTACGATGATGCGGTATTGTCGCGTATTATTTTGCGCTCGGCCAGTATCTTGGGTATTCCATGTGATGTAGATGCCGCAGGCGAGATTGCTTCGCGCAGTCGTGGTACTCCCCGTATTGCCAATGCCTTGTTACGTCGTGTACGTGATTTTGCTCAGGTGAAAGGTTCCGGAAGGTTGATGTGGAAATAGCTCGATATGCACTGGAAGCGCTGAATATTGACCGTTACGGACTGGATGAGATAGACAATAAGATACTTTGTACCATTATTGATAAGTTCAAGGGAGGTCCGGTAGGACTGACAACGATTGCTACGGCACTTGGGGAGGATCCCGGAACGTTGGAAGAAGTGTACGAGCCATTCTTGATAAAGGAAGGTTTTCTGAAGCGGACTCCACGCGGACGAGAAGTTACGGAGCTGGCTTATAAGCATCTGGGACGGAGTATATATAATAATGTAAAAACACTTTTTGATGATTAATTATGGTGTGTGCCATAACAGCGGCACACACTTTTATTTTTTATAGACTATGGCTGGACTGAAATCGTTAGCAAAAGATACGGCTATTTATGGATTGAGCAGCATTGTAGGACGTTTTCTTAACTATCTGCTTGTGCCGCTTTATACAGCAGTAATACCAGCATCGACAGGTGGTTACGGTGTGGTGTCGAATGTGTATGCATATACGGCACTTATCTTGGTCTTTCTGACATTTGGTATGGAAACAGGATTCTTCCGTTTTGCCAATAAGTCGGGTGAACATCCGGAAAAGGTATATGCCAATACGTTGATTTTTGTAGGTGGGCTTTCGCTGATTTTTGTTATACTGTGTATGCTGTTCCTGCATCCCATTTCCTCATTGCTGGAGTATCCCGACCATCCCGATTATATTGCGATGATGGTGCTTGTGGTTGCACTGGATTCATTTCAGTGTATTCCGTTTGCTTATCTGCGATACAAAAAACGTCCGATAAAGTTTGCATCTATCAAGCTGTTCAATATTATTGGTAATATTCTCCTGAATCTTTTCTTCCTCTTGTTGTGTCCGTGGCTGGATGTTCATGCCCATCAGCTGGTTTCATGGTTTTACCGTCCGGAATATCTGGTAGGATATATCTTTGTGTCGAATCTGATCATGTCGCTGGTACAGATGTTTTTCTTCATTCCGGAACTGAGAGGTTTTTCTTATCGTGTGGATAAAGTTCTGCTGAAACAGATGATTTCTTATTCATTCCCGATTTTGGTTTTCGGAGTGGTGGGCATATTGAACCAGACGATTGACAAAATGATTTATCCATTCTTGTTCGATGACCGTCAGGAAGGGTTGGTGCAGCTTGGAATATATAGTGCTACCAGTAAAGTGGCTATGATAATGGCTATGTTTACCCAGGCTTTCCGTTATGCTTACGAACCCTTTGTCTTTGGTAAAAACAAGGAAGGAGATAACCGTAAGATGTATTCGGCAGCAATGAAGTATTTCTTTATCTTCTCCTTACTGGCTTTTCTTGCTGTGATGTTTTATATGGATATACTTCGTTATATGGTAGCGCGTGATTATTGGGAAGGACTGAGTGTAGTAGCTATCGTAATGGGGGCAGAAATATTTAAGGGTATTTATTTTAACTTGTCTTTCTGGTATAAACTGACGGATGAAACACAATGGGGAGCATATTTTTCAATCATCGGATGTGCGGTAATTCTGGCATTGAATATATGGTTGGTTCCGACTTATGGATATGTCGCTTCTGCATGGGCATCAGTGGCCGGTTATGGAGTAATAACCTTGTTGTCTTATATTATCGGACAGAAAAAATATCCGGTCAGCTATCCTTTAAAGGATATGGCTGTTTATCTGATACTGGCTGCTGTTTTATTTGTTCTTTCTCAGGAGGTTATAATATCTAATGTTGGATTAAGATTAGTGTTCCGTACCTTATTATTGTTGATGTTTATCGCCTATATATTAAAAAAAGATTTACCTTTGAAAACAATCCCTTTTGTGAACCGTTTTGTTAAATAAAACACAGTTTTAGGTTATGGAAAGAGATAAAAAATTTATTATCAGGAAGTTTTTTAATGAATATCTGGACTTGAACCGTAGCAAGGAAGATGAACAGGTGACTGTTGATTCCATCCGGAATGGGGTGGAGTTTAAAGGTACAAACTTGTGGGTACTTATTTTTGCTACTTTTATTGCTTCACTTGGGTTGAATGTGAATTCTACGGCGGTAATTATCGGTGCAATGTTGATATCTCCGCTGATGGGACCGATTATGGGAGTAGGACTTGCTGTCGGGTTGAATGACTTTGAGCTGATGAAACGTTCATTGAAAAGTTATCTGGTGGCAACTTTGTTTAGTGTAACTACCGCAACGATTTATTTTTCATTTACTCCGCTTGATGAAGTTCAGTCGGAGCTGCTTGCGCGTACATCACCTACTATCTATGATGTGTTTATTGCTCTGGTAGGTGGTCTGGCTGGTATTGTAGCATTGGCTACAAAAGAAAAAGGAAACGTGATTCCGGGAGTTGCCATTGCTACGGCGTTGATGCCTCCGCTTTGTACTGCCGGATTTGGACTGGCAACAGGCAACCTGCTTTATTTCTTGGGAGCTTTTTACCTTTATTTTATTAATTCTGTTTTTATCAGTCTGGCTACTTATATAGGAGTGCGGGTAATGCATTTCCAGCGTAAGCAGTTTGTTGATAAGGTAAGAGAAAAGTTGGTCCGGAAATATATCATCGGTATTGCAATTGCTACCATGTGTCCGGCCGTTTATCTGACATATAACATTGTACGTGAAACGATTTATCATTCTTCTGCTAACAACTTTATTACTTCTGAACTCCAATTTCCGGATTCTCAGATTCTGAATCGTGAAATCTCATTTGACAAACGGGAGATTAAAGTGGTATTTATCGGAAAGGAAGTTTCAGAGGAACAAATACAGAATGCGCGGAATAAACTTGCTGATTATAAGCTGGATCAGACAAAATTGGTCGTTTTTCAGGGAGTTAATGGAGCCGGTGCGATGGATATAGGAAATATCAAGTCGATGGTAATGGAGGATTTTTATAAAAATAGTGAGAAACAGCTTATGTCACAACAGGCTGCACTTGACTCACTGAATCGTTTGTTACCAGATTTTACAGGTTCGAACTTGATGAATGAGAAGATGGGGCAGGAGATTAAGGTTCTTTTCCCATGTATAAAAACAATTTCTGTTTCAAAGAGTCTTCAGCTTCGTGTAGACAGTCTTCGTATGGATACCTTAACTTATGCTTTTGTTGATTGCGACCGGACTCTTTCCAAACAAGAGAAAGAAAAAATGTTGGAATGGCTTCAGGCACGCACAGGAACGAAAAAGCTTCGTCTGGTTGTAGAATAGTAGAAGTATAACTGATATAGAAGCCCGCCCTTGACACACAAGTCAATCGGCGGGCTTTTCAAATATTTATCGTATGAATTTTTATTTTTTGCGCTTACTTCGTTTCGCCCAGCCTTCTTCTGCAAAGTCCGGCTCTTCACCACGCAAAGGACGATTGTCATTTTGGAAGAACTGTTTCCAGTCATCTTTCTTCTTAGGACCACGTGCGGCGGTATAGCCTCGTTCTTCACGGCTAGGTTTATCTTTTTTCTTTTCTGCGGATTTGGTTTCTTTTTTCTTGGTTGTTTTTTCTTCTCTTACGCTTTCCTTACCACGCTTTTTACCACTTTTATCGCTTTTTCCCGTATTTTCTCCAGCTATTTCTACAATAACCTTACGACCTTTGTTCAGGGTTACCTTATTCAGTGCTTTCATTACCATCGATGCCTGACTTTCTACAACTTCGAAGAAAGAGAAATTCTGCATGAGATCGATTCTACCAATCTGAATATGCTCTTTTTTCAAGTTGCGGTTTATCAGCTCAATGATCTGATTGGCATAGAAGCCATCGGTCTTTCCTAAATTCAGGAACAGACGGGTATAGCCTTTTTCAGCCTTGCGTGCCACTTTTTCACGGTCGCTTCCACGATCTTTCCGTTCTTTAGCTTCATTGCTCTTTTCGTTGGCTTTAGGCTGTTCTATTTCCGGAGCATTTTTGTAGTATTCCAGGAAGCGGTTAAATTCCATGGATACCACTCGCTTAATCAGGTCTTCCTTGCTTAACCATTCCAGTTTTCGGTAGATTCCTGGTAGAAAAGCTTCTATTTCGTCTTCGTTAACCTTAACTTTTTCGATGTCATCAATTACCTTGATAAGCTGTTGTTCGCAAATCTCTTTTCCGCTAGGCAGTGTGCTTATTGTAAATTTCTTGTTGATAATGCGTTCTATCTCACGCATTTTACCTTTCTCACGCAGGTTGATGATAGCGATAGATATACCTGTCTTTCCGGCACGTCCGGTACGTCCGCTTCGATGTGTATAACTTTCTGTATCATCAGGAAGAGCATAATTAATGACATGAGTCAAGTCATTTACATCCAGTCCACGTGCAGCTACATCGGTAGCAACCAACAGTTGCAAATAGCGCTGACGGAACTTCTGCATGACCAAGTCACGTTGTGCCTGACTTAGTTCACCATGTAAAGAGTCGGCATTATAGCGTCCTGAATCAGCTTGTCGGCAATCTCTTGAGTTTCTTTACGGGTACGGCAGAAAATAATACCGTAAATCTGTGGATAATAATCGACAACTCGCTTTAATGCCAGGTATTTATCTTTTGCATGTACGATGTAGGCGATATGATGTACGTTTTTGCTTCCTTCATTCTTTGTCCCGATTGTGATTTCTTTGGCATTATGCAAATAAGTTTTAGCAATACGGGCAATCTCCGGACTCATGGTAGCTGAAAACATCAAGGTGTTACGATCTTCTGGAACTTGCTCCAGAATAGCGTTGATGCTGTCGGTAAATCCCATGTTCAGCATTTCATCGGCTTCATCCATTACCACATCGCGGATAGTTTCCAGGCGTGCAACTTTACGCTCCATTAAGTCTATCAAACGTCCTGGAGTAGCTACGATAATGTGTACACCTTGTTTCAGACTACGTATCTGGCTTTCAATAGAAGAGCCTCCATATACGGGGAGAATTTTAAGTCGGTGATGTATTTAGAATAATCAGTCAGATCGCCTGCTATCTGTAAGCAAAGCTCTCGTGTAGGACAAAGCACTAGTGCTTGGGGGATTCGTTTCGTTACATCGATTTTTTGTATCAGCGGCAGACCAAATGCGGCTGTTTTTCCGGTTCCGGTTTGTGCCAGAGCCACTACGTCGTTGCGGTTTCCTAACAGATACGGTATAACTTCTTCTTGTACAGGCATGGGATTTTCATAACCCATTTCCTCGATTGCCTGGCGTATTTCTGCGGAAACGCCGAGTTCTTCAAATGTCTTCATTTATTTCAAATATCTAATTCGGCTGCAAAGATACGGACAATTAATGGATTATCGGCTATAAGAATTGTTTATTCTTTACTATTTGACAGCCTTTTACCGGAAGAGCTTTACTCTTCCGGTCTGTATTCTAATATATCTCCCGGCTGGCAATTGAGTTCTTTGCAGATTGCCTCCAAAGTAGAAAATCGGACAGCTTTGGCTTTTCCTGTTTTCAGAATGGAAAGATTGGCGGGAGTAAGGTCGATTTTTTCGGCAAGTTCTCCCAGCGAAATCTTTCGTTTCGCCATCATTACATCAAGGTTTACTATAATCGGCATACTGTTTATTGGTTGTTTAGTCTTTTCCACCATTTGGTATAACGGTGGGTTAATTTATAATAGGCAAAAGCTCCGGCATAAAGCCATATTAAGCTTGCAAATATACGCAGAAACCTGTTCTCCAAAAGTGGATAGAAGGTGAGGAAGCAAATCAATTCTAATACGAAGAGTGTGGCTAGAAAACTTATAATAATGTAAATGGCCGCCATCGGGCGTGAATAATTGCTTTTCGGTTTCATAGGCGATATATGGTTATATGGTTAGATCGTTTTCTTCTTTAATCTTGACGGCTGTGGCAAAAATCTCTGTAAGTAATACGATCAGGATGACTGACTCCCATTGCAGGGGTATCGGGGTGACACCCGTTACTTGATAACCTGGCAGGGATACTTGCGCGAGAACTGCCTGCTCGATGCTCCAGTCTAATAAAAACGAGAGGGAAGTGACTGCTAACTGGCCGTAAGCTATCCAGCGAAGCCATCGGATGTTGCGGCGGGAAAAAATATCTTGTCGTGTGATACATATCAGTACACGTATCAGACAGTAGACACCATAAACAGATAATACGATGACTCCCAAAGCTGAAAATATTATAGTGATTAGCATTGTCGGAGTTTCTTTGATCAGACAGGTAACTTCTGAAACCTGATAGGGCGCTTTTACAGTTTTACCGGGTAATTGTAAATTCAGACTATCACTTGGAGTGGAGATAGGAGTAACTCTTATTTCTGCCCTAAATCCGTGTGAATCTGCTTGTGTGTCGTAAGTAGAGCTCTTTTGTCCATCTTCAAATCCTTGTTTGAAATCATTAAAATTACTGCCTATGGCAAAATAGAGATTTAGAGCTAAGGCAAAAATGGCCAATATACCTAATATGCTGAGATGTTTCATAAATTCGGGGTATTATTCGATTGTACTTGTGGGTTGTTCTTCTCTCCATGTTGCAGGTTGTGGAAGTTGTTTTTGGATGTACTTGATACATACGAAAGTAAGTATCGCTCCTGCAACAGCCATGAGTGCGGCTCCTTCGAGACCGTAGGTAGAAACCATTGTGGCATTCGGATCATCGGAAAGCCAAAAGCTGAAAACAGCAGTACTATTGTTGACGAAGTGCATCAATATGCCGGGAAGCAGACTACCTGTATGATAATAAATCCAGCCTAAGGCCAGACCTACCACGAAAGCGAAAGGAGCTTGTACCCAGTTGCCATGTACGATACCGAATATCAGTGACGATACAACGATGGCCCAAAGTGGTTTCTTCCATTTGCGCAGCAGGTGTCCTTGGATGGCTCCGCGGAATAATAGCTCTTCTACAACAGGAGCCATGATGGTGATTGCCACGACTCCCAGTGGATGTTGCATCATCATAGCGAAAATTTCCTGCATGTTATTGGGCAAGTCGGCCAGCTCGTTCAGGTAATTGCTCCACAATCCCATACCTACAATTAATAGGATAGCGGCAATCAGAACTTTACCGGAATTATAATACGCCCAAGTCTTTCGGTCGAGTGGTACATATTTTCCCACTATCAGATGGATACCTACAGCGGCTGTAGATAGAACCTGTGCCAGTAAGATGAGGGTGATGTAAGTAGAGTCGGTAGATTGAGGTAATTCTGTGGTATGATGGAAGATCATATATCCGCACAGAAAAACTCCCATGAATGCCAGTTGGTAGGCAAAGTAGTATAGCAATAATTTGATGGTGCGTCCCATAATAATTGAATTTTAGTTATTTGTTATTTTCACTTATTCCGCAGGCGGATGAACGGCTATAATAAGTCAATAAAGTGTTCGAACTGTCTACATAATAAACACTTTGTTGGCGGTTACGCTCAAAGTTACAAAAAAGTTTGTTCCATTCGGCATAATCCATGATACATATCGAGTCGTTCGATGTAATAGTGAGCAGATAGGCCGGTGTCCACATCTGTTGTTGCAAATTCCATCGATATGCTTTCTTCTCGGTCAGTCGTCCTTGTTCGTCGTACTGGTACTCGTATTTCCATTTTGGAGTAAGTGTTTTGCCGTCCTCATTCAGGGTAGAAACAATCAAACCGTTGTCTGTTTCTCCATAAATGAAAGTTCCTTTTGCGTTTGCCTTTGTGACTGTCAGTGTCATCAGGGTGAAGAGGCTTGCCATAGCTGCTTTTCTTAATAATGTCTTTTTCATAATTGCATCGTGTTTGTGGTTCTTAATTATTTTTTCTGTGTTAGCTTTCGATAAATATTTATCGTTTTTCGATATGCAAATGTAGATATTATTTTTAAAGAACAAAAGAGAATCAGAAATATTTATCGAAAAACAATAAATATTTTCTGATTTATGATGAGGATGTTTTGGATAAGCCTTTTTTGAAGGTATAAAGAAGTTTTCAAAAGTACGGTAAGTGTATATCAGCAGATAATTGTTATATTTACAAAAGTATTAATTTCGTTAATCAATAGAGATATTATGAAGAAACTTATTCTGTGTGTTATGATCTGTCTGTTTGGCGTGGGATTTTCTTTAGCCCAAACATTGACTTCACCCGACGGAAATCTGGTTATGGATTTTCATTTGTCGGCTGACAAAACTCCGGTTTATTCATTGAAGTATAAAGGAAAGGATGTAATAAAAGAAAGCAAGATGGGCTTTCAGATACGTCCATCGTTCGATTTCAGCAAAAATTTCCGTATTGTAGAAACAAAAAGAGGATGCTTCCGATACGACTTGGAATCCTGTATGGGGGCAGAATAGTGTTATTCGTGATAATCATAAGGAATTGTTTGTTGCCTTGGAGCAAGAAGGTACGGGATGGTTGCTGAATATCCGTTTCCGTTTGTTCGATGATGGATTAGGGTTCCGTTATGAGTTCCCGGTACAGAAGGAATTGCGCCATTTTACTATTAATGAAGAAGTAACAGAATTCCAGTTGGCCGGTGATCATAAGGCATTCTGGATTCCGGCTGACTATGATACTAATGAGTTTCAGATAACAACTTCTAAACTGTCGGAGGTTCCGCAGTTGATAGACAAGGCACGTGATGAGGCTTTGGCCTGTAAATCGCCTTCACCTAATCTTGCTGTACAGACACCCTTGATGCTGAAGTCGGATGACGGACTTTATATCAACATTCATGAGGCTGCCTTAGTTAATTATCCAGCTATGCACCTGAATTTGGATGCACAGACTTTCCTGATGAGTTCACACCTTACTCCCGATAAAAACGGAACAAAGGGATACATTCAGACAGGTAGTACCAGTCCGTGGCGTACGATTATTGTAAGTGATGACGCTCGAAATATTCTGGCTTCGAATTTGATTGTAAACCTGAATGAGCCTTGCAAGTTGGAAGATACTTCCTGGATTAAGCCAACCAAGTATGTTGGTGTTTGGTGGGAGTATTTTACAGGTGGAGGTTCTACATGGGCTTATACTGATACGCAAGATATCGTAATCGGCAAAACTGACTATACTAAGTTGAAACCGAACGGACATCATGGTGCCAATACGGCTCATGTGAAAGAGTATATCGATTTTGCTGCGAAAAATGGTTTTGATGCAGTATTGGTAGAAGGATGGAACGAAGCTGGGAAGACAATTACGCTTATGCCAAGGAATTTATATATAGTTTCACTAAAGCTTATCCGGATTTTGATGTGAAAGAGCTTCAGCGTTATGCTGCATCAAAAGGAGTAAAAATTATTATGCATCATGAAACAACCTCATCGGTTGCCGATTACGAACGTCAGATGCATGATGCATTCCGCTTTATGAAAGAAAATGGTTATGATGCTGTAAAGACCGGTTACGTAGGTCCTATCATTCCGCGTAGCGAACATCATGACGGACAATGGATGGTGAACCATTATAATCGAGTAGCAGAAACAGCGGCACAATATCATATTATGGTTAATTCACACGAGGCTGTACGTCCTACTGGTATGTATCGTACATATCCTAACTGGATAGCTCAAGAATCAGCACGTGGAACGGAATTTGAGTCCTTCAATGGAATCCGTCCGGATCATCAGACTATCTTGCCATTTACCCGTTTGATGGGTGGTCCGATGGATTATACTCCGGGAATCTTTGAAGGTGATCTTTCTGTTTATGGCTCAAACAAAGCTAAATTAGGTACTACATTGGTTAAACAGCTTGCACTTTACGTAACGATGTACAGTCCTCTTCAGATGGCAGCCGATTTATATCAGAATTATGAAAAATATCCAGATGCTTTTCAATTTATTAAAGATGTAGCTGTGGACTGGGATAATACATATATTTTGGAAGCTGAACCGGGTGATTATATCACTATTGCCCGTAAGGCAAAAGGTAAGAACGAATGGTATATTGGTGGAATTACTGATGAAAACAGTCGTGAAGCCGTTATTGATTTGAGTTTCCTTCCGGCTGGGAAAAAATATCAGGCAACTATTTATGCCGATGGAAAAACAGCTGACTGGCGTACAAATCCAAAGGAATATGTGATTTCTACAAAGAAAGTAACTAATAAGACAAAATTGAAACAACGTCTTGCTCCGAGTGGAGGTGTAGCTGTCAGCATTAAGGAATTGTAATTTGTTATCATAGTTTTTTGTAATCCCCGATTTCTTTAAATGAAAAGATGTCGGGGATATTTTTTTGATCTGAAATGCAGGAACAATGTTGTTGTTAATCTCAGTATACCTTTTTGATACTATAATATACTTTTGCCGTCTGAGCTAAGTGTCTTTTATACAATATGTTATCTGTTTTATCTTCCTCTTTTTTTGTATATAAAAAGATGATTTGTTCGAATTTGTGTTATGCAGCATACCTATACTTAATTGAGAATATAGTGAACGAAAACATACTACTATCACTATACTTTTGCCTAAAATTTAAATGATATAATACTATGGATATAGCAAAAAGATGTGAGAGTAACCCGCTGCTCTCCCCAAAAGATTTAAAAGCTGGAATAAATGATATGGAAATTACTTGTCTGTTAAATCCTGGAGTTTTTAAATTTAAAGGTAAAACATGGCTTCTTTTAAGAGTGGCTGAACGTCCTGTTCAACAAGAAGGAATTATTAGCTTTCCTATTTATGATGAACAAGGACAAATTAAAGTAATGTCATTTGCAGAAAATGATCCGGATTTAGATGCTTCTGACCCTCGTGTAATAGGTTATAAGGGAAAAAATTATCTTACAACGATGTCTTATCTTCGTTTAGTTTCAAGTGAAGATGGTATCCATTTTCATGATGAGCCCGGATATCCTCCAATTTTCGGAAAAGGGGAATTAGAAGCTTTCGGTATTGAAGACTGTCGTGTTGCTTCTACTAAAGATGGCTTTTATTTGACCTTTACAGAAGTTTCTTCTGTTGCAGTAGGGGTAGGAATGATGCATACAAATGATTGGAAGACATTTGAACATTATGGTATGATTTTACCTCCTCATAATAAGGATTGTGCTTTGTTTGAGGAAAAGATAAATGATAAATATTATACATTCCATCGTCCTAGCAGTCCTGAATTAGGCGGTAATTACATTTGGCTTGCAGAATCACCTGATTTACGGCATTGGGGTAATCATAAATGTGTAGCTACGACACGTGATGGCTTTTGGGATTGCGCTCGTGTTGGAGCCGGAGCTGCTCCAATTAAAACAGAAGCTGGCTGGCTGGAAATTTATCATGGAGCAGATTTTAATCATCGTTATTGTTTAGGTGCTTTATTACTTGATTTAAATGATCCTTCAAAAGTACTAGCTAGAAGTAAAGAACCGATTATGGAACCTATTGCTTCTTATGAGCAAACAGGTTTTTTTGGCAATGTAATATTTACAAATGGACAATTAGTAGATGGGGATACCATAACAATATATTATGGTGCAAGTGATGAGGTTATTTGTAAAGCTGAACTGTCTGTTAAAGAAATACTTAATATTTTAAATGTTGGAATCTGATGAATAAGCTGAAAACAGAATATTTATTTTTTAGACAACAGGAGCATAATATGAAGGTTCTGTTAATAACTAATTTATTTTATGCTTTAGTTCTTCCTGTTGTAGAAATTTTTGTCGGAGCTTATGTTATGAGAAATACCAGTGATCCGACAATGGTTGCTTTTTATCAATTAGCAATGTATTTAGGTATTGTTACGACTTCTTTCGTCAACGGTTTTCTATTACGTTACTATAATGTGAAAACATTATATTCAGCCGGCATTCTTGTCAGCGGTTTATCAATGTTTGCGATGATGACCATTAAGTCATTGGGAATGGTGGAACTGGGTATTGCTGGTTTTTTTATGGGAGCAGCTTCTGGTTTTTTCTGGACAAATCGCTATTTGTTAGCTTTGAATAATACAAATGATGATAACCGGAATTACTTTTTTGGATTTGGAGTCCTTTTTCTTTTCTATAACGTCTATTGGTGTACCTTTGGTTATTGGTGCTTTTCTTAGTCTTATGAATGGAAAAGAATTTTGGGGTATTGTTTTTGATATTAACATGTCATACCAGGCTGTAACTCTTGGAGTTGTTTTTTATAACTTTAATAGCATGTTCTGTATTGTGGAAAGGAAATTTTAAAAATCCTCAAGAAACTAATTTTTTTATATTTTCACTTTACGAATCTGTGGAAGAAAATGTTGGGCTTAGCTATGTTGAAAGGAATGGTACAAGGCTTTTTGGTTACAGCTCCAGCTATTCTAGTATTAAAGTTAGTAGGAGATGAAGGAATTTTGGGAGTCATCCAAGGAATAAGTGGAGCATTGACTGCCTTATTGGTTTATATCTTGGGGCGTGTCGCTCATCCTGAGGATCGTATAAAGATATTTGTCAGTGGCTTAGTCTTATTTTTTATAGGAACTTTATGTAATGGTATTTTATATTCTGCATTAGGTGTTATTTTATTTGTTTTATGTAAAGTAATATTTCAGCCATTATTTGATTTGGCTTATTTCCCTATAATGATGCGTACAATTGATGCTGTTGCTAAGATAGAGCAACGGAATGAGTATGCTTATATTTTAAGCCATGAAGTTTGGTTTGTTTATGGGGAGAGCTTTTTGGTTTGTTGTTG
>ENA-OQJS01000028-OQJS01000028.1-human-gut-metagenome-genome-assembly--contig:-NODE-28-length-28773-cov-1.490016_pt1 | contig 28773 bp, 19 predicted proteins | sample MGYA00242598_ERZ504764 | MGnify/ENA primary metagenome ERZ504764 (study PRJEB26092, sample SAMD00036368) | human gut metagenome | host: Homo sapiens | study: EMG produced TPA metagenomics assembly of...
GCCTGGTGCAATCAGGTCTTTGTCTGTTTTCACTACTGTGGGCAATTACCGTATGGCTGGTACATGAAAAGAAAAACTATTGGGTAACGCTTATTCCTGCTCTTTTCATGACGGCAGTATGTTCTACCTATATATTAATAGCTCCAGAAGGACTTGCCTTATCTGAAAGTATATCTTATCCTCTCGGTGCTGTTTGTGTGCTGATTGCAATAATCTGGTTTGCTGTCTGGTATAAGAAGGAGAAAAAACGTATTTAATTTTTTACTATATCCTTTGGTCAAAGATAGCAGAGTCTTGCAGCTACTGATTAAGGATGATATGTCATCTCATATAGTCAGTTGCGGCAAGACTTTTTTCTTTATATCGGCAAGGCTTTTCTGACAGAGCTGGTGAATTGCTAAAAAGCCGTGGCAAAATATTATTTCATGGCGTTTTTTTGTTACTTTTGCGACAATCAATTCTTAAAATATATTTATGGTGAAGAAATTATTATTTGTATTTATTTTATTGATAAGTTGTATCAATGCACATGCTCAATTCGAAGAAGGAAAATGGTATCTGAATACTTCTCTTACCGGACTGAATCTCTCGCATAGCAAATACGAAGGAACTAACTTTGGTTTCCAGGTTGGTAGCGGAGCTTTTGTTGTCGACAACCTGATGGTGCTGGTTAATTTCAAGGGAGAGTATGTAGAACACGGTATGGATGAAACAAGTGTAGGAGCCGGAGCAAGATATTACTTGTCTAACTGTGGCTTGTATGGTGGATTAGGCCTGGCTTATAAACATTTGTCGAATAGTGTAAATCGTAAAGATCTTGTCTGTCTGACTCCGGAGCTGGGGTATGCATTTTTCTTGAATGGGACGATTACCGTAGAACCGGCTGTATATTATGACTTGAGTTTTTCGAACTGTTCGGAATACAGTAAGCTTGGTTTTAAGATAGGATTTGGTTTTTATTTCTGATTATATATCTAAATAGTGATGAAAAAAGTATTCATGTCACTCGCCTTGCTCGTTGGAGTTTCGGGGAGTGTATTTGCACAGAAAAAAGGGTTTGATTATAAGTTTTATGGTCAGGTACGTACAGATTTGTTCTATAACACCCGGTCTAATTCGGAAACTGTAGACGGATTGTTTTATATGTACCCGCTGGATGAAAATCTGGATCCGAACGGACACGATTTGAATGGAGTAGGTAATGGTAATTTTTATACGTTATATACTCGTCTGGGGGTAGATGTTACAGGCCCGATGTTAGGTAAAGCCAAGACCTCGGCTAAAGTAGAAGTTGATTTCCGTGGTTCGGGTACTACTTATTCGTTGTTCCGTATTCGTCATGTCTACTTTAATCTGGATTGGGGCAAATCAGCGCTTCTGGTAGGACAGACCTGGCATCCGTTGTATGGTGATGTCGCTCCTGAAATATTGAATTTGAATATGGGTGCACCTTACCAACCGTTTAGCCGTGCTCCTCAGATTCGCTATCGTTTTACTTCTAATAATTTTATGCTTACTGCTGCTGCTATCTGGCAGTCGCAATACTTGTCTGTTGGTCCTAAAACTAATAAACCGGGAGAAACCTCTACCCAGAAAAGCCAGGAATTCATGAAAAAGAGCTGTGTTCCTGAATTTTATTTGGGGGTAGATTATAAACGTCCGGGACTGATAGCCGGAGCTGGATTGCATGTAAGTTCTATTACTCCTCGTACACAATCAGAAACTGAAGACGCGGTTTATTTCGTAAATGAACGTGTAACAGGTATCTCCGGAGAGGCTCATGTGAAGTATACAAAGGAGAACTGGCTGGTATCTGCCAAAACTGTATTGGGAACTAATCTGACTCAGACAAGTACTGTGGGAGGATATGGAATAACCAGTATCGATGAGGTGACGGGAAAACAGCAGTACTCTCCGTTGCGTACATCTTCTACATGGGTGAATGTGGCTTATGGAAAGAAATGGCGTCCGGCTTTGTTCTTTGGTTATCTGAAAAATCTGGGTGCAACCGAAGAAGTTCCTTATGGTACATTAGGAACAGGAACAACGCTCGACCAGTTGTTTACCGGTACAGCTGAACTTACTTATAATATTCCTCACTGGAAATTCGGGGCGGAGTATTCACTCTGTAATGCCTGGTATGGCGATGAATTTGATGCGAAAGCAAAAGCAATAAACTCTCATTCTATACTCAATCATCGTATAGTGCTGGTAGCTCTGTTTCAGTTTTAAAAAAAAGAACGTGAATTTTTATATAAAACGTCCTGATGTTTTTGAAAAAAATTGCTCAATTTTTTTAGAAATATCAGGATGTTTTTTTATGCCTGTGAATCAGTTTCCATGTAAACGTACTATTTTATATGGAAAGATATACATTCAGCCTGTATATTTGCGTCTGTACTATTTGAATAATGAACAACTATTAAAAACACGATGAAGAAAAAATTCTATTGTCTATGTATGGGAATGTTACTGGGTATATCTTCGGTTGAGGCTAAAGTGACACTCCCTTCCATTATTTCCGACAATATGGTTCTGCAGGCACAGACCAAAGTCTGTATATGGGGTAAGGCTGCTCCAGGTGAAAATATTTCGGTTGCACCTTCCTGGAATGAAAAAAGCATTAGCACTACGGCTGGAAAAGACGGACGCTGGAGGTATATATATCTACACCCAAAGCGTCAGACAATCACTCCCTGACAGTTAAAGGAGAAAATGTCATTACTATACGTAATGTATTGATCGGTGAAGTCTGGCTTTGTACAGGACAGTCTAACATGGAGTTTCCCGTAGCCCATGACCCGAAGGTGAAGTGGAAAACCGGTATGCTGGGTGAAGCGGAAGAAATGAAAGATGCAGATTATCCCGAAATACGTTTGTTTCATGTAGAGCATCAGCTGGCCCACGAAAAAGAACAGGATGACTGTACTGGTAAATGGGTTGTCTGTTCTCCCGAAAATATACGTGACTTTTCGGCTGTAGGGTTTGTATTTGGAAAGAAACTGCATAACGAACTGGGAGTTCCTGTCGGGTTGATTCAGTCTACGTGGGGAGGTACACATGCTGAATCGTGGACTTCTATGGAAGTAATGAAAGATGATACTCTATATAGTGATGTCCTTCAGCAGTTTGCTTTGAAAAATGTGAAACGTAATAAAGACTATTGTAAAGTACCTTCTACGCTTTGGAACGGAATGATAGCTCCTATTGCCGGATATACGGTAAGAGGAAACATCTGGTATCAAGGAGAATCCAATTCTATTCGCGCTGAAAAGTATCAGCAGGTTTTCACCAATATGATAAATTCCTGGCGTGAACGGTGGGGGCAATTAGACATGCCTTTCTATTTTATGCAGATAGCTCCTCATTACAGACAGCCGGCCGAGATTCGCGAAGCACAGTTGAAGACCTGGCGCGAGAGCGGACTGAAAAATGTTGGAATGGCTGTTGTGGTAGATGCTGCCGATTCTACGGATATTCATCCGCGTAACAAACGTGTGGCAGGCGAGCGGCTGGCTGCATGGGCATTGGCAAAGCAGTATGAGAAAAAAGTGGCCTATTCGGGACTGTGTATAAAAGATGAAGATTGATGGGAGCAGAGTGATATTGAGCTTTGATTATACGGAAGGTGGCTTGAAAACCCTTGATGGAGGTGATGTAAAAGGCTTTTTCATATCCGGAGAAGATGAGCGTTTTTATCCGGCACAGGCTGTTATAAAAGGAAATAAGCTGGAGCTTACTTCAGACAAAGTAATGCATCCCGTTGCAGTGAGATATGGTTGGGGAACTTTCTTCCGGGTAAATCTTTGTAACGGAGCAGGTATACCTGCAGTTCCTTTCCGTACAGATTGCTTTGCTCCTGAAAAGGCTTCGCGGAAGTTTGCCGATTCAGAGATGCGCCGTTTCCCTCAGGCATGGCAGCTGGATCATGGTAAACGTCTTTTCTTCGGGTATGCTCAGGGGGTAGGATGCTGTGCGATGCTTGACATGTGGAAAGCTACTGGTGATAAACGCTACTTCGATTATGTAGAAGAGTGGGGGGATACGATAATCAACGATAAAGGAGAAATATATAAGTATGATATGGCTACTTATAATCTCGATTTTATCAATCCGGGAAAAGTATTATTCGATCTTTATCGTGAAACACATGATGTTAAGTATAAGAAAGCGATGGACGTGTTGGTTAAGCAACTCGAACATCACCCTCGTACTTTAAAAGGTGGATTTTGGCATAAACTTGTCTATCAGCATCAGATGTGGCTGGATGGTTTGTATATGGCCTCTCCTTTTCTGGCTCAATACGGTGCGGAGTTCAATCGTCCGGATTTAATAGATGAGGCGGTGAAACAGTTCAGACTTTGTCATGAGTATACGTATGACGCTCGGACCGGATTGTATTATCATGCCTGGGATGAAAGTAAATCTCAACGTTGGGCTAATCCGGAAACGGGACATTCGCCTAATTTCTGGGGACGCAGCATTGGCTGGTGGTTTATGGCTCTTGTGGATGCTCTCGATTATATTCCTGAGAATCATCCGGGGCGGGCAGATATGATGGGTTGGATTCAGGGACTTGCTGAAACGCTTCCAAAGTATCAGGACAAGAATGGCTTGTGGTATCAGGTTATTGATCAGCAAACGGGAAGCAATTTTCCAGAAGCTTCTGTAACGAGCCAGTGTATGTATGCATATGCCAAGGCGGTAAATAAGGGATACATTGACAAGAAGTATCGGGCGGTTGCAGAAAAGGCTTTTAAAGGATTGAATGACAAATTGATGCGTGAAAATGCGGATGGTACTTTAACCTTGACTCGCTGCTGTCAGGTAGGAGGTTTGGGAGGTAATCCTTACCGTGACGGAAGTTTTGAATATTATATAGGAGAAAAAATGCGTGATAACGACGCAAAGGCAATCGGTCCTTATATCATGGGATGTTTGCAATTAGGATATTAAAAGAATGAGTGAAAAATGAAAAAAGTATTTGTATTTTTATCTTGTATGTGGCTGGCTGTGAATGTGTTGTTGGCAGAGGAGCCATATAAATATGAGTATCTTTATAAAGATTTACCGTTTGAGATGCCTCGTGTTAAGGCTCCGGTTTTTCCGGATAATGAGGTTAACCTGAAAGATTTTGGGGCTGTTGGCGACGGTATGCATCTTTGTACTGAAGCATTTGCCAAGGCTATTGATGCTTTGGATAAAAAAGGAGGTGGAAAATTAACAGTTCCGGCTGGTGTATGGTTTACTGGTCCGATTGTTTTGAAAAGCAACATCAATTTGCATATAGAAAAAGGAGCTATTGTTTTGTTTTCTCCAGATGTCGATTTATATCCGTTGGTAGAAACGGTATTCGAAGGTTTGGATACCCGACGCTGCCAGTCGCCGATATCGGGTCGTAATCTGGTGAATGTAGCCATAACAGGTCAAGGAGCGATTGACGGGAACGGTCATTACTGGCGTCCTTTAAAGAAACAGAAGGTAACAGAGGGGCAATGGAAAGCGGCTACTTCCCGGGGAGGAGTATATAAGCGTCCCGATTACTGGTTCCCTTATCCTGAAACATTGAAAGGAGATACTATCAGTAACATGAATGTACCTCAGAATCTGAAGACAGAAGAAGAGTGGCAAAGTGTACGCCATTTCCTTCGTCCGGTGATGGTTAGCTTCATAGAATGTAAAAATGTATGGCTGGAGGGAGTAATTTTTCAGAATTCCCCGGCATGGAATCTTCATCCGCTTATGTGCGAGAATGTTTTGATTTGAGAATGTAGAAGTACGTAATCCGAGCTACGCTCAGAATGGCGATGGACTTGATTTGGAATCATGTAAAAATGCTTTAATCGTAAATTCTTCGTTTGATGTGGGTGATGACGGTATTTGTCTGAAGAGCGGAAAAGATGAAGACGGACGTCGTCGTGCTCGTGCTTGTGAGAATGTAATAGTGGACGGATGTACGGTATACAAAGGACATGGAGGTTTTGTAGTAGGAAGCGAGATGAGTGGAGGTGTACGTAACATCTCTGTCAGCAACTGTCAGTTTTTAGGAACAGATGTTGGACTCCGTTTTAAGAGTAAACGAGGTCGCGGTGGAGTCGTAGAGAATATATGGATCCGTAATATTTCGATGATTGATATTCCGACCGAACCGGTAACCTTTAATCTTTATTATGGAGGCAAATCAGCTGTTGAAGTTCTGGAAAGCGGTGAAGTCGTTCCAGTAAAAGTTCCTCCAATGCCGGTAGATGAAACAACTCCCTGTTTCCGGAATATCCATATTGAACATCTGACCTGTTCAAATGCACGCCGGGCTATGTATTTTAATGGAATACCCGAGATGCCTATAGATGGTATTACATTGAAACATATACGTATCAGTGCAAAGAAAGATGCTGAATTTTATTATTGCAAGAATATTCATAAAGAAGATGTAAAGATAGAATTGTTGGTAAAATAGAGATAATATTAAATCTTGTTTTCGAGCCTGAAGATGCCGTGAGGCATTTTCAGGCTTTCTTTAGTGTAATACTAACTAATCTGAATGGATTTTTTATTTAAATGAGTATGATATTCGTGCATTTGTATATTTTTCTAGTAGAATGTACATTATTCTATGTAGGATTTTGTTTAGATGTTTTATATTCGCAATGTACATAAATATGCTATTATTCAAGGTTCTACATTAACTTAAAGAAATAAAATTAAGAATACATGAAAAAACTGATTTATTCACTTGCTGCCCTGACTTTAGCAGCGTGCAGCGCTGAAAAGCAAGAACCTATCGACCGTCATGCGTTGGTTACCCGCAACAATCCCTCTGTGACGGCTGTAGATTCATTGGCATCTTTGTCTGTTGGTAATGGAGAGTTTGCTTTTACAACGGATATTACCGGACTGCAAACTTTTCCCGACGTATATAAAAATGGTGTACCTTTAGGAACACAGAGTCAGTGGGGCTGGCATAGTTTTGCTAACCCTGATGGATATAAGCCGGAGGATGCCTGGAGAGAATACGATTTTGGCCGTGGACATAAAGAGATATATTCTTGTCAATTTAAAGAAGAAGGACGTCAACGTGAGGCATCCAATTGGCTTCGTGTTAATCCTCATCGTTTGCATTTGGGAATTGTGGGATTGGAACTGGAAGAGGGTGTTACGGCTTCTCAGTTGCAGAATATCCAGCATAAACTGGATATGTGGAATGGAGAGGTGAGCAGTAGTTTCAGTATTTCGGACGTTCCGTACTATGTGCAGACTGTTTGTCATCCGGAATATGATATGATTGCTGCCCGTGTTTCATCTCAGTTACACCCTGGAATAAAATTCCATTTCCCTTATCCTACAGGTGGACATTGTGATGATGCGTGTAACTGGAATGCAAACGATAAACATACTACTACTCTTGTCAGTCAAGACGAGCAGTCGGCTGTACTGAAGCGTGAACTTGATGCTACAACTTACTATGTAACTATCCGTTGGGAAGGAAAAGCTACATTGGCAGAGAAGAGTAAAAACTATTTTGTATTGACACCTGCTGATACTGTTCTGGCTTTTACTTGTCAGTTTACTCCGGAGGAATCCAAGACTCCTGCTGTTACATTTGCAGAAGCGGAGAAGGCTTCGTCCGAATATTGGAATAACTTCTGGAATAAAGGTGGGGTAGCTGATTTCTCTCTCTGTACCGATCCTAGAGCAAAAGAACTGGAGCGTCGTGTTGTTTTGAGTCAATACCTGCTTGCAATTCAGTGTGCAGGTTCTACTCCTCCACAGGAAACCGGGCTTACTTATAATTCTTGGTTTGGCAAGTTCCATATGGAAATGATCTGGTGGCATCAGGCACAATTTGCTTTATGGGGACATCCTGAACTGCTCGACCGTACATTGGCGTGGTATCATCAGGCTGAGCCGGTTGCCCGTGAAATAGCAAAACGTCAAGGATTCGAAGGAATACGTTGGATGAAGATGACAGATCCTAGCGGAATGGAAGCACCTTCCAATGTAGGAAGCTTCCTTATCTGGCAGCAGCCACATCTGATTTATCTGGCAGAGCTCCTGTATCGTGCCAATCCTTCGGATGAACTGATCAAAGAATACAATGATCTGATTCAGAAGACTGCAGAATTTATGTATTCCTTTGCTGTTTACGATAAAGAAAACGACCGTTATATTCTGAAAGGAGCTATTCCTGCACAAGAAACATTGCGTGCTGCCGATACGGTAAATCCTCCGTTTGAATTGTCATACTGGTTGTTCGGTATGCAGACTGCACAGACCTGGCGCGAACGTGCCGGAATGGAGCGTGTGCCTGAATGGGATACACTGATAGAAAAGCTTTCTCCTCTTGCTTACAATGATGACAAGTTGTATCTGGCTGCCGAAACAGCTGTCGATACATACAAGGATATCCGTTTTACATCCGATCATATGGCTGTGCTTGGAGCAGTAGGTATTTTGCCGATGAATAAGCTGGTCAATCCTGAATATATGAAGAATACGCTGAACTGGGTATGGGATAACTGGAACTGGAACAAGACATGGGGATGGGACTATCCGATGACTGCCATGGATGCTGCTCGTCTGGGTGAACCTGAGAAGGCTGTAGGGGCTTTGCTCATGGATAAGCGTACCAATACTTATTTGGTAAACGGACATAACTATCAGGACGGACGTCTGCGTGTATATTTGCCAGGCAATGGTGGATTGCTTACTGCGGTAGCGATGATGTGTGCCGGTTGGGATGGTTCTGAAGGTGTAAATCCGGGATTCCCGAAAGATGGTAAGTGGAATGTGCGTTGGGAAGGTCTGAAGCCACTTCCATGATAAATTGAATATGTTTAGAGAATACGGATTAACTGGAAGTATTCAAGAGTAAATGACTTCTGGTTAATCTGTATTTTTTTAGAATGAATAAAGCTATTTGAAAAATGAATAAAAGAAACTTGTTTTCGTTTGTGTGGCTGTTGGCACTGGGAACTGTTTTCTTACCGGCACAAACCAAACAGGCTAAAAAGATCGGCGACTTTATCGAGTCGACTTCTTACAATGAGCATAAACGAGGGGCTGAGCGTACGCTTCAGTATTATCCCGAGGGGGACGATTTTGTGTGTATAAACGGGAAGAACCGGTTTACTAGAGCGTTGTACGGAAGCTGGTCACCTTTTCGTCTTGAAACAAGCGACCGTCCGGTTTTTGCTGCATACGATAAGCGTAACAGCAAGCATATCCGTTTCCTTCTGCAAGGCAAGGGACTGTCAGTCGCTCTCGATTCAATTGAATTTTGTGAAGCCAGATATACTGCCGGCCGACGTACGTATCTACTGAAAGATGCGGCTTTAGGAAAAGGAACGCTCTCTGTGTCCGTATTGGTTTTTCCGGATGCTGACGGAGCTGTCTGGAAATTCTCAGCGAAAGATTTGGCGGAGGATATGGTTTTGCGTTGTTTTATCTCTGAAATCCGGGCGAAGAAACTGAGTCGTAACGGTGATATGGGAGCCGATCCTCCTGGATGTTTCGAAGCCCCGAAAAGCCTCAAATGCAGAAAGTGTACGATTTGCCGTTGACAGATGAGGCTTATCTGGTTTTGGAAAATCTGGATTTGAAGCTTGTTTCGCTTGATGAGGGAAGACGTTTGTATCAGAAAGCTGAGGATGCTCGAAAGGTACTGGCTTCGCGTATCCGTTTTACTACTCCCGATCCTTATTTCAATACGCTGGGCGGAGCACTGGCTGTTGCTGCCGATGGTATTTGGGACGGGCAGGTCTGGCTTCATGGAGCGGTAGGATGGCGCATGCCGCTAAGCGGATGGCGTGCTGCTTATACGGGAGATGCTTTGGATGGCACGACCGTGCCCGTAAGCATTTCGATGCTTATGCTGCCAGTCAGGTAACCGATGTACCCAATACGATTCCGCATCCGGCACAGGATTCTGCTTTGCATCTGGCACGTTCTGTCAAAAAATGGGGAACTCCTCAGTATAGTAACGGATATATTTGTCGTAATCCACGTCGAAACAATCAGATGCATCACTATGACATGAACTTATGTTATATCGATGAACTGTTGTGGCATTTCAACTGGACAGGTGATTGGGAATATGCCCGCCAGATGTGGCCGGTCATAACTCGTCATCTTGCCTGGGAGAAACTGAATTAATGACCCCGACAATGACGGCTTGTATGATGCGTATGCCTGTATCTGGGCGAGCGATGCTTGTATTATAACAGCGGGGCAGTGACGCATTCGTCTGCCTATAACTATCGTGCCAATAAGATGGCTGCGGAAATAGCCCGTAAGATAGGGAGAATCCGGAACCGTATCAGAAAGAGGCTGACCGTATTTTGGCTGGAATGAATAAACGTTTATGGTTGTCTGATAAAGGTCATTGGGCGGAATATCAGGATTTCATGGGGCACAAGCGTTTGCATGAGAGTGCGGGAGTCTGGACGATTTATCATGCGTTGGACAGCGAAACGGCTAATCCGTTTCAGGCTTATCAGGCAACACGATATGTCGATACGCAGATTCCTCATATTCCGGTTGAAGGAAAGGGACTGAAGGATGAAGGTTATGCTACAATCTCTACCACCAACTGGTTGCCTTATTCGTGGAGCATCAACAATGTAGCCTTTGCCGAAGTGATGCATACGGCTCTTGCTTATTTTCAGGCAGGTCGTTCTGATGAGGGGTATAAACTATTGAAAAGCTCTGTTCTCGATGGTATGTATCTGGGCGACAGTCCCGGAAACTTCGGGCAGATTAGTTTTTACGATGCTGCTCGTGGGGAATGTTACCGTGATTTTGGCGATCCTGTAGGAGTTGCTTCACGCGTTATGATTCAGGGAGTGTATGGCATTTTGCCCGATTTGATGAACGACAAGCTGGTTATCCGTCCGGGATTCCCGTCCGACTGGAAGGAAGCATCGCTCACAACGCCGGATGTGACCTATCGTTTCTCAAGAGAAAAAGATACAGATACTTATCAAATTACCCAACGTTTCGGCAAACCATTAGAAATCGGACTTCGGATAAAGGCTGTTCGCGAGAAAGTGGCTTCGGTTGAAGTGAACGGAAGGAAAGCGGACTGGAGTTTGGTTGATGCAGCAAGTGGCAGTCCGGAATTACTCGTGGTAGCTCCCGAAACGGAAAACGCCGAAATAACTATTCGTTGGAAAGGAAAGCCTTTGCAGACACTTGTTGTCGGAGAACTGAAAGTTGATGCCGGTGGACAGATTTCACTTCGCGCGCCTCAGGGAATCCAACTGTGTGAAATTTACGATCCGCAGGGTATTTCAGCATCTACAACGATTGAAGGAAACAGTTACAGCACAAACATAAATAAGGGGGTAGAAGGACATCATACTTTCTTTGTCCGTACCCGACAAGGAGATATGGACTGGTGGCAACCGGTAAATGTCTTCATCCAGTCTCCTTATGTTGCAGCGAGAGAGGATTTCTCGGAGGTGAATACATCTGCCTGTCGCATGATTGATATGGATAAATACTTGAACGATTCGGTTACATCTATTTTCCGTGAACAATATTTCTCTCCGCGTTCTCCGTATACTACCTTGCAGCTTCCTGTGCAGGGTATAGGGGAGTGGTGTCATCCGCTGCTGAGCGCTTCGATTGACGACAGTGGATTGCGGAATCTGGTTCGTGACAACCGGTTTAATACTTCATTGGGTGTTCCGTTCCGCCTGATGAAAGAAGGAAATAATATTGCATTTACTTCTTTGTGGGACAATTATCCAGACAGTATTTGTGTGCCGCTTGCAGGAAAAGCATCGCATGCGTATTTGTTGCTTGCCGGAAGTACCAATCATATGCAGTGTCACATTGCAAATGGTGTACTGAAAGTGCGTTATACCGACGGTACGTATACCGAACTGACTCTGACTAATCCAGATAACTGGTGTCCGATAGAACAGGATTTTTATGTAGATGGAAAAGCATTTACAGTGCCTGAACCTCGTCCGTATCGCTTGCATCTGAAAACCGGAAAAGTAAGTCGTGACCTGGGAAAAGAGTTAGGTATAACGGGCGTGTACGGTCGTGAGATAGAAGGCGGAGCAGGTGTCTTGCTGGATATGCCGCTCGATCCGGAAAAAAACGCTTGAATCGCTTACCCTTGAAACTCTTGCCAATGACGTAGTTATCGGCTGATGGGAGTTACTTTACAACGATAGAAAGAGAATCTGTCCATAAGTGGATAAAAACATCAGCATGTTTATGTGAAAACATGCTGATGTTTTTTTTATTTCTGTACAAAAATGCCGGAAGTTTGTACAAATGTTTTTTATGTGTTGTACAAATTCCGGCTGAAATTTGAGCATATTTTAAAAGAAACTTGCTGAAGCCTTTTTGTTCCTTGCTGAACGTTGAGTTTTACTATCCGGTAAAACGGCTTTTACTCCTTGTAACTTACTGGTATTAAGCGTATATTCCCGTTAAGACCGGAAGGCATCGCATCCCAGTTTTTGTAGTCGCCTTTTACGTAGTTCAGCTTTGCCATATTGATATCCTTAAAGATGCGCCATTCTATATGCTTGCGATCCATATCAGCGATACGGTTGGCTGGCAGATTGGTTACTTCGACTTCTATCCGGTTCTTTCCTGGTTTTAGCCATTTTCCGACCTTTAACCGGAATGGAACTGCCCAGACTATGCCAGCATCGTTTCCATTAATACGTACACGCGCACTCTCGCGTACGTCACCTAAATCCAGTATCCAGTCGTCAGCTTCCATGGAAGGCATGTTTATTTCGATGGAGTAGCGGCCGGTTCCCATATTGATTTTAGCTTCCGGTTGTTCCAGTTCTGTCCATGATGTGGGAGAGTCTATGTCAAACTGACCGTTTATAGCTGGTGCGCTTTCTACGAATTCCAGTTTCCATCCGTGGTCCAGACTCAGGCTGTATGTCTGTTCTTCGGGATAATTCCACGCTGGTTCTTCGTCCAGTGACTTGTCGAATGTCTGAATGATGAGGCTTTCCCCCGATTTCAGTTGCAGACGGACCTGCAATTTCCCGTTTTCTATCCGGCTTTGTGCCTTGCCTCTTTCTCCGTTCATCGGATTGAAGAACATGGCAGTCGTTTCGGGAACATTCAGTGTAACCCATTCGTCTATATCTTTGTTTTGCAGACACGAAACAAAATAATGATGCCTTCGGGATTCGAGCGGCGGATAAACTGAAGTCCACATCGTGTTTTCAACTCTTCTGAGGCTGTTCCCGTCTGTGCCAGTACCTGCTGATAGTCGGAACCGACAATGATGCGTCCTTTTCCGAGTATGAATGTCTGTGTATGTGTAAAGGAATCGACGTCAGGAAGTTGTCCGGTGATGTTTATGAAAGCGGCGCGGTTTTGTTTCAGACGATTGTATCCCGGAGTATCTTCGGGATATTGTTCTACAAAAATCACGGTTGCACCCTGACGAGCCAGTTCTACCAGTTTCTTGAGTGTGGCGGCAGGCATTAGTCGGGCGGCAGGAACAATCAGTGCTTTGTAATGTGTACCCCCACTGGTGACGAGCTGATTGCCTGCACAACGTGTCGTCTTGATGAAAGCATCAGAGATATAGTCTACATCATATCCTCCGGCAATAATTGTCTGGATGGTCTTGATAAACTTCGGGGCGTACCGGTCCATTTTATGAATGTCGAACGAAACAAGTCGTCCCGGAAGTTCGTCCCATAAATCGTATATGGGCAGATAAACCAGAAAATCATTATCGGGTTGTCCCATTTGCAGAAAAGACTGGCAGCGGGTTATGTATTCAAAAAATGCAGGTGCATCACGCCAGATACTATTTGTAGGCGACATATTGATGCTTGCGTAGAACAACCATCCAGCCATGCCGCATCTTGTGGCGAATATGGTGTCCCGTGAAAGAACATGTGATTGACTCCCGATACGAACATCAGGTCCATATCCGGTTTACACTGTGAGAGAGAAGTACGGAAATGTTCCGTCAGCCAGGTAAATGTTTCCGAAGAAGTATAAGGCTTGCCGGCTATGTGTGCAGCCGAGGACGCATATTTCAGCATCGAAATATCCGAAAAATTCGGTCGGGTGAGGGAGTCTTTGCGCAGCCCTTTGATGTGAAAGTCTGTCAGACCGAATCCTTCACATTCAGGGATATCGACCGAAGCATACGTATCTATCAGATTGGCAGGCGAACCATGTGCCTGATTGCGAGTTGTGCTACCGTGTTTGTGAGCCCATTTTGTCCATTGGCTCGTAAAGTTGTCTATCAGCATTTCGCTGACAGTTTCACGATAATCGGACACGATACGGCGAGTTGCTTCCGGACGTGAAGCATCCAGAAATTCAGGAAAGTGTTCTTCGAGTTTATAGCCCCTGCGGCGTTCGAATTCTTCCAGCAGGTGAGGAGTCCAGTCTGCCTTATACACTTCGTATGAATCATTAAAGAATGTACGCGGATAGGTTGCTTTGTTCTGTTTGAAAGCGCGGTCGAATTTGGTGAAATATTCTTTTACAGCCTCCGGATTCATGTGGTCCATTACATAACCTTCTCCGCCAGGAGCAGCACGTTTTACTTTTTGCAGTGTTTTGCCTACGAACAAAGCAATCAGTTTCCATTCACCTTTCGGAGCATTCCATTCGAGCTTGCCGTTTTTTACTTTCGATGTCAGGTTCAGACATGTTCCGTCTTCAGCATAAGCCATCAGTCTACTTAATTGGGCAAATTCACGTTGCTTTTGTTCCTTAGGAGATGTAATCTCTATTTGTTGTTCTATCTTCTTACCCCCCGTTACAGTATATTGCTCGAATATAGCTCGGGTAGCCGCGTGTTCCAATGTGATTTCCGGTCCTCCGAATGGCCATCCCGTTCCGGTATTCATATCGATGTCGATGCCGTTCTTCTGTGCTTCGTCTTGGGTGTATTGGTACATTTCCATCCATCGGGATGACAAAAACGGGATATCTCGCTGTTCGTTTCCCTTTACACCATAGATAGGCGTTATTTCCAGACTGCCTATTCCGGCTGTACCGTATTTGTGAAGATTGTATGCAAGTCCCTTTTGATCGACTGCACTTCCCATCCACCACCATCGGCTTCCCGGTCGTGCTTCAGGCTTTATTTCGGGCCAGTTTTGTGCTTGTACAGTACTTCCTAATAGCAATAGAGCTGTCAGTATGTCTTTCTTTTTCATTGGTATTTTATGATTGGTTTGTCTTGATGAAACAAAATTAAGGGCTTTGTTGATATAATTCAATGTACAAAAGTACATATTCCTAGAATATTGTATAAACCGTACCTAAGATGTGTGATTCTGTTTGCTATGTTTTATCTTTCTTGTAATTTTGTGCTTAGTTAATTGCATCAAGAAACATTTGTTTTTATACTGTATGAAAAACAGATAGTAATTGATCATATAGTGTCTGGGTTTGGGGCTGTTTTGTTGTTGTCGTTCATTTTCGGCGAAGGCTGCAATCGAACTTCGCAGCGAACGACTGACTACTGCTGATGGACTTGCAAACAATTCTGTGCGTTATATTTATCAAGATAGTAAAGGGTTTATCTGGATGGCCACACTGAATGGCTTGAATCGTTATGACGGTAATTCTCTTATCACCTTTCGTCCTCAGAAATCGAAAAAGATTTCTCTGGCAGACCATCGGGTGAAGGTGCTGGAAGAGGATCAGAATGGTTTTTTGTGGATTACAACGACAGCCGATTTAATCAGCTGTTATGATTTAAGGCATGACTGTTTTGTCGATTTTACCGGTTGCGGAGAATATCAGGATCATTATCGTGGCTTTTTTATAACAGAAGAAGCTGTGTGGCTATGGGGAGCTTCTCACGGATGTCGCCGTGTGACCTATCAGGATGGTCGTTTCACTTCTACATTATTTACCGTACAAAATGGCTCTTTGAAGAGCAACAATGTTCATTTTATCCGTCAGCACGGAGATAGAGTATGGATAGGAACACAGCAAGGTGTTTATTATTGGAAAGATAACAAGCTGGTGGCGGTAGATGAATCTCATTCGTATTGGAAGGCTATGTTTTACGAGGATAATCTTGTTTTTTGTGACATCAGAAGGTGATTTGTTTTACTTTCAGACAGACGGAAAACTGAAATCTTTGGGAAGCCTTCCTCGTAAACAAAAAAATGGGCGATGACCGGACTTTTTCGGATTGGTCAGAAACAGTATATCTTGACCTCAGAAGGTACGCTGTGTCTGGATATGAAGACTTTTAAGGTTGAGTCTGCTCCGGCATACTATAATATTCCTGAAGGACAGGTTAAAAAAGATGATAAAGGAGATTATTGGGTATATAACCGTACTGGTAATTTGTATTATATAAAATCGGATACAGGAGAAAAGAAAGTGTTCTCGGTAATGCCTTATGACAAGCTTGGATTCATTGATAAGGAACGATATTACATTGTGCACGACAGCCGAGGGATTATCTGGATTTCTACATATGGCAACGGACTGTTTGCTTATGATCCGGCTACGGAAAGCATACAGCATTTTACATCCGATTCGGGTATCTCTTCTCTATTGGCTTCCAATTATCTGCAATGTCTGATGGAAGACCGGTCGGGAAGTGTCTGGGTAAGTTCTGAATTTGCGGGTATATCTAAGTTGAGTGTATTGAATGAAGGCGCATCACGTGTGTATCCCGAAAAAGATTCTATGGCCGACCGCTCGAATACGGTGCGTATGATTGCTTCTACTTCTGATGGAGATATCTGGGTAGGTACACGTAGTGGCGGTTTATATATTTATGATGCAAAGCTGGAGGTTCAGAAAAAGAAATTTCATCATGATATAAATACTTATGCTGTTTGTGAAGACAATGAAGGGAATCTGTGGATTGCTACCCGTGGTGAAGGCGTATGGATTGGAGATGTAAAATATCGGTATGATAAATTGAATGATAAGTCGCTTTCATCGGATAATGTCTTTTGTATGTTGAAAGACCGTAAAGGTCGTATGTGGATAGGTACGTTCGGTGGAGGTTTGAATCTGGCTGTTCCTACGCAGGATGGAAAGTATGAGTTCCGCCATTTCTTTACTCGTACTAACGGACAGCGGGAAACCCGTACGTTGTGTGAGGACAGTAACGGATGGATATGGGTCGGATCAAGTGAAGGTATATTTGTCTTTGATCCGGATAAACTTATTGCAGATCCGGAAGCCTATAAACATTATTCGTTGGAAAGTGGTGATTTGCAAAGTAATGATATCCGTGCGATAATACGTGACCGGAAAGGACATATGTGGCTGGCTGAGTCGGGAGCTGGATTTGGTATGTCTGTTGTCGGTCATAATTACGATAAGCTGGAGTTTACTCATTATACTTCACAAGATGGCTGGTAAGCAGTATGGTACAGGCCCTAATTGAAGATGATAAGGGATGATATGGGTTTCTACTGAATATGGCTTATCTTGTTTTAATCCGGAAACTGTTACATTCGAAAATTATCTTTTTTCTGATTATATATTGGGTAATGTATATAGTGAAAACAGTGTTCTGAAGCTGCAAGACGGACGTCTGGCATTGGGTACAGGACAAGGTATTGTTATTGTAGACCCAAAGCATGTTTCGGTGAAAGATACTCCTATGCAAGTTACTTTTACGGATTTGAAACTGAATGGTATATCAGTCATTCCGGGAGATAAGGATTCTCCATTGGAAGCTTCATTGGCTTATGCAGAGTCTGTCCGGTTGAATTATGAACAAAATTCGTTTGTGATTGAATTTTCTACATTCAACTATTCAGATGCTGGATTGTCGAAGTTTGCTTACAAACTGGAAGGATATGACGATACTTGGAGTGCTCCTTCTTCTTTGAATTTTGCAGCTTACAAGAATCTGCCTCCAGGATCCTATCATCTTCATGTAAAGGCAAGGAATACAGCTGGTACATGGTCGGATGAGTCTGTATTGAAAATCGTAGTTGTTCCTCCATTCTGGGAAACGACATGGGCAATGCTAATTTATGTCCTATTGAGTATAGCTGTTTTATATGCGGCTTATCGAATAATATCGAAGATGAATACTCTACGTAATAAAATTAAGGTAGAAGAACAGCTGACGGAATATAAACTGATGTTTTTTACAAATATATCGCATGAGTTCCGTACACCTCTGACTCTGATACAGGGGGCTTTGGAACGTATTCATCGTGCCAAGAAAATTCCTGCTGATATGGTAGGAGCTGTCCGTGTAATGGATAAAAGTACACAACGCATGCTGCGGCTTATTAATCAGTTGCTTGAGTTCCGCAAAATGCAGAATAACAAGTTAAGTTTATCGCTTGAAGAAACAGATGTGATAGCATTTCTGCGTGAAATTTATCTGATTTTCAAGGATGCTGCTGAGTCGAAAAATATGGAGTATGTGTTTTCTCCTTCTGTGTCAACGTATAAAATGTTTATCGATAAAAGTAATATTGATAAAGTAGCCTATAATTTATTGTCGAATGCATTTAAATACACTCCTTCTAATAAGAGAATTGAATTTAGTGTATCTGTTGACGAAGTGAATCATAAACTGATAATGAAAGTAATCGATACGGGAGTAGGTATTCCCGTAGAAAAGCGTGGAGAGCTGTTCAAACGTTTTATGCAGAGCAGTTTTTCAAGCAGCAGTATGGGGGTAGGTTTACACCTTACCCATGAACTGGTACAAGTACACAAAGGTACGATATCATATGCAGAAAATCCAGGTGGCGGTTCTGTGTTTACAGTTGTGCTTCCAACAGATGCTTCCGTATATGAGGGTAAGGATTTTCTTATACCTGACAATGCTTTGCTGAAAGAAGAGATAGAAGCTGAAAAAGCACACCAGGCAGAGGATAGTTGGGAGGTATCGGAAGATGAGAAAAACGAAAAGAACACCTCAACGGAGCCACTTAATAAGCGTAAGATTTTGATTGTAGAAGATGATAATGATGTACGTGAGTTTTTGAAAGAGGAGCTAAGTCCTTATTTTGAAGTGGTAGCAGAATCTGACGGAACTTCCGGACTGGAACGTGCGAAGTTTATGATGCGGATTTGATAATAAGTGACGTTTTAATGCCCGGATGTTCAGGGTTTGAACTGACGCGTAAATTGAAAAATGATTTTAATACCAGTCATATACCTATTATTTTATTGACAGCTCTTAATTCTCAGGAAAAACATCTGGAAGGTGTTGAGGCTGGAGCCGATGCATATATAACGAAACCTTTCAGTAGCAGTCTGTTGCGCGCCCGGGTATTTAACTGATAGAACAGCGCGACCGCTTGCGGGAAAAGTTCTCAAAAGATCCTCATGCTGTACGTCCGGCTATTTGTACAACAGACCGTGATAAGGAGTTTGCCGATAAATTGGCTGAAACTTTAGGAGAGCATTTGTCGGATCCGGATTTTACAATCGATGAATTTACTTCAATTATGGGACTTGGCCGAACTGTCTTTTATCGTAAGGTAAAAGGTGTGACAGGATATTCGCCGAATGAATACATACGAGTTATGCGTATGAAAAAAGCGGTTGAACTCTTGGCTGAAGGTAAATATACAGTTGCAGAAGTGACTTATCAGATAGGAATGAATGATCCGTTCTATTTCAGTAAGTGCTTTAAAGCTCAGTTTGGAGTACCTCCGTCATCTTATTTGAGAGGGGAGAAAGAGGAATAGTTTATTCTATCACTTTTTCTAGTATTAAGCTAAATTATTAAAACTGGAAAAGACTCTTTGGAGATGAGGCTCAAAATAAAAAACAGAGATAAGTTTACTTACAATCTATAAGCCGCAACATAAAAAATCTCCTGCCTTTAGTCCTATAATTGTAATAAATAAGGGTTAAAGCAGGAGTTTTTTATTGCGAAGTTTTAATCTATAAGATTTTTTACTTTTTGTACTTTCATTTGTAGCCTCTTTTATAGAATGACGATTATCAACTTATTTCAATTTATAAATTTCGCTTCCAGCCAGAAGGAAACAACCTGTTCCAAAATCATCAAAATCAGGCTTGCTGTCGTAAGTTACGGGCTGTCCGTCTTTAGGCTTCCTTTCCTGTTCCTTGCTACATAACCTAAGAACCCATCAGGATGAACAGCGTCTTTCTACCATTGCATTCCAGGCTTTGAGTACTATTGGCAGATATTCGTCGCGATCAAGCAATCCGTTGCGTATTCCCCATGCCATTCCATATACAAATAAAGAAGTTCCTGTCAGCTCTTTTCCGCCGAAGTGATTAGGATCGTGTAAGCTTACATTCCAGAATCCGTCTTCACGCTGGCAAGCTTTGATAGCCTTGCTCATAGTCAGAAAGTCGTTTATATAATCTTGGCGGTGAACTTCATTGGCAGGAATTTCATCGAGTACGCGGACTAGGGCAGCGTATACCCAACCGTTTCCACGGCTCCAATAACAGTCTTCTCCATTAGGTTCTTTGTAAGGAGGGTCGAAGTCCTGATCTCTCCACCATAATCCGTCCTTTTGATTGAACATGCCATGTTCTCCATGCTGGTTGCGTGTGTATTCGTACATCTGCCACATCTTGTCGAAATACTTCTGCTCTCCGGTCAGTTTACCCATTTTGGCGAAACCAGGCATACCCATTTGTATGGCATCTATCCACCACCACTCATTGATTTGTGGAGTGTTGACCAACATGTTGAGGTTGGATTTTACATTTAGCAGGATTTCCGGTTTAGGGCAGAGGTTGTACATGTCGATATATACTTGTCCGCAGGCATAATTGTCGGCATGTCGGGTTGTTGTTCCTCTCCACATCCCCCACTTATGAAAATCCCCCATTCGATAAGCATATGCGTAATATTCAGTATCCGGTATAAATGGAGTAAAGAGCCAGCAGTCCCTCGTAGTACACAGTGCGTGTCCAGATATTGCTGGCCCGCATCTTTCCTTTGACAAAACTGGGTAGTGTGCAGTCCGGATTATTCTTCATATAATGTTTGTTCACTTTGATTAAAGTGTTCAGAGTTTCTTTCTGGTCGGGCAAATTTTGTGCATGCAGAATATTTGTCCCTCCCAAAGCGAAAACTAAAGCTGCAATAAATAATTTTTTCATGGCCTTTGCTTGTTAGTTATTGTAATATAAGTTTATTGACAAAAATAGTTGTCTGTCTTTATATATAGAATGGAAAATCATACAATAGTCTTTGATTTTATTCATTTAGCTCGTTTTAGGGTAAAAATGTACGAATTTATCAGGATAATGTATGATTTTCTATTTTGAGGTTATAGGCTTTTCTCTATTTTTGCCAATGTGAAAAGTAAAGATAATTTGTTTTATAAAAAATATACTATGAATAAAGTGTGGACAAGATGTGTTGTTTCTATTGCTTTAGCTTTGTTCGTTTTGCAGGCTTCAGCAAAAGAAGTTTTCCCGGACGGAACTCCTATACCCGACTGGTTTCGTCAGACAGAAATCGTTAAGTTGGAAGATTTAGGAAAAAGCTATCGTATTACAGATTATGGAGTATTGAATGACAGCACAATCATACAGACTCATCAGATACAGGCCGTGATTGATAAAGCTTCTCAGGAAGGGGGAGGGGTGATTTATATTCCTCAGGGAACTTTTTTGAGTGGATCATTATTTTTTAAACCTAATACCCATCTTTATATAGAGAAAGAAGGAACACTGAAAGGTAGTGATGATATCAGCGATTTTGCAGTCATTGATACACGTATGGAAGGACAGAATCTGAAGTATTTTGCAGCGTTGGTCAATGCTATTGGTGTGGACGGATTTACGATTTCAGGAGAGGGACGTATAAACGGTAATGGGTTGCGTTACTGGAAGTCTTTCTGGCTGCGTCGTCAGGTGAATCCTAAGTGTACGAATCTGGAAGAACTGCGTCCTCGTTTAGTTCATATTGCCGATTCGAAAGATGTTCAGTTGTCAGGTGTTCGTTTGGAGAATTCTCCATTTTGGACTACCCATTTGTATCGTTGTGAAAATGTAAAATTGTTGAATCTCCATATTTTTGCACCTCATTTTCCTGTAAAAGCTCCCAGTTCTGATGCTATCGACATTGATGTATGTACCAATGTCTTGGTGAAAAATTGCTATATGTCTGTCAATGATGATGCGGTTGCACTGAAGGGTGGAAAAGGTCCTTGGGCAGATCAGGATAAAGAGAATAATGGGGCTAACCGCAATATTATTATTGAAGATTGTGTATATGGTCTTTGCCATAGTGCGCTGACTTGTGGCAGTGAGTCAATACATAATCATAATATAATCCTTCGCCGTTGTCGGTGGATAATGCGAAACGGTTGTTGTGGCTGAAAATGCGTCCCGATACACCGCAGAATTATGAATATATTACCGTAGAAGAGATTACGGGAACTGTTTCCAGTTTCTTGTTTGCAAAGCCATGGAAGCAGTTTTTCGACCTGAAAGGGCGTAAGGATACACCATACTCCTATTCCAGTCATGTGACAATGCAGAATATCACAATGGAATGTGATGTCTTGTTTGATGTGACCAAGGCGGACGATCAATATAAATTGTCTGATTTTACTTTTAAGAATTTGGATCTGAAGGTGAAAAAGAATGCGAAAATAGAAGTTGACTGTGTTGATAATTTTGTATTGGAAAATGTTAAAGTTAATGACAATATAATCAGGAAACAGGTTTTAGATTTTAAATAGGTATTAGTATTTTAAGGTTTAATTTTTTATTTTCTTTCGGGCAGATTTCAGGCAGTCTGTCCGATTTTTTTGTTTCCCGACAGAGCTTTTTGCTGATATATATGGCTGTGTGTCTTGTGAAATTTGTACGAATTATCAGTGTGTTTATGATTATAGCAAAGGGTTTCTTTGGAAATATAAGGATGAATCATTCTTAAAAAACTTGATTCATTCAAAAAATATGCTGTTGTTTTATGTATTTTTTGTACAAAAGGAACAGACATTCGTACAAATTTTTCGAAAAGAAGATGATGTTTTTCTAGACTTTTCAAGATGTTTTTTGGGAAATACAACCAGCTGTGATGTTGAATTTCAATCAGATTGAGTGAGAAATTTGCAGTCTTCGATGAATAAAAGGGAGAAAAACAAAAAACCGAACTCTCATAATGAGAATCGGTTTTCTGTATGTAAGGAATAATAGATTCAGTATTACAAGTTAACGCGTTTTTCCTGAATTCTAGCTTTCTTACCAGTAAGAGCACGCAAGTAGTACAATTTAGCACGACGTACTTTACCAACTTTGTTGACAGTAATGCTGTCGATAGCCGGAGATTCCAGAGGGAAGATACGTTCTACACCTACAGTTCCTGACATCTTACGTACAGTGAAACGTTTCTTTTCACCGTGACCTGAGATTTTGATAACAACACCGCGATACAACTGAACGCGTTCCTTGCTACCTTCAACGATACGGTATGCTACTGTAATTGTATCACCAGCTTTGAATGAAGGATGCTGTTTGCCAGTAGCAAATGCTTCTTCTGCAATTTTAATTAAATCCATTTTTTCTTTTTAAATTAAATTGTTTATCGTTACAACGTAACATATCAAGTAACTCTTCTTGACAGCGATTACGCGAAAGCGGTGCAAAGTAAGTAATTTTCTGTGATATAGGCAAATCTTTTTCGTGTATTTTAATACGAAATCTTGTGTTGCTTGGCTTTTTTCCCTATATTTGAACACTAAATATGAATAATTTTGTATGAAAAAGCATGTATTTTATACTCTCTTGGCAGGTTCTTTTATATTTACGGCCTGCAACTCCAGTTATTCTTTAGTATCGGTAGAAGGAGGAAGAGTACCCATTACCAGTGTTTATGACGAACAGCAGGATCAGGCTGCATGGAGAATTTTGCAACCTTATCGGGCTAAAATAGATAGTTTGATGACTCCAGTAATCGGACATTCTGCCCGTAAGCTCGAAGCGTATCGTCCGGAGTCGCCTTTGTCGAACCTGATGGCAGATATTCTTTGCGAGGGAGCAAAGAGTAAATTGGGAATAAGTGTTGACGTTGGGGTTATGAATGTAGGTGGTATCCGTAATATTCTTAATGAAGGAGATATTACATTTGGTTCTATTTATGAAATCAGTCCTTTCCAAAATGCTCTTTCTGTTGTTGTATTAAAAGGAGAAGATTTGTTGGAACTCTTTCAACAGATTGCGGCCGTACATGGTGAAGGCTTGAGCGGGGCCCGACTGGTTATCTCGAAAGACGGACGTCTGCTACGTGCGGAGGTAGGTGGAAAGCCTGTTGATCCGGCAAAAGAATATCGGGTAGCTACGATTGACTATCTGGCTGAAGGAAATGATCGTATGGAGGCTTTTAAGAAAGCAACATCGAGAACTGAACCACAGGATGCTGTGTTGCGTGATTTGTTTATCGATTATGTAAAGCAGTGTGAGGCCAAAGGTGTTTTTGTAAACGCTGAGATAGAGGGACGTATTGTAGAACAATGATAAAGAAACTGATATGAAAAGAATATATTTCGTTTTATGGGTCTGCCTCTTTGCAGGAGTATTGTTTGCCCAGTCTACCAAAGAATTGTATTTGTTCCATACAAATGATATGCACAGCCGTGTAGAACCTTTCCCGGAGGATTTTCAGGATACGATGCTGGCTGATAAGGCTGGACTTTTACGCCGTGCGACTTTTATCAAGCAGCAACGCAAAATACATGAGGATTTGCTGTTGTTCGATTCAGGAGATTTTTCGCAGGGTACTCCTTATTATAATATGTTTAAAGGGGAAGTGGAAATAAAGCTGATGAACGAAATAGGCTATGATGCAGGAACCATTGGCAATCATGAGTTCGATTTCGGGCTGGATAATATGGCAAGATTGTTTAAAATGGCGAATTATCCGATAGTATGTGCAAATTATGACGTGACGGGCACTGTGCTCGAAGGACTGGTTAAAGAGTACACTATCATTCAGCGTAACGGCATAAAGATCGGAGTTTTTGGTTTGGGAGCGCAACTGGAAGGATTGGTCGCTTCTGAATGTTATGGGAATGTAAAGTTTGAAGATCCGGTTTCGGAGGCTCAGCGTGTCACGGATTTGCTGAAAAATCAGGAACATTGCGATTTGGTGATTTGTCTTTCTCATCTGGGATGGGAGGGAGAACCTTATTCCGATATTGAACTGATAGAAAATACGCGTGATATTGATGTCGTATTGGGTGGACATTCTCATTCGTATTTTGATGCGCCGAAGTATTATAAGAATTTAGACGGAATAGAGGTTCCTGTACAGCAGATGGGAAAGAACGGAGCCTTTGTTGGACAGATGATTTTAAAACTTCAGAAGAATTGATTGTTAGAAAACACTTGCTTGTATAAAGGTAAAATTACGGCAAAGGTTTATAAAAATAAAGAAAAGATTATGAATAGACGTGTTACGGGATTATTGGTTTGTATATCGTTATGGATAGGTGCATATGCTTCGTCTGTAAGAATATTGGAGCAGGCAGATGATTCTGTGGCGTGTCGCCGTTGGGTTGACGGGCAGCTTGCCCGAATGACATTGAAGCAGAAAATCGGTCAGTTGTTTATTCATACGGTTGCACCGATAACCATACAGAAGAACAAAGATAACATAGAAAGAGCTGTTAGAGAATATGGAGTCGGAGGCTTGCTTTTCTCCAAAGGAGAACTGAAAAAGCAGGTGCAGCTTACCAATCAGGCTCAACAGTGGGCAGATATACCTTTGATGATTACATTCGATGGTGAGTGGGGATTGGGCATGCGTCTGGAAGATATTCCGGAGTTTCCCCGAAATAGAGTATTGGGATGTGTGCAGAATGATACATTGATATACCAGTACGGACGTGAGGTTGCAAGGCAGTTGCGTGAAATAGGTGTGCATGTAAATTTTGCTCCTGTAGCCGATGTTGATAATAATCCCAATAATCCGGTTATCAATGTCCGCTCTTTCGGAAGTGATCCGAAAGTGGTAGCAGATAAGGTTGTAGCTTATTCTCGCGGGCTGGAAGACGGGGGAGTAATGGCGGTATGTAAACATTTTCCGGGACATGGTGATACGGATACTGATTCTCATCATGTGTTGCCGGTGCTTGATTTTGACCGTACCCGTTTGGATAGCGTAGAGTTATATCCTTTCAAAAAGGCAGTCGAAGCAGGAGTCGGAGGCGTAATGATTGGTCATTTGCATGTTTCGGAACTTGATAAGAAGCCAGCTCGATATCTTCGGAGGTCATTACTTCGTTATTGCGTAAAGAACTGCACTTTTCGGGACTGGTGTTTACAGATGCACTGGAGATGAAAGGCATTTCAAAAAATGCCGATGATCTTTGTGTACAGGCCTTGATGGCTGGAAACGATATGTTACTGGTTCCAAGGAACTTGAAAAAGAGTCTTGAAAGTGTAATGCGTGCCGTAAAAAGCGGCAAGCTTACAGAAGATGTCATTACGGAAAAATGCCGGAAAGTGCTTACTTATAAATATGCCTTAGGCTTGAGTCATAAGCAACAGGTAGCGGCCGAAGGAATTGAAAACCGTATTTGCTCTGCTAAAAGCGACAGTCTGATGATTGCTTTGGAGAAGGCTGCTGTTACAGTTCTAAAAGATTCTGTAGATGTGTTGCCTCTCGATCTGTCTTTATCTGAAAATATTTTGTTGAGTTTATCCTCTTCATTGTCGGAAGCATATCCTTTTTATAAAGAGTTGAAAGAATCGGTTTCGCTGAGTTGGTTGCATGGCAATGCTGATTCTCTGCAACAAATTCAGGAACGTGTAGCTCCAGCTCATCAGGTTATTGTAGCTGTTCACCAAACAAAAGATTTGTCTGCTTTTCTTCCTTTTTTAGAAAAGGTGGCGGCCGATAAACCTCTTGTCGTTGTTTGTTTTGCGTCGCAAAAGTTTTGCAGGAGATGTCTTCTGTATTGAAGAAGGCTTCGGCTGTGATCTTGGCACATACAGATAAAGCCGAAATTCAACGTTATGTAGCAGATGTTATGACTGGGCAGGATCTTGTCGATGGCCGTCTTTCTGTTGATATGAACGGTTTATGGAAAAGTGGCACAGGTCTTACTATCGATCCGGATAAACCTCGTTCTTACAGTCCTGAAGAGCTGGGCATGGATTCTAAGATTCTTCTGGCTATCGATAGCATTGCAGAAGAAGGTATTCGCCAGCAAGCATATCCGGGATGTCATGTACTGATAACCAAAGGTGGTTATCCTGTCTATAATAAATGTTTCGGCACATTGACTTATGATGGAAAAGAAGAAGTGAAAGAGCATACAATATACGATCTGGCTTCACTCTCTAAGGCTGCGGGAACTTTGCTGGCAATAATGAAATTATACGATGAAGGTAAATTCGGCTTGACGGATAAAGTCAGCACTTATTTGCCGGAATTGAGAAAAACGAATAAGCAAAATATAACCATACAGGATTTGCTGTTTCATGAGTCGGGACTTCCTTCGTATCTTCCATTCTATGAGGAGGCTATTGACCTGAAAACGTGCAAAGGAGGATTGTTCCGTAAGAAACCTGATGCGGGACATAAATTGCAGATTGCTTCGAATTTATATGCATGTACCGATTTCTCTTTTAAAAAAGAATGGATGTCTTCTACTCCTTCTGAAATCTATTCATTGCAACTTGCTGACAGCATGTATCTGAATAAGGAATATCAACGCGTCGTTATGCAACAAATCATTAATGCACCGCTGAAGGGACATTCATATCGGTATAGTTGCTTGAACTTTATGCTGCTGAAAGAGGTTGTTGAGAGAATTTCGAAAGTACCTATGGATGTATATCTGGACAGTGTTTTCTTTAAACCTATGGGACTGAAGCATACTGCATACAATCCGTTGAAACGTTTCCCTAAAGAGGAAATTGCCCCTAGTGCGAAGATTGATTTCCTGCGTGGCGGTCCGTTGCAGGGCTATGTTCATGATGAGGCTGCTGCATTTGTGGGAGGTGTATCGGGTAATGCAGGACTTTTTTCCACAACACATGATCTTGCTGTGATTTTCCAGATGTTACTTGATCGGGGTATATGTGGTGACCGTCGTTATCTGAGCCGTGCTACTTGCGATTTGTTTATGGGTATGAAAGCCAAAAGCAGTCGTCGGGGATTGGGTTTTGATAAACCTGATATTGAGAGTGATGATAATAGTCCTTGTGCTCCTGAAGCTCCTGCCTCTGTTTTTGGGCATACTGGGTTTACCGGAACTTGTGTCTGGGTTGATCCGGATAATGAACTGGTGTTTATCTTTTTGAGTAATCGTACTTATCCTGTTGCATTTGGTCATGATAACTTGATGAAGCTGGATATTCGTTCTCGTATTCAACAAGCAATGTATCAATCTATAATGTATTAATACTATTTAGACATAATACAAATTAGGGAAATATTGCAATGTAGATATTACAAATCTCACCAAAAAGATTACCTTTGCATCATCAAATTAGTACTAATAATAATTTAACTTTTACTACAATGGCTTACGTAATTAGTGACGATTGTATCGCTTGCGGTACTTGTATCGATGAATGCCCAGTTGGCGCAATCTCTGAAGGTGATAAGTATTCTATCAACCCGGATATGTGTACAGAATGTGGAACATGCGCAGATGTATGTCCTTCTGAAGCAATCCACCAGGGATAATCGAATCGTCTTATGACAAAATTCATAATAGGTCATCTTTAAAAAGATGGCCTATTTTTTTTATATTTTTCCTTGTTTTCAGATTCTTTTCAGTTTTGTTTCCTTTATTTTGTACTTGTAACTAATAAAATGATTTTTAATGATTTAAAGCCCGATTAATA
>ENA-OQJS01000029-OQJS01000029.1-human-gut-metagenome-genome-assembly--contig:-NODE-29-length-28354-cov-0.837602_pt1 | contig 28354 bp, 48 predicted proteins | sample MGYA00242598_ERZ504764 | MGnify/ENA primary metagenome ERZ504764 (study PRJEB26092, sample SAMD00036368) | human gut metagenome | host: Homo sapiens | study: EMG produced TPA metagenomics assembly of...
GCGAGGAGCGTGCCCATGCGCTAGAGCTTGCCATACAGGCTCGCAGGCGCTATGCAGCACTCAAAGCTCGCGTGAAGTCCGGCGAGCTTACGTTCACGGATGCGATGGACGAGGAGGATGCGAAGCGCATTTTGGTCACATCGCTTCTGCAAATGTGTTCCGGGTAGTCGTGGCGAGCAAGGCGGTAGTCATCATGCGACTGTACCGGATACCGAAAGGCAGGCGTGTCGGCGGACTCGGCATTCGGCAACGTGAAGCGCTGGTTGCTCTGGAAAGAAATGGATGGAAGCTGTAGCGGTCTGCAATTCAAATTGAGGATGGCGAGCACGAATCAACAGCAACGTAGAAAACGGGCACCTTTTATGGTGTCCGTTCGCTTATCAAGACGCAATTGGAAGGAATCTTTGTCAAGTCTTCAAAGAAATTGATTTCGTCTACGCAGATGATGGGAACCCGAGGTGGCGGCACCTCGGGTTCTTGGTTTCCGGGCAAGCCGGAAACCCCGCAGAAAAGACACGGGAAAGGGTGCGGCGGCACCCCCTTTTCCATGCCTTTTCTGCTCTCGCACTGATAGAATATCAGTGCTCACCGGCCAAGGCCGCTCTTCGAGTTGCAAGATTTGGGAAGTGGTACTCAAAGTCCACTAACATGGACTTTCAACCCTCTTCCATCTTGCTCCCGAGCGGCTTTCGGAGCCTTGACGGGAGAGCGCTTTCGCTTGAGAAAACCGGTAATTTAGGATTCCCGGTTTTCTGTAGTCAGCAGAGCGACTATCCGATTTCGTGTCACTTACAAATGGCGGCGGCGCAATTTGCCTTAAGTGTTTTACGAATAATGGAAAGGAGAGAATTGCGAGATGCGTAATCGTGAGGTTCAAATAAAGTTTACGCAACCGAGAAAGTAGAGAGAGTCCATTCGCAGAAACGCGAAAAGAGCAGGAATGAAAATGGGCGAGTATGCCCGAGCGGTTTTGACTTCCGACGATGTTTCAATCAAGGTCATCGACACCGAGCCTTTGAAAAAGGCAGCGCACGAACTCGCGAAGCAGGGAACGAACCTAAACCAGTTCATGAAGTTCCTGAACACCTACGGCGTGAAAGTGTTCGACCCGGATGAAGCGAAATGTGTTTTGGAGAAAGAGGTCTCGACATTTTCTGAAATCATGGAAGCGCTCGCGGCGCTCCGAAGGGAAGCGACAGGAACAATGTCCATCTGCAAATCGAGGATTTTAACAACCTCGATAACGAATGACAGGAGATATGGGAATGACTTACCACGCAATGTTTTCGCTTAACATCATGACGGGATTATTAGCGCTTGTTATTAGCGTAAGTCTATTCTGCAAATCCGTAGCAGAAGCGAAAGAATGGAAAAGGAAGTTTGGAGAAAGAAACTGGGATTACCTTTATCGAGCTCTCATTGCGTTGGTCGCAATCGCTACATCCGGTTACGCCATTTTCATTCTCTTTGAAATGCGATAACGGGTTTTGATTCTCTGATTTGCGAGGGTACGAAAATGACGGAATGCAATCGTAAAAATCGGCTTTTGGGAAAGAGCATCCGAAAGATACGGATGCGCCGGAACATGACGCAACGAGAATTGGCGAATGCTATCGACGGAATCAGCGAGCCTAAACGTAGAAGAAAGGTTCGTTGCACGGAAACCGGCGTTGTTTATGAAAGCATAAAGGACGCGGCGGAGAGAACAAAGATATCGCCGAACGGTATCGGTTCAGCTGCATCCGGGATGGCCGGTGGCTACCACTGGGAATATGCCGATGACTGATTCGGAGTGGTTACATTACCGTGACCTGAAATCACGGTGCCCTGCTTGCAAGCGCCCGGCGCATATCGCGAAGAGGGATGGAACCTTCTATTTCGTCGATGACGAATACAACCCGTTTGTCATGCACGCTCCGGTGAAAACGACGGAAGCGGTATTCCGATTTTTCGCGAACGGTTACCGTCGCGAACATGGGACGGAGCCGAAGGTCACAGGGAATCGGAAACTGTCGGAAAGCGATATTCTTTCCGGCATGGGTGCAGTGTCCGTGAAAATAGATTCATGAAAGCAGGAGGAGCGATGGCAATGGCCGATTGTGAAGGCGAGAAGACGATTCACTATGAGGAGGACGGTTGGAGCGTAACGCTCACGAGATACGTGAGCATGGAACTCGGTGAGACCGTTGCATCTTGGGTTGAGTTTCCGAACGGGTGGTATCTTCATTCGGACGATGCCGATGCCGAGTTCACGCAAGATGGGGCAAAGACGTATCTGCAACGCTTGAAATCCGTCTGGATGGAATCGCCGTTTTGGGATAGCGTGAAAGCAATGGAGGAAAAACCGCAATGACAAGACCTGTTATCTGCGTTGAGACCGGGGGTGCTACTGGGATATCGAAGATGCGGCGCGGGCATACCGATGTACGTCCGGGTATATCCGAAACGGTATGGAACTTGAGTATCCGGTGCGCGGGTTTCATTTCAAAAGGGAATGAGGGGAGGAATTGCATTGACCATCATCAAGCAGACCGGTGTGCAGAGTTCCGGTCACATGAAGAACCTGCGCGGTTATATCAACGATGACCGAAAGGTGATTCTACGCGACAGTCTGAACATGGACGGCTGTACGAACCCGAAGCGCTGGGCGCACCACATGTGGATGACGCGGGAAGCCTATGGCACAACAAAGCGGCAAGGAGAGTCCGGGACAAGAAGACTGGGGAGCTTAAGGAAGCGAAGAACACGATTCTGTTTCACCAGATTCTCGGGTTCAATCCCGACGAGTGCGATTTAAACGGCGGGTGGCTCTCACCGGAAGAGTGCATGAGGTATGCCAAGGAGTACGTGGGAAAGCATTACCCGAACCAGCAGATAGTGATGGCGCTTCACAACGAATACTGCAAGGCGGACAAGACCCATCGCTATGCCGTCCATATCGTCATCAACCGCACCGACCTGTCAACAGGCAAGCGGCTCGATGAGGGGCGCGGGAAAAGCGCCAAGGTGAAACGTGCCAGCCGCATCCGCGACCTCGACCACGAGTGGGGGTTGAAACAGGTCGTGGAGGGCGAGCGCAATTCCTCCGTCCACAAGAAGCAGCCATCCCGTATCGAGAAGGAACTTGCGGCACGCGGCATCGACTCCTATAAGACGAACTTGCGAGAGCTGTGCCGTATCGCCGCCGGGGAAGCGGAGAACATCTATGATTACCGCGAGCTTTTGGAATCATGGGGCGTTGACACGGAGTTCAAGAGGGGGCGCATGTACGTTACCGACACGGACAACAACCGCTATGCCTTCTCCGTGGCGAAGCTCGATGCAGACCTCGGAACGAAGGGACTGGAAGCTGCGTTCACGGCGAATGTGGCGAAATCCATCCATGCGGAAGGAAGCGCAGCCGTTGCGGAGAAGAGGAATATCGAGCAGCAAAAGGCGATGGCAACGGAAACGAAGGAGAGGTACCTTGCGCAAATCCGAAGCGTCTACCAGAAGTACCGCAAGGAGATACACGGCATGGAGGGCATGGAAATCGCGGATATCCCCAAGCTGAAACTCCCGCGCCCCGATTCAGATATCGCGGACGATTCGGAGGTCAAGCGCCTGATTCTCGCCTGTTGGCGCGGAGCCGACGAACTCAGGGCGGAAAGTATCCTCGACGGTCATGCCGAAAGGGAAGAAGAACGGCGGAAACGCCGGAAGCGGCGGTTCCCAGCGGGCGCAACAGGCACCTACGCAGGAACGCCCGGAACCGAACAAGGAGAACGGCGAGCGTTAATTAAAAAGCGGCGCGGGCGGGATATTCCGCTTGCGCCGCTATACGGGTGTGTGAGAATCGGCATAAAAGCGCCCGCCGTTCCCTTAATGTCGCACATCAGGGAGCAGCGGGCTAAAGCAAGAAAGTTTCTCCACGAAGGAAGAAAACGCGTTCAGTTTACCTCACTATGCGTTCGCGTCAAGCTGACGCTTGAGATTCGACACCTTCAACCACTGGAGAAGGAAGGCAATGGGCGCGAATGCAGCCGGGATGGAAAGAAGAAGTGTCGCTATGAGGAGCAGTCCGAGAGCGTTACCCCACACGAACAGCTTTGAGCGCTTGATTGCACGCCATGCAGCGATGTAGCCAGCCGGTACCGTGCCGACGTAAAACCCGGTAAAGGCTGTTGCAGCCAGCAGGACGGGAACGAGCGCAATGATTCCAATTGCACCCGTTTGAGTTATCAGGGCAGGGGAATTAACGAGAAGCAAAAGGAAAACAACTATCGCCGTTATCGTCCCGACGATATAGAGGAACTTCTTCATCAAATCGAAGACTCGTTTTTCCTCATCATATTCGGCGCGAATCGCATGGTGTTGTCTTGGTATATCGGGTGTTGGTAAGTTCGCATGTTATGACCTTCTTTCTAATGTCAATTCTAATAAGTCTGTTAGTTTGCATGACGGACGAATTACCGACCGTTCCATGTAAACAGATATAGGTTTACGAGTCTATCTTACTATATTGCTGGGTTGCTTTCAAGCTGGTTTGTTGTCCTATTTGTGCGGGATATATGGAGTATCGGCTTGAAGATTTATCTGGTTTGGTGGTATGATATATTACCAGTAATCAAGCTAGCCGTAAGAAAGGAGATACCATGGCGGGTAAGCCACAGGCGGAGAAAGCCGTTGAGCGTTTCCCGGAACTCGGGTGTTTCGCGGTTGCGGTGCGCCGTATCGTGTACGAGAAGGGGATGACGCTCGACAACGCCATCAAGAAAAGCGGAATCAGCAAATCCGCTTGGTTTGCCGGAATGGCCGGAAGCGGGGGAAAGCCGACGCGTCTGCCGAGTCTTGCGTCCTTTTTCGCTATCGCGGACGGTCTCGGAATCACGCCCGAGGAGCTAATTGCCGCGATGCGGAAGGAAGCCGGAGTGCGTGAGAAGAGCAATGGAGAGAGGGCTGAGAACGATGAGTAGGATTTTCATCACCATAGGGAGCGCTTACTCGAAAGCCGCAAATGTAAACCCCGTGGACGGCATCTGGTGTTCCGACTGCGAATGGGCTGGGCGCGTCGAGGAGGATATGACGGATTCTGAGGAGAGCGAAGAGCCGCTGTTCGAGGAGTTTTCCGAATATGTCCCGAAGTTTTGCCCGAACTGCGGGGTGAACCTGCGTAAACCCTAGAGGTGTCCAGACAAAGGGACACCTGATGCGATAGGCTGTCCCTATCCGATAGAAAAGACCGGCAAGGTCGAGGAGAGAGATGGAAAAGGAACGTTTTCTTGTCGAGGTGACGGTGAAGGGCGAGAAGGGTTGGAAGGCGATACACATGTGCGGGAGCATGGCGGATGCCGTGCCGGTCGCGGATGCGGTACACAACCTCTCCTATCTGCTCGACACGCCCATCGCTATCCGCGTGCGCGAGAAGAGGGGCAAGGGTTTGGAGGGCTGACGGATGGAAAGGAGCGAAGATTACATGGCAAAGCATTTTAGCGAGGTGAAGAGGGAACTTGAGCAGCCGGACGGGCATATGGCCGGTATCGGCCAGCAGCTTAAGCTCTCCGAGGAAGCGAGGGATGCCAGAAACGCCGGACGAAGGCTTGAGGACGAGAACGACGAGACCGACCTCATCGGAACCGTGAAGAAGCTGGAAGACCTTATCGCCGAGCAGCGCCGGAGCAACGAACGCATCGCAAGGGAGATGCGCGGCATGGTTTCGGAGATGAAGGATGTGCTCGAAAAGGTCGAGGAGCTGAGAAACGGCGCGGCGGACGCGCAGCATCAGGCGAATCAGATGGCGCTCATGGGAGTTGCGAACGCCCAGCAGAAGGCGGGAGAAATGACCATAAAGAACGTCGAAGAGGTGACCGCAAGGAGCAGGAAGGTCATTGATTCGATGGTAGATGAGTCTAAGAAGCGCATCGAGCGCCTTTCGATGGTGACGCTGCCCGATAGGCTGTTCTACTACAGCAAATGGATGGCGGTCATCCTCGTTCTCATCATCCTCGTGCATGTCCTATGGGGTATGTTGGTGTAGAGACCTACCGGTAATATGGATAGATAGAGAGCAAGAAAACTTCTTATGAGACAGAAAGGACTGACAGAAATGAAGAATGACAGCAATATGTTTAACGACAACAGCATCGAGACTGAGGGTATCCCGGCGGACAAGACCGCCGAAATCCTGAAGGTCGTGGGTTCGACGGAGGAGGAGAATGCTAAGAAGCCGCTCGTGCTCTTCGGGCGCGAGTTCTCCCGTAAGCAGGTCTGCGTGGCTGGTGCGGGAATCCTCTGTGCGGCGCTTCTCATCGGCGGCGGGGCTTACGCCATCTCACATGCCAGTTGGACGGGAGATTCCAATGCCCCTGCGGTGTCCCAGTCAAAGGACGATGAGAAGCAGGACATGGTACTTACCCTTGAGGTAAAGGCTGACGGCTGGGATGCGGGACACATCCCACGCCCGTCATCGCGCATATCGAGGGAGCGGACGGCGAGGTGGACTTCTACACCGCTATCGACGCGAATAAACAGGTGACTGTGAAGGTTGGCAAGTCCGGCACCTATACCGTCACATTCATTTCACCGGTGAACGCCGATGGTTCCATCTATAAGGTGTCATCGAAGAAGGTTACCGCCGGGAAGGCCGACAAGAAGACGGCCAGCACGGGTGTGACTTTCAACAAGGTGGATGCGGATAAGGTGACGAAGGATGACCTGACCGCCATCGCCAAGGATGTTGCAGCAGCCGTGAAGAAGGGCGATTCTACTCTGACCGGAGACAAGGGTGCCGAGGTCGTGAAGAAGTTCGAGGACAACATCAAGAAGAACCCGAATGCCGATACGGATGCCGTCGAGAAGGAGACCGAGAAGGCTGAGGAGACCGCCAAGGAGGACAAGTCCGATGCGAAGACACCGGAGACCTCCGATAGCAAGAAAGATGATGGGAAGGCCACAGGCAGCTCCGATAACTCTGGAAACAAGAGCAATTCATCCTCCAAGAAGACGAGGGAAATCCGATAGCAAGCCGAATGGTGGCAACAGCAGCAACTCCGGCTCGAACACCAATTCAGGCAGCTCATCGAAAAAGGATGACACCCCGGCGCATCAGCACAACTGGGTAGTCCAGACAAAGACCGTCCATCACGACGCTCAGTACAAGACCGGTCCACCATGACGCGGTGACGCATCAGGTATGGCATGACCCGGTAACGGAGGAACACTATATCTGCAACCAGTGCGGTGCGGATATTACGTCAGACCCATGGGGACATATTAACAACTCTCTTATGAATGGTGGTAATTGCGGAAGCTATCACTCTACCTATGTGACTGTAAAGCAAGGGTATTCTGAAACTGTGACCGACAAAGCAGCATGGGACGAGCAAGTGCTGGTGAGCAAGGCATGGGACGAGACCGTGACCACCGGGTACAAGTGCTCTTCCTGCGGTGCCACGAAGTAACTAGAAAGAGCAAGGCAATCGTCTATTTCAGGCAAGGAAAGCCCCGACCAAATGGCCGGGGCTTTTTCTAATGCGCCTTGTTCAGGTCTTTCGGTGGTTCCGACCCGTTCCGTTTCGATAGCTCTGCGGTCGCACTCTTCATATCACCGATTTCGGAACCGAAGAAATCCGGCTCTTCAAGCCCAAGCGAATGGGTGGGAACCGGAACGATGATGCCACTGGAACCCTTGATATAGGAGAGGGCATCGTGGCGTTCGCGACCTCGGTGAGCGATGCGGCGAGAAGGGAGTCCTTGAACCAAGGATATCTCTGTTGCAATTCCTCCATGACGGCCATTGCCCTGTCAATCGCCATTACCGTTTTCGACTCATACCCGGAAAACTGGGTGTGGACGAATCCGTTGCGTTCCATGAAAATGCGGATAAGCGTCCAAGCGCCGCGCCAAGCATTCGGCCTGATGGAGCCGTAATTCTCACTGAGCGCAGCCATTCCCAAGTCGAAGTGAAGCTCCTTGCGAGTGTCGGGGCGGAGGGGAAGTGATAGTTGCATCCCATTCTCAAGAAACTCCTTCACATCGTAGCTTTCACCGATTTCCGTGAAGGTGGCCGCTTTCACGCATTTTTGGAACCAAGGAAACTTGTACATCATCTCATCTATGGTGCCATAAGCACGCTGATAGGACATGACGATATTTTCTGCCGATTCATATCCAGAATATTGCGGCTTCTCAAAGCTATGGGATTCCAGAAAGTCCTGAATATCTGACCATGCATTCCTTTTACCGGTATAGAAGCGTTTAACAGACTCGTTGTCTAGGTCGAAGTGAAATGCTTTCCTATCAAGTTCCATCTGGAATCCTAAGTAACGAATGCGACTAGTCGTAAATGCGTTTCGGGCTGATATCCGGATTACCTGTAGGTAGTCTTCGCCCTCCGGTTCATTCATATCCTCATAGGTACGCCAAGACTTAATGTTCTGCATGACCCAAGGCTGTTTAGAAAGGGCGGCGCAAACAGGACACTGCGCTCCGAACTGCACCTTGCGGTTCTTTGCCTGCCAAGTGCCAAGGCCGATGCGGACGTTGCCCATTTGCTCCGCATATTTTCCCACACAGTCGTAGAGGTCATCTACGTTGTAGCCATTCCTTTTTGCCTTCTCCTCATCGAACTCGATGGTGAAGCGCCAAGGTTTCTTTCCATTTCTGCCATACCTATCGTCCTTTCTGCCAGATGGCTGTTATCATATGTTACCATTATACTATAATGCCAGTATTACGGCAATACGTTAATTAAACGCATGTTCCTCTTTCGGCGCGGGCACACGGCTACAGGACGGCAGCAAGGGCAGGTTCCGGCATCTCGCTTTCCGGCTGGTGTTCGGATGCGCTTGCCATATCATGACTCTCTCCGGCGAGCGACACCTCCTCTTCCAGTTCCGGTGCGTCAATCTCAATGTTCTTTCCCAGTTCCTCCTCGTAGCGCTCCATGATGAAGGTGTCCGCATGGTCGGCTTTCGATGCGGCTTTGAAGAGATAGGAAGGGTCGTTTTCCAATGCATTCATCCAAGATTGCAGATAGGAGACGTGGTTCTCGTAGAACTCGCCCTCCAAATCGGTGCTCTGAATACCGAGGTCTGCGGAAAGGAAAAGGCTTCCAAGCTCCGCGACCAGCTCTTCCTCAGCATAGGAAGGGCTTCCGAAGCGGGTGTCGAGTTCACGGGCGAGGGCGGAAGGGTGTCCAGTGGAGTGGGTCATCTCATGCAGCAGGACGCGGGTGAACGCTTCGTCCGAGCGGAAGGTCTCTCGCGGGGCGATGAGGATGCGGTCTGTGGCCGGAGAGTAGGCGGCACTTCCGAGGTAGCTGCTGCTCTCGATGACTGGGCATCTGGAAGATTCTTCAAGGTTCTGGGCGATGATGGCTGTCCGGTCATTCTGGTGGACGGGGGAGTTTTCAGGCGGGATGCCCTCGATATCTTCCGCATTGAAGACGTTCCAATAGCCGACGAGCTTCGGATAGCGTCCCGCAAGCTCCTTCTCACCGGTATCCTCGTTTTCCTTGTAGAAGGAGAACTGTTTCCATTTCTCGATGAGCGCGGACTTGGCACCTTTTTTCACATGCCAACCGGCATCCTTTATCTGGTTGAAGGTAGCCCACCGGTTGTCTGTGTAGCCGCGCATGAATCCGATGAAGCCAAGATGCACACGGTTTCCGCCCTGATACACGGTGCCGGAGACGGGGTTGTGCGGTGTTAGGAGGGCAGGTACGGTTCTGCCCAACGAAGCCCGTCGCGCTTCATGTCCTCGATGATTTTCTCAACGACCGCTTGACGCTGGTTCTCAATAATCTCCGTAGGAGTCTGCTTCTGCTTAGATTTCATCATGGTCTCCTTTCCGGGAAAGCTCATTGAAATTATACGATAGCTGCCGCTTTTCCGACATGTTCTAAGAAAACGACCCCACAGAATCGCATCTGCGGGGTCTTGACGGTGCGTTTGTAGCGTGGGTGCGAACGGATTGAAACCTGCCTTATTCGGCATCAGAGCCAGTCTGACGGGATTCGGTCGAAACAGTTTCCGTTTGCGCTTGTTTTTGGTCGATACTGGTGGTCACGACCGTCCGCTCGTTCTGCTTCCAGAAGTTATAGGAGCAGGAGAGAGGGAGATGACCTGATTCGGTTCGGAATCGGTATCGGTATCGGAATCGGTATCGAGTACCATGGCGGCAGATTCCCGCGAGGAATCATACCAACTTCGGAAATCCGATTCACCGGCAAACGCCGTCCGTTTGGTCGGTTCCCATCCCTTCACGATGTTCGCGAAGCGCACGGTGTAGCGCATCTTCTTTTCCGGTGTCTGGATGAGTACCTTGGCGTGCTCTGATGCGAAAGTTTTATCGCTGTAGTTCTGGATGTTTCGAAACAGGTGATGGCACCACCGATACGCAGGCTGTGTCCGAGGATGACGGCATTCGGACTTTGAAAGCCCTCCTTCTCGCATTCTGCGTCGAGATAGAGCGCACCCAAGGGGTTGTAGTTCCGGTAGATATCGTGATGCAGGTAGTAATCCGGGTCAGATGCGTGGGCTTGCAGGATGGGATGGTTGATATCCGTCCCCGGCACGGTTATCCATCCGATAACATCCCCGTTCACACTCTTCCAGTAATCCCAATCAACAGTAGGGAACTCGGATTCCCGACCCCCTGCGCTTTCCGTGGCGGTTTCCTGCGGCGTGCCGTTTGGTGACGGTGATGGACTTGCGTCCTGATAGAAATGAAGCAGCACGCCGAAAAGGATGGCAGCGACGGTCAGGAAGACCGCCGCTGCCGCAAAGGCCGCACGGGATTTCCGGTTATGATTTCCCAATCTGGCCATCTGAATTACTTGGCGGCATCCGATGTGGCCTGCGGGGCATCCTTCGTCGCTCCGCAGGTGGTGCAGACCAGCTTGTCGATGACCGTCTCATCGTAAGCCGGGGTGTCGGTGACCTGTTTGTCATAGCCCTCGCTCACCATGACCTCATCGGTGATGGGGACGTTGGTGGAGTAGCCGGAGTGACCGGTCTGCTTGATGTGCTCATCGGCCTTGCCGTCGATGACCTGCTTGCACTCATTGCAAACGGTATGGTAGGTGGTCTGGTTCTGATAGACGGGTGCCACGTGCTCCGTGTGCGTCACTGCGTCATGGTGGACGGTCTTGTAGGTGATAGACCAGTCGTGGGTGTGAGACTTCTCTTTGCTCTTAGAGCCGTCCTTCGTAGACGCGTCGGAACCGCTTTCCTTGGAATCATTCGCCTGCACGGATTCGGCCTTGGAATCTGCACCGGTTTGGTGGCTGATGCCATAATAGGCACCGCCGCCGATGAGCGCGACGAGGGCAAGGCCGCAGATGGCGGCGATGACCTTCCGGGTATGTGGCTTCTTCTCGCTTTCCGGGTTTGCCTGCATGTTGTTCTCATCCGAAGGCGCTTCGGCGGAATCCCCGTCGTTCATCTCGATATCGTTCTCTTTATCGTCCTTCATGGGTGTATCCCCCTTTCAAATTAAAAAGGAAGGCAGGGTGCCGGAGTGTCGCGGCACCCTGCCGGTTTCAGGCGTTACGGGCACTAGGCTTCGGTGTTATCCTCTGCGCTCTCGTCCGCATCGCCCTTGGTGGTCTTGCGGCTCTTGATGCCGTAAGCGGTCGCGCAGCCTGCGGCAATCAGGAGGATGCCGATGGCGATGGTCGATGTTCGGTCATGTCAACGCCGGTCTTTCCGTAGGTGGAGCCTGCCGGGGTCGAGGTGACGGTCACGGACTGTCCCTCGTCGTTGATATCCTTATGCTCCGCCACGGTAACGTCCGTGGTCTTGCCGTCGATATCGCTCTGTTTGGTCAGCTCCTCGAAGACAACCAGTGTATGACCGTCGAGGGAGGTTGCATCGAACTCGCCGAGGTCGATGGAGACCGTGCCGCTCTCACTGTTCGGCGTGAACTTGAGTTCGGCGGTCACGCCCTTATCGGCAACCTTCAAAGGCTCGCCGGTCTTCTTATCCATGAGCGTTGCATGGAGCGTGTACTCCTTGCCGGGGATAAGACCCTCGTACTTCACCTCGTCAGTGATGACAGCATCCTTGCCAGCCATCAGTTCATGGTCACCGTCGGACTTGTCGGTCGCGGTGGTACCGATGGTACTCGGGGCGAGCTTCACCGTCTGTCCCTCGTTGTCCTTATCGCATTCGCTCGCGACGATGGAAACGGGAGTCTCATCGGAAGCGTTCTCGATGCTGCCCTTGAACATGACCTCGAAGACCACGAGGTTCTTGGTCTCGCCGGACAGGCGGTCGATAACGTCGTTGGAGTTGAAGGTGTAGTCCATGTCGATGGAACCGGACTCCTTCTCAGGGGTGAACTCCGCCGTCTTGTAGACAAGGCAGGAGAGGAGGTCTTTGTTCTCCTCGGCATATGCCTTGACCTTGGCGAGGTCGATGGAAGCGGTCGGGAGCTTCTTTGCGTTTGACCAGTCGATACCGTTATCGGTGACCTCGACCTCATCGGCCTTGTAAGTCTCCTCGATATTACGGACGGAGCTTGTGCCGCCGTCTGCGGAGCCGCTGCCGCTTCCCTCCTGACCGGTGAGCTTCCAAGTGCCGTCCTCCTGCTCAGTGAGAGTCTGGGTGTCGGTCGTTGACAGTACAAGTGCCGTCCGCGTTCTCAGTGCGCTCGGAGGCATCATAGGTGTAGGAACCGTCCGCGTTCTTCACGATGGCGGCACCGTTGCCCCAGTCCTTGTCCTTAACCTTGATGGAGTAGGTGTTCGACTGGAAGCCAAGCACGTTCATCAGGCCGGAGGTGAACTTGATGAGGTCATCCTCGGTATACTTCTTCGCGCCTTCGCCGGTCAGTACGGGAAGACCGGTCTTTGCATCCATCAGGATACCGGCCATGGTGTAAGCCTTGCCGGTGAGCACATGGTCGTACTCCACCTTGTCGGTGACGGTGGACTCGGCATCGGCGATGACGGTCTTGTCACCATCGAGCTTGTCTGTGGCTGTGGTACCAATCTCGGAGGTGTGCATGGTGACCGTCTGGTCTTCATCCTCGATATCGCTATGGGAAGCAATCTCCTTGCCCTTGTAGGACAGGGACTCGAAAGCGACCACCGGTGTGTTGTCCTTCAGAAGCGACCCATCGAAAGTGAAGGTTACATCGACGGTGCCGTAGGTGTCCTCGGGAACGAACTCGGTCTCGGCGGTGACGGGGTTGCCGTCGGCATCGAGGAGCTGCTTCTTGGAGACCTTGCCGTCCTTGTCGGTGACCTTCTCGTAGAGGGTGCCGGAAACCTTGTAGGTCTTGCCGGGAGTCACGTTCATGTAATGGACGGTATCGACGATGGTGGCATTATCCTCGCCGATGAGGTTCTTATCACCATCAAGGGCATCCGTTGCGGTAGTGGAGAGCTTGGGCTTCGTGATGATGACAGTCTGGCCGGAATCATTCACGTCGGCATGGGAAGCAATCTCCTTGTCGTTGTGGGACAGGGACTCGAAGGCAACGAGAGAGGTACCTTCCTTGAGCGAACTGCCATCGAAGTAGAAGGTCACATCGACGTTTCCGTAGGAGTCCTCTGCGGTGAAGTTTGCTTCCGCAGTGACGGGGGTACCGTTCTTGTCTTTGAATACCTTCTTCGTGACCTTTCCGTTCTTGTCAAGAACCTTCTCATAGAGGGTACCGGTGACCTTGTAGGTCTTACCGGGGGTCACGTTGTTGTAGTGGACAGTATCGCGGACAGCGACATTTTCCTCACCCGTGACCGTCTTGTCACCGTCGGCAGCATCGACGGCGGTGGTGCCGATAACGGGAGCCTTCACGGTAACGGTCTGGTCAATGTCGTTGATATCCTTGTGGTCGGCAATCTCGATACCGTTCGTGGCAACAGTCTCGAAGGCGACGAGCTTGGTGCCGGTCTTGATGCCGCTGGCATCGAAGGTGAATGTCACGGTCGTGGTACCGCTTTCGGCTTCCGCCGTGAACTCCGCAGTCGCGGTGACGGGGGTGCGTCGGCATCCATGAAAGCCTTCTTGGTGGACTTGTCCATAAGGGTTCCCGTGAGCGTGTAGGTCTGCCCGGCGGTAAGCCCGGTGTAACGGACATAATCGGTAACGGTAACATCATCCTCAGCGGTGACGGACTTGCTATTGTCCGCATCGCCCACGGCGCTTGTCGAGAGCTTCGGCGTGAGCACGGTCACCTGCTGGGAAACGTCGGATTTATCCCTATGCTCGGCGAGCTTCGCACCTTGCATCGGTAGCGTCTCATAGACCACGAGGGTCTTCCCCTTGAGGTCGTAGGAATCGAAAGCGTAGTCAAGCGTGACGGAACCTGCGGAGTCCTCAGCCGTGAAGGTCTTCTCGGCAGTGATAGCCTGACCGTTAACCGTGACGGCATCGCCGGTAGCGGCATCATGCAGCTCACCGATGACGGTGTAGGTCTTACCCGCGACGAGATGGCTGTACTCTACCTTGTCGGAAATCTTGACGGTGCCGACTCCGACGTAATGGTCGCTATCAGAAGCGTCGTAGGCGGTGGTGTGGATTTCAGGCTCAGGGTCATCGAAGGTGCCGAGGTCGATGGTCTTGGCATCACGGGTCACGGTAACAGTCGTGTTGATGAGAGCATAGCCCTCATTAGCGGAGCAGCGAAGCTCTTCGACGGAATAGGTGTCAAAGGGCAGGGCACCGAGCTTGTTGTCCGCCTTGACGGCATCGGAGGTGGCAGTGGTGCCGTTCCCATCGAGTACGCTGTTGTTGCCGAACCAGAAACCGGCGTTAGCATCGAGCTTCGTGCTGTCGATGGTGCCGCTTGCGGTCAGCGCCCAATCGTTTGCGTTGGTGTTCGAGTCATGCGCGTTCCAAGAGGACGCGGAGCTGAAATAGCCGTTCTCGTCGGTCACGGCGATATGGGACTCACCGGTGGTGAGGGAGGTCACCTTGAAGGGTACACCGGCGAGGTGCGCGGAACCGTTATCGGCCTTTTTCGTGAACTCGATATCGGAGCGGTAGACCTGCTCGGCAACCTTCGGGACGTTGTAAGTACGAACGGCACCTGTGGTCGGATTCTCCTGAATCTTCTGGAAAGACACATCGTCGGACTTCACATAGCCTGCGGGTGCCTTGGTCTCACGAATGACGACAGTGCCGCGCGGGATGCACGGGTCGTTATTAGAGTTGTAGTAGAAGGTATCGCCGGAAACAAAATCGTCGGCCTTGAAGTTGGCGATTCCGTTTTCGTTCGTCTTGAACGTCCAAGAACGCGTCGGCTTCACGTCGGCGTTCTTAAGGTCATCGTAGCTCTTGTAGTCAAGGGTGGCATAGTAATCGACGGTGAACTCGGCACCTGCAAGGGTGGCGGAACCTGCGGGAGGTTGCCCGCGCCGTTATAGGTCTTCTGGCCGTCGTATTTACCAAGGAGCATAGCCATAGGGTCATTTGCAGGATTGTCGCTGACCGAGAGCTTCACAGGCGAAGACTCCCGATTCGCTCCGGAAACATCTGCGGTGTAAACCTGCGAATCGGTGAATATCCCTTGGGAGCCTTGGTTTCCTTCACGTAGTAGCGTCCGGGGGTGAGCGAGACGATATTCGCATTCCCGCTTTCGTCTGTCGTGAGGGTTGCTACCTTGTTCGAGCAGTTGGAGTCAGTGTAGACCCCATATTCGGCACCTGCGAGGGAGTAGCAGCCATTGGTGTCGGTAAGGGTCTTATTTGAGGAGTCCTTATGCAGCGTCAGATATCCCTTGTGCAACGTCTTGATGACACGGTAGTAGCGAACGGGATACTTGGGCGTGATTTTGGAAATCACGTTGCCGCCTGCGGAGTTCGGGAAATAGCCCTTTACAATTCCGTCCGCGTGGCTGGAAGAGTGCCAGAAAAGGTCTTCCGAGCTGCTGCCGCCCCAGAAGAAGCCGATATGGCAGTCTGAATTGCTGTGATTCCAGTCCACCGGCTCCATGTAGATGATATCGCCCTTCTCAAGGATACCGGACGCGAGCATCTGCTCTTTGGAGCTGAACGTGTAGCTGACGGCATTGTTGTCGCGACAATACTCATCCCATTTAGATGCGTTCGTCTCGTTACCCCTGTTGTAGCCGTCATTGGCGGTATAGTTTCCGATGATGGATGTATCCGCTCCACAGGCACGAAGGACGGCAACCACAAAACCGGTGCAGTTCATATAGGCACCGCTACCGTACTCGCCCTTCGGTTTCCAGCAGTCCCAAGTGTCGATTGCGCCGCCCTCGCCATGAGGCCCTTTGTTGCCGTATGGCGTGGTGAGGTAATACTCGTCGTTCTCGTGCTGGGAGAGCACGGACTCGACCGTCTTGGTGGCACCGAGTGCTTGGTCGATGGTCTGACCGGCAGAATAGGCGCTAACACCCGATTTCTGCGCGGCATAGGCAAGCCCGGTGGGGCAGGCCGATTGGAAGATGAGCACTGCGGTCATGACCGCAGTGAGCACCTTTAGATTTCTTTGATTCGTCCGAGAATCTTCATGTGTTCTTTTCTCCTTCCTTGTTTGCGTGGTTTTCTGTAGCTTCGTTGGTGGTTCGTTTGAACTGCGTTTCTCGTTGCGTTCTATCTCTAACCGAAGTCATATCTGCCGATAGCCCCGGTATTGTTTTCCTCGTTTTGCCCTTCCCCATCATCGTCTGCGAAGCCCTCGTCCTGAGAGATTTCTGCATCGCGGATGCGCTCGATGGCGGATTCGGTAGCCCATGATGCGGGCAATCTCATCATCCGAGTATGTCGGGTGCGCATGTTTCAAGTAGTCGAACACGGCGATGGCGCGACGGTTGATGGATTGCACTGTGGCATCGGAGTAACACAGCTGCTCCATGGCGAAGAACCGCTCGCCGTTTATCAGCTCATCGCCTCCCGCCACAGGAGCTTTTCGCCGTCCTTCTTGAGCCAGACTACATCGTCCAGCTCATCTGGCGAGACGAGGAGCATGGCGCTCCCGACCTGACGGGTGGCGGCGGGAACCTTGGTGCCCTCAAGGGTCACCTGTCCGCCTGCGTGCTGCGGATTTCCGTCATACCAGTGCTCTGCGAGAATGATGCCGTTTTCCTCAAGGGCACCGAGGTAGAGGTTCCAGTCGGTAAGGATGTTCGTTCCCTTCGCGCGGAACGGCTCGGAGTTCGTCTGGGCAGACGAGTCGAACTTCTCGTAGCGGAAGGACTTGTAGAGCACCTCGATTACCATGAACTGTCACCTCTTTCCTCTGTACTACTGGCGATATCCTGCCCGGTTCGCGACTTGGTGGACTTGGCGGGGTCATCGCCTGCGAGCGCGTCCTTCCCGGTCTCCATGTCGCGTGCTTCCCCCGCAAGGCTCACGCCGTCCTTGGCGGCGGCACGCTCTGCGGCTTTTCCGGCCTTATAGGCATCCTGCGCCACCTTGAGTGCGTGGGTGAGGTCGGTGGCCTTCACCTCGTAGCGCTGATACGGGTGCTCGGCATCGTCCTTCTTCCCCGTCCAGATGGGCACCGGTTCGTCCTTCTTGAACGAGACCGTGGCGCGTACCTTCTCAAGCATGTCCTTCTTCATGTAGTCGGAGAGAAACACATCGGTTGAGAAGCCGCTCACGTCGATGCCGTTCACCTTCGTCCCCTTGGGGAAGGAAACGAAGCACTTCTCGAAGGTGCGCCCATCGCTTGTCTGAATGTCGTGGGGCGTGAGGAAGGCGGCGGGCATGTTGATTTTGGCGTAGTTGTCTGCCTTGGGAGCCTGCTCTGGCTCCGGTGTCTTCTTGGGCATGTTTTTTCATCCTTTCTGTCTGTGCGGAACGGGTAGTCCCGCGCGGTGTGTATTACGGTACCCGATTTTAGCACTAATGGTGTGTTTTGGCTGCTTGGGATAGCTGTCGGCGAACGGATGCAAGTCCGGTTCGAGTGAAAGCGGCTCATGCCTATCGCACCCCCTTCACATGGTTCATGGGTTGTTCCGTGCGGGTCGTATCGCAGGTTTCGAGGACTGCGCTCCCGGAAGCGCAGTCATGGGATTCGGCGTTCAGGTCGTAACCGCTTTCCAAGGCATCCGTGAACTCGCTGCCGTATACGTTTTCGAGCGCCGCGCGGCACGCATCCTGCATTTTGGCAAGGCTGCTGTGGTCTGCCGATGCGAACTCGTTTAAATCGCGCATGTTGCCCATGACTTCGGTATCGAAGGTGAAGGCCGGGTAGGAGCAGAATCCCGAACGCATGAACTGGCCGGTGAAGGCTCCGAGCTGGGAGATTTTCGAGAGCATCGCTTCTCCCATGTTATTGGTGTCGAGGAAAACGGTCGCGTCCTGTTGCAGCGGGGAACCGAAGTTCACGGTGACGCTGCTCCAAGGCTGTCCGAACGATTCGTCGGTTGGGTCGGAGAGATAGGCGGTCACTGCAAGGTTTCCGTCCGCATAGGACTCCTGTACAAGCTCGACCTGCTGGGTATATCCGAAAGCATCGAAGGAGAACTCGATGCCCGATTTCTCACTGTCGTTTCCTCGCAGGTTCCGGAAAGCATGTCCGGGGAGAGCGGTATGGCAGGGCGGTCTGGTGCGGATGTGGTCGTATCGTAGGGCACTTCCGGGGTCTGGGCTTCTGGCGCGTGGGGCATGGAAGCCTGCCCGAAATCCATGTTCCGAATATCCTCGGGAAGCATATCCGGTGATAGGAGTGTTGCCATGTCATTCCTTCCTTTCTGCCGCTACCTGCGGCCTTTCTTCGTGGGTTTTCTCGGTGTGAAAATGGGTTCTACCGACCCGTCCTTTTGAAGAACGACTGTGCAGTCGAAGGTCTTTCCGGCCTTGGACTTGCAGCCCCTTAGCGAGACCGCCTTCCCGTCAAGAAGGGATGCGGCCTGCTTCTCGGTGAACTTCTTGGTGCAGAAGCCGAACAGCTTGAACCCGCAGCCCGCGACCTCCTTCCAAGTGCCGTCTTCCTGCTTCTCGTTCTTGATGGAGGAGCAGGCGTAGATGGAGCCGGTCTTTATAACGTCCTTGCCGCACCTCGGACACTTGCCCACTACGGTCTTTCCGGTACCTGCGATGGATGCGCCCACGTAGGCGGTCTCGCGGTGGTGATTGAAGACCTCGATGACGGAATCTTGCAGGGCGTTCACGTCCGCCTTACCGTCTGCGATATCCTGTTGGATGAGCCACCATCTTGCGGTCACGTCCGCACCGCGAATCTCCGGCGGGAGGAGTGCGTAGAACGCCTTGGCCTTATCGGTCGCTCGAACCTTTCCCTTTCGTTCCTCAAGGTAGCCACGGGTTTTCAGACCTCGATGATGGAGGAGCGGGTGGCCGTCGTTCCGATACCGCCGTGTTCGCCCTTCTTGCCGTCATCCTTACGCTTAAGGATTTCCCGGATTTCCGGGTCTTTGACGTACTTCGCGATGGATGCCATGTCTGTGATGAGGGTGCCCTCCGTATAGGGTGCGGGCGGGGTGGTCTCCCCTTCCGTGATTGAGCAGGAGATACCGGCAAGGGTGTGGCTTCCTGCGGGAACCCATGGGTTCCCCGAATCGGAATCCTCTCTGACACGGCTGTTCGAGACGTTCGGGAAGACAGCCGTGAACCCCGCGTCCGAAAGGCGCTTCGCTGTGAGCTTAAGCGTTCCGCCGTCCACGCTTACCGTGCTCTCGCTCACGTCGTACACGGCGGGAGGAAGAAATTGCATCGCATAGCGCTCGCAGATGGCGGTGTAGACCTTGGCTTCGTCCGGTTCCATCGCGGACACGGGCGCATCCGCTTCCTGCGGGATGATGCCGTGGTGGGCGGTCACGTTCCATCGTTGAACGCCTTGGAGTGGAGCCGGTAATCCAAAGGCCAGCGCACGCCGAGATTCTTCATCGCCTGCGCAAGGACTGCCGGTGCCTGCTCTCGGTGCTCTTCCTTGAGGTATTGGGAATCGGAGCGGTTGTAGGTGATGGCTTTGTACTTATCACGCAAATCCTGCGTGATTTGCTGAGTCTCGGCGGCAGTGAAGCCGAAGCGCTCGCTCATGTCGGAAAGCAGCACGGTCAAGTTGTAGGGAAGCGGCGGGTTCTCCTGCTTTTTCGATACGGTCGTTTCAAAGTGCAGGTCGCGTCCGTCGAGCTTTTCCTTAAGGGCTTCCAGCGTATGCCGCTCGACAGATCGCTTCTCACCGGCAAGCAGCTCCTTTCCCGGCAGATACTTGAAGGTGAGTTCTCCGGCATCCGAATCACCGCTTGCAAACAGCTCGTAGAACTTTCGGGTGACGTGGTGGGCGATGGCTTCGTCGCGTTTCACCACAAGCCCCAGCGTCGGTGTCTGCACGCGTCCGACGGTGAACAGGCCGTCGAGACGCTTGGTGGCGAGTCTCGTCTCGTTCACGCCGAAGCACATATCCGCCGATCTGTCGGGCATAGGCGGCGTTCCCGGCACCCCGGCAGGAGTCGTTGGGCACGAGCTTGTCGAACGCCCTCACGATGTTCTTCTCGATGTTGTCATTCACGTAGACGCGCTCGACCTTACCGGCGTAGCCGAGGTAATCCAAAAGCTCGTCCACGATAAGCTGCCCCTCATCGTCCGGGTCACCGGCGGCGATGACGGAATCGCAAGTTTTAAGGAGTCCCGCATCTGGTCTATGAGGGCTTCTTGCTCTCTCCGGTCTTCTTATCGACCGCCGGTTCCTTCGGCCAGTCGTGAACCTCGATAGGGAGTACATCAAGGCTCCAAGGCATTCCCCATTTTGTCGATGGTATCCGGTTTTACCAGTTCCAAAAGGTGACCGGCGCAGGCACAGACCGTGTAGCCGTTTCCCGAGATGGAAGGTGGGCGCTTTCGGACACCTCTTTTCCCGTGATGGCGCGGGCGATATCGCGGGCGAGCATCGGCTTCTCCGCGATGACTAATTTGCTCATATGGTTTTCTCCTTTCTGCTTCATTCAAGGGGCGAAGGTTAATATCCCCTATCCAGCCGGTAATCGTTAACGGCCTGCGTATCTATCCAAGGCACTTCGGGCGTTGCAGAATCCTGTCAATATCGAGACCGGAGCAATTTCCCGCAAGCAGAAGCCCGGATAGGTCTTCGAGCGCTTCGATTTTCCTGCCGCTTACGAACACGAAGGCATTCATATCCCGTAACAGGGCGAAGTAACGGATGAGGTTTTGCCTGCTGTAGACGCTCAAAACCATATTCGTCTCAACTTCGCGCTCCCCGTAGTTTCCCGTGCCGTCCGGCTTGATGCCCGCGATGAGCGGGGTGTCGTAGGCATCGGTCGCGAGAAGGATGGCAAGCAGAACATCGTCCCTGGTCGGGCTGTTGGCGAGAACCACCGGGGAAGCAAGAAGCTCGGGAAAACGCTTTACCTGTTCGATGGAGAAGCCGTGCCGGTGGGGGTTGTAATCGGATTTCGGTGTGAGAGCCTGAAGAGATGCTTCTGCGTGTAGAGCATGGGGCGCTGCTCGAACCCGGTCTTCAAGAATATCTCCGGCGTGTCGCAGACTTTCAGGGCATCGTAGGGGCTGTATACGCCGCAGGCGGCAAGGTCAACTTCGTGTCCGAACCGCAGGTACTCGCTGCATCTGTTTGCATAGGCTTCTTGTGCTTTTACATTTCCGTTCCCATCCTTAATGGCGGGCGATGCCTGCACGTGTCGAGATAGGTTAGGCGTTCATTATCCGGCATTGCCACGGAGTTCTCGTACTCGCAGATGGTCGTGATAATCTCGGAGCCTTTTTCTGCTTTCATCATTCGCACCTCCCGTTCTTTTTCGCATTTGTGGAGATGCCGCTCCCATACGGGATGCGGCATCCTGTCTTTCAATTTTTTTGTCACTTTGGGTTCTATTCGATGTTCTGGTCATCCTTTCCGGGCGCATCCATTGCAGGCGCATCCGCCGCGAGCGCGTTCCTGCCGGAGGTGCAGTCGTGAATCTCCACGGAAATGTCGTAGCCGCCCGGAGTGATACCGTGCCGGATATCATCGACAGCCTTCGCCCCGCTTCCGGGTTTACTGATAACGGTGAAGTAACCTTCCACGCGGGCAGTCTCCCCATTCGTGAGCGACCGGCTCTCCCCCGTCTCCGGTCGAAGCCCACGGCTACGATATCGCCGTTCAGGACGGTGTAGAAGTCCCCCATCTTCACGACCTTCGAGTAATCGAACTGGGAGAGATACCCGGCTTTTGCCATCTCCTCGGTGGCGAAGATGGCACGGTTTGGCGGGCAGGTGAACAGACACTCCTTGTTCACGTAAAGGGGAACCTCCTCGCCGAAAGCGATATCGAAAGTCTCGATATTTCCACCCACCAGTGCTTGCAGCGATTTCAAGGTGGAGCCGTTTTTATCCGGCAGAAGGGTCACCTCGCGCGGAGGTTCGCCGGTGGCGATGAGCATGGCACGGATACCCTGCTCTTCGGGAGTACCCAGTGCGTCTTCGGGAAGCGGTGCGCCGCCCTCATTCTGGATAAAGGCGGAAAGCTCCACGCGGGCGCGGTTCATCGTCGAAAAATGGTTTGCGACCTCGTAGCGGCTTTCCAGCTGCTCCCGGAGCAGGACTTTCAGGAGAGGAATCCGATATTCGTCACCGGCTGTCTCCTTGAAATCACCGATGGGGTCGTAGTCCGGGTTGCCCCAATCGGAGCGGAATCCGCCATCTTGCAGCACGCGGCGCACGTACTCCTCCGGTTGCTCATCGAAATTCAGATATCCGGTGAGGGTTGCCCAAGTATCCCCCTCCGGCCAAGCGAAGGCATAGGTGAAGGATTCCTTATCCGTCTGTTTGGCGAAGCCTGCGCCCGAGCCTTCCCTGCCGAACAGGGAACCTATCTCCTTGAAATTATCAGTCATCTATTTCACCTCCTTGTCCGGGTCAACTTCCGGTTCATCCTTGGTCTCCGTCTGGGTGTCGATTTCCTTCCGTGCAGAAGCCATTTCATGTGCTTCCTCGCCGCATCCATATTCCTCATCGCCAAGGGTGCAATCATCGAAGAAGTCCTTTGGCAAGTTCGCACCCATGACCATGTTCATCATGTTCAAGGCGGAGTCGGAGTTGGGGCACTGTATCCAGTAGGTACTCGTCTTCTGTACGCGCCGCGCAGTAAAAGCTCGCCGAGGGCTTGCTGCCATGGGGTGATATCGACTTCCCTGTTGTACAGCCGGAAATCGGTTATGGTCTTGCTGCCAAAGCAGGAATCATGTCCGCGATATCGGAAAGCGGCACCTCGTCAAGGTCGATGGACTCGCAGGCCACCTTCCAAGCGCCGGTGGCATGTCCGGTCTCCGGGTCGCGGACTGGAAATGCGGTAGCCAGACTGACGATGGCACCAAAAAGTCCATTGGTTTTTTTCCTCTTTGAGAAAGCGAAGTTGTCTTGAATCTCCGTAAAGTTGTTGTCGAGATATTCATCTTCCAAACGGCTCCAATCGCCGAACCATTTGGGATTCGATATGTTGTTAAACATCTATTCCATCTCCTTGTTCTGATTGATTTTCGGGGTGCCATCGAGTCCCGCCCGCTCCGCAAGCGCTTCCTTACCGGATGCCATGTCATGGGATTCGGACTTGACACCGGTTTCGGTAACTTGTGCCTTCTCGGGTTCCGCCTGTGCCAGCAGATAATCCTTCATGGATTCCAGAGCTTGAAACGGGGTGCCGTCCCTAGCTTCCGCGAGCAGATAGCGCATCTGCTGGGAGGTAAGGCTGGGGTGTGCATAAGGATTGTGGAGACCTTTGCCATAGTGGCATCGGAAAACTCTGCCGCCGTTGCATCGAAGACGGCCATGAGCTGTTGCGCGTTCATGTCCGCGCACGCCTGCATGGTCATCATGAGAAGCGGCGCGTTATACCCGCACCGGTTCACGGCATAGGCACAGGCGCTCATCTGCTCTACGGAGAGGGAAGCGGGAACAGCCCTGCAAAGTCCGCATCGCTCAGGTCTGCAACCGGGGTCTGCCCGCGCATGGCGGCAAGAAGCGCGATTTGCTGCTCCGGCCTGTAGTCCGGGTTCATGATACGCGCCACCTGCGCTTCGGTCAGCGATTGCTCACCGGTATAGGGGGCATGACCTGCGTTTTCCATGGCGGCGGCGATGACCTCCATGCTCTCAGGGGTAAACGCGGGCTTCGCGATGGCGCGGACGGTCTCAGTAGGGGATATGGCCTTGCAGAAGGATGTTGTTGATGGTGAGCAGCTGGGAGCGGGAGAGACGTTCCACAGGCAAATCGCTCCCCCCGTGCGCCACGACCAGATAGGCGGCTTCCATGCGCCGTGCGTCCATCTGCGGGTCTAGGAGCGTGCGAAGTCTCCGCCCCTGATAGCGATTTTCGCAATGGCCGCTCTGGGCTGCGGTGTACTTGGGGGTCGCGAGCGCATCCAGCACGTCTTCTCCCACCGCCGGATTCAGCGCGGCGGCGATGATGGCATTGGCCTGAAGCCGTTGTACTCGTGCTCGGTCAGGCGCATCGCGTCGGCTTCGGTTAGGCCACGGTCGATGGCCTGTTCGTACTGAACAAGCTGTTTGTCGGTAACGGTTTCCGGTCGAATGTTTTCCGACCGGTGCCATAGGCATTCCTCCTTTCTTATGAAGCAGTTCCGCTACAGGGACGTGTCCGCCTGTTCCGAGCGTGTCGGGGCATCCTTCGTCTCCGACTGGCTATCGAGTTCGGTGCGAGCAGCCTTCGCGTCGCGGGCTTCGGATGCGAGAGATGCGGCAGTCGCTTCCGGCTCGGCGGATGTAGACTTCTCGGCTGCACGCATGGCTTCGGCGGGGGAAGCCCCGTCCATCAGCGCGAGGTCTACCAAACGCAGCTGCGCAAGGTCAAGCTCCGTCACGGGGAGGTCTTTGCCGCCGTGGAACAGCACGGAAACAGCCGCCTTAAGTGTCTGCTCGTCCATATTGCGAAAATCGAGGGGGTTCTTGCCGACAGAAGCGATATCCAGAAGACCGCGCATCTTACCGGACGAAAGGGTCTTGTCGGCTATCGTCTCAAGCGTCTCTGACGAGACGTGCGGGCTGCGGGCGGCTTCCATGAGGATATCCGCCTGCCTGTGAGAGAAATCATGTTTAGCAATCTGCGTAGCGATGGGAAGCGGCACATGGCTCTCCATCGCTTCCGCGTAACGGGGGTAGTCTACGTTTTCAGGCACCGTCGCAACGCCCTCCGGTACCGCTTCATAGGAGACGATATTTCCGTCGATGCAATAGCCGAGGTCGATGGAAGATAGCTGTCAGCTTCCTTGGTCTCGGGGGAAAGCTCGCTCTCCTTAACGAGTCCCATGATGCGGTACACGTCCTCGGGGGTCGCACCGGAATCGAGAAGTTCGTGGAGGGTGTTCTCGATAGCACCGGAAGCATCCTCCATCTCCGGGTCGGACGTGCGCTCACCGAGCGCGAAGCAGGGGCGGGCGAAGTTGGTGTTCAGGGTATCGACGGTATAGACCCTGAGCGCATACTCCCCCGGAACGTACCAATAGTCCTCATCGTTGGAGTAGGTGAGCAGGAGGGAGAGGTCAACGGGAATCTGCTCCTGCCCAATCCAGAAGTCGTTATCTGGCATGGCAATCATCCTTTCTGTGTTTCTAGTTGTGTGGTTTGCTGGCTTTCTGTGGTTCTATCTAACGGGAGAGGTCGGGCTTTGCGACCAGATGCTCGCGGGAAGGTGCGGCAGATGCGCCTGCAAGCTGTTTGGAAGCTGCCATCATGTCCTTGGCTTCCCCGGAGAGGGAGATGCCGCCACCGCCCTTTCCTCCGATGCCCGCACCCTTTGTCACGACGGCCTGAACGGCCTCTTTTGCGGCCTGCTTGGCGGTATTCACAAGACCGCTTCCCGTGCTGTCACCGAAATCTTCTGCCATGTTCATTTCTCCTTTCTTGCCAAAAACGCCTAAAGGGCGTTGTCGTTGCTGTCTCTCGACTCATTCAGTTTCCGAATCATATTGAGGGCGGCTTTTCTGTTCTCCGGGAGAGCGAAGCGCGAGAGGGCGGCTTCTTTCGCTTCCCCCGAAAGGGAGTAGCCGCCATCGTCCGCACCGGGCAGGATGCCGAAGACCTCCTTGCAGGTCTCCTTGAGGAAAGCATTCACCTTCGCAAGGTCATCGCCCTCAAGCCAGTCGGTCGCGGCTTGTGTGCTGAGTGGATAAGCGAATCCATACGCTTCAAGGCCGTCGAGTCGGCACCGACCATTCCGTTCCAAGGGTAGCCGAGCAGGGTGTTCATGTGGAAACTGGCTACGAACTGCCCGTTATCCTCGGTATCGTAGAACTCGACCATCGTGTCACCGCAGGGGGGGATTTTCATTCTCGCTTTTTGGTAAGCCGCCATCCGCGCGGGGTTCACCGGGATAGACGAGATGCACGCGCCACCTGCCGGTAGTGAACTCGCGTGGGCAGAAATAGTTAAAGCCCTTTGTCTTCTTCTTACGCTTCATGCTAAATGGCATCTCCGTTGTTCTCGATGGAATCGAAACATTCCTGAATCATCTCCGCAACGGATTTCCGGTTCTCGTTCAAACCATTGCGGGAGGTGGCAGCATCTCTTGCTTCCCCCGAAAGGGAATAGCCGTCCTCACCCCTATCGTCACCGGGAAGGGAGCCGCAGAACTCCATGCAGCTTTTCTTTGAGAAAGTCGTTCACCTTTGCAAGGCCATCGCCTTCAACCGTCCAAGCGGGGATGCCGCCATCAAGGGAGAACGGGTTCCCGTTCTTGAGCATCGTGTCGATGGAGACGGCAATGGAATCGTCCTCAAGCAGGTCGGTCATGTAGTAGCGAGAGACGAACTGACCGCCCGGGAAGCGTGCGGCATCCTGCGAGGTATCGTAGAACTCCACAAGGGGGTAGGACGCGCGATGGACGGCGGCAGGTGCGCCAGAGTAAGCATTTAGCTCATAGGTCAGGCAACCATCGAGACCGTAACGCTCTCCGGGTAGATAAGATGCACACGCCATTTGCCGGTGGTGAAGTCGTGAGGTGAGGGCATCGTCTGCGAGGGCGGAGAAGACCTGCGTGACAGTCGGCTCCCCAAAAGCCCTCGGGTCAGATACGAAGGTGGTGGAGAAGTCCTTTCCGCCTTTGGAGAGGGTGAGCGAGTATTTCACGTAGTAGTCTGGGGCAACGGTGTCCCTTTCCCGGTTCGTAATCTCCATCTGGAAGCCGGACAGAAACTTAGCCACTGCTTCCGTAGTGTCGTATGCCATAGCGCGTTCCTTTCCATCGGAAGCCAATGCTTGGCTCCCAATAATAACTTATTAAGGGGAAGGGGCGCACCGGTTTCGGCACGCCCCTTCGGTGAGTGGTAGCAGGTTTTCGGTAAGCGTTTATGCGCCAAGGATTTCCTTTGCCCAAGAGCCGGACTTTACAAGCCCCATCATGGTCGTGATGAGAACGGCGATAGTCTTGATGATGACACCGAACGAGTCGAATGTTTCTACGCCCTGTGCGAGACCAAGCATCTCAGCCTTTCCCAATCCGCCGGAAACCGCGAGGGCGGTCACAAGATGCGGGTAGAGGTAGAGGATAAGAACCATGACCACGCCTGCGAGGGCTGCTGCCGCAAAGTTCTTGAGGTAACCGATTCCGATTTGCTTCGTCTCCTCGAAGCGAGAAGGGAAATGGGAATCGGAGAGAAGGCGGCATAGACATAGAGCTGAACGGAACGGCCGAGGGCAACGACCATTGAGACCGCATAAAAAACGAGTCCGACCGCCCATGAAATGAGTCCGAAAATCAAAAGGAGGAAGCATCCGCCGAACGTGGCATCGGCCGCATCGTCCTTGGTCATCTCGATTCCGGGTTCATACCAGTTTTTCGATTGCAGCTTGTCCGACACGTTACCAACGAGGTCGTTGAAGATGCTGTAGATGGCGGAAACGAGGTCGAGGGCGTTGTCGATGAAGTAGCTGAGGATGCAGTAGGTCACCACGAGGAATACGATATCCTTCACGGCGGGAAGGGTGCTCATCGTCGTCGATGCGCTGGCTAATCTTGATGAGTTGCATCAGCATGAAGAGACCTAGGATGGCATGGGCAACGGGGATGACCCCGGCCTGATAGAAGTCTTTTACCACGCCATACGGCTCGGTTGTACCGAAAAGCTCGTTGAACGGTCCGGAAATGAACTTCGCATCAAGCGTCTGTTGATGACACCGAAATAGGTATTGAAGAGCGTGGCAGCGATTTGCAGAAGCCACGTTTTAATCATGTTGGGGATATCAAGGAAGTCCCCGATGATACCCGCATAGGCCGGATGGGGAATGAGGAGCACGAGTGCGCAGGCAGCGAAGAGCGCGAATGTGCCCGCGAGACAAGCCTTTCTCCTGCGCAGGGGAACCGTCTTCGTCTCTCATGCTGTGTGGATTGTAAAGTCAGTTGTTCATTCATAGAGATTCCTTTCTGCCTGCATGGCGATGCTGCCCTAGCCCTCGAAGGAGAACTCGCCCGTGG